>Ga0105048_10000518_pt1 | contig 59658 bp, 38 predicted proteins | sample MAT05_FD_78382 | JGI IMG/M metagenome (GOLD analysis project Ga0105048, IMG submission 78382) | Freshwater microbial communities from Lake Fryxell liftoff mats and glacier meltwater in Antarctica - MAT-05 | ecosystem: Environmental > Aquatic > Freshwater > Ice > Liftoff microbial mat | place... | reverse complement strand
TCGGCGGGGGTAGTTGTTTTGCCATGATTGTGAAAGTCACTAAAATTTTATCAAAAATATCCAATCTTCATTTGTTTCCCCAAAATATTAAGAACTATCTTGACTTTGTTAAAGTAGAATTAAGAACAAAGAAAGATCTATAGCAATTTATAACACAGTTATTTTTAATAAAAACCTAAATATGAAACAGTATAATAATTCTTTACAGGCTTTTTCTGTAAAAAGAACAGGATTGATTATTTCGTTTTTTTTTATTACTTGCTGTGGCATCCTCAGCACAATTATCGAAAGAACGAATTGAAATATTAAAAGGCAACACTAAAGCGAGAAATAATCACCCGGTTATTACTTCACCAACTGAAGGCTCTCTCATTAACGGGCCATTTGTGCTGGTAGGAAAAGCGGAAAAGAATGCAGCCATCACCATGCATATCATGCCTGTGTATAAAGTAACTCCTTCCAGTAATAACAAACCTGTGCTCTTAAATGGCGGCAAGCTTTATAAACAGCAGGATTTTACCATAGCGGCCGAAGCAGCAGGAAATTGGCAAAGCCCCATGATTGAAGTAAAATTTGACAGTAAAGTAACAGACCGAAAAATTCATGTTTTTCTTGCTCAGGAATGGGAAGGCGGTCAATCAAAAGGAAAAGTGATTGCATTTCCGGCAGAACAGAAAATAAAAATGATCATCTCAGCTCCGTTAGAAAAAAAGGCAGAAAAAAAAGCTCTGATGACACTAACTGCAAAACCAAAGCGGCCTTTAAAAATAACTTCGCATACTGATGGGCAGGATGCTCACGGGCAAATACAAATATTAGGTACGGGTGAGCCGGGCGCTACAGTAACCATAGACTTGTATGCATATGCTGAAGTAACACCCAAAAAAAAGGGTACATGGGAAGTATTTAAAAACATCGTGCTACCCCCGGGCACGTATGATGCAGTTAATGAAGCTCTTTTAAAAAATACTGCAGGAACACAAATAAAAGAACGTTTTTTTAAAACGTACACTTCAGTTATTGACCCCAATGGTAAATGGTATATTCCTGTTTTCCCTAGTTTCGGCTCGCCGAATTGGATGAGAAATGCATTTATTCCGTTTGCCTGGTTGGTAAGCGCCTCTACCATTAAAGATCCAAACTATCAGGATGGTAATGTGGTAAGAATGAGGTTGGGATGTAAATTGTAAAATCTTTAAACGGGTTTAAAAAACCAGTTATCGAGTGGATTTTTTATGGCATGCATTTTTGCAGACACCTGTTTCATTGTTGTCGTAAAGGATTTCCCTGCGGTCGGTCTAACCTTACCTGCTACCCTGAGATAAACATTATCTAGTCTTTGTAAGAAAACAATAAGTTTGTTAATGGTAAAGGCTTTCAAGGTAAAATCATCCTTGAATATTTATTAACAGGGTGTGAATCTACAATAAACAGGCTAATTTTTTGCTGAATATTCGGCACAAAATCTCCCCTTATGCGTCAACGATTTGAGCAACAAATGAATTTCAGAACTGTAGCCATTGCAGATGTAAAATTCCCCTTGAAGAGTCGTGATGAGTTGCCACCTGTCTTAATGGGTTTACAGTATATTTTCATTACACCCGAATTAAATGAAAAGGTTTTTGAACTGCTGGAAAAAAAGATATGTAGTGGTAAAAAGAAGACAGGTAGAAAAGGCATGGATCTGTGGCACATACTTGTGCTTGCTGTAGTTCGCCATGGCTGTAATACAAACTGGGATACACTTGAAACATGGTCTAACCATCATGAACTTGTTCGTCGGGTAATGGGTGTACATGCTACCGCTTTTATGGAAGATGAGAAAATTGAATTTAATTATCAAACTATATTAGATAATGTAAGTTTGGTTGATGAAGCATTGCTACAGCAGATTAATTTGCTGGTGGTGGATGCCGGGCATAAGCTGGTTAAAAAAAAAGAAGATGAAGCCTTCAAATTAAAAACCGACAGTTATGTACTCGAAACCAATGTACATTTTCCTACCGATCTTAATTTACTGTGGGACAGTTTGCGCAAGTGTTTAGACATGGCGGAGCAACTACAGGAGATAACTGCTTTGAAAGGCTGGAGAAAAATAAAAAATATTCGAAAGATGCTTAAAAGCCTCTTTCGTGCTACATCACAGAAAGTATTCAAGGGTAAGGATGAGCATCAAAAGAAACAATTTGTGAAGCAATACCTGCACCAGGCAAGGGTGCTGGAAGCAAAAGTAGCAGACCTGATAAAACATCCGCCGCTAGCGATGGTAATGAAGCAGATAATGGCAATCATCGAACTGCTGGAGAAATATAAAAAGTATGTAACGAAGTTTACCGATCAGATAGAGCGCCGACTTCTAAAAGGAGAAGTGATTCCTGCAGAAGAAAAGATATTTTCAATATTTGAAGAGCATACCGAATGGATCACCAAGGGCAAGCTTAATAAGAAAGTGGAACTTGGGCATCTGTTACTGATCACTACAGATCAATATCAGTTTATCGTTGATTACAAAGTGATGGAGAAGCAAAGAGATGCTTCCCAGGTAAGCAGTTTGTGTGAGCGGATAAAAAAACATTATCCTGGCAATGAGATTTACAGCCATAGTTTTGATAAAGGCTTTTGGAGCAAAGACAATTATACAACGCTTCAGGATGCAGCGATACAACAAGTGATCCTTCCTAAAAAAGGACGGCATAATAAAAAAGATAAAGAACGTGAAAGCGACCCAAAATTTAAGCAACTTCGAAATGCGCACAGTGCAGTGGAAAGCAATATCAACATGTTAGAACATCATGGTCTCAACCGATGCATGGATAAAGGATTAGGAGGCTATAAACGATGCGTGGGGTTAAGTGTTTTAGCCTACAACCTACACATACTCGGCAATGTACTGAAAGCAAAAAAGTTGGCAGAAGAGGACAAAACAAAAAGGGGAAGAATGAGACAGGCAGCCTAAGCAAAAACAACAGTTTTTCCAGCAGGATTACTGGCAGCAGTATGCGAAGTAGTAAGAAAAACCACCATTAGATTAAAATTATAAATAATATGAATGTGCCGTTTTATAGAATCTATTTCAGTTTATAAAATTTCCAGGGCCAATTCTAAATTAGGTCACAACAAAATGAAAATATAGTGAGTTTTCTTGCAGACACTATCTAACTTAACATCTGTCGGGTATGGAGCATCTTTTTTGCTCTTGAGCGTTGTGAAGATAAACCCTTATAATCACGTGGCTTCATCACGTTTTCTTCCCGTTAGGAGGTATTGGTTGTGGATTTAAACTTGTCTTAGCACCTATCTTTATAGTTGATTTCCTTTCCTTAGGAGGTATTGGCTGTGGGTTTAAACTAGTCTTAGCGCCAGGTTTTAGAGTAGATTTCCTTTCCTTCGGCGGTATTGGTTGTGGGTTTAAACTTGTCTTAGCACCGGGTGTTACAACTGATCTCTTAACATGGGGAGCCGATGGCTGGCGAGTCACTTTCTTTTTATCCAGTTGACGGTCGGTACTATTTACTTCTGGAGGTATTGGCTGCGGGTTAAGACTAACCTTTTCTGCTGTATCTCCTGTTGACCTATTTTCAACTACGGGTATCCGGGATGTTTTTAAATTATCCCTGTTGTTTTTAGTTTGGGCACCCGTCTGCATACTCCCTGTAACAATAATCAGTCCTGTTAGCAGCGTAATTTTTAAATGCATTCTCATTGTCTGATAATTAAAATATTTTAAAAATAAATTTTTTAATCCGCTTGATTAAATTTAGTCCTATTATTAATGCTTGCCCAAAATATTTTACTGTTTGTGAAAACACGTACAGGGCGTTAGCGTGAAAAATTAAATTATTGACAATGTCTTTTAAAGCTCAATAGAATTCCGATGTGAAAATTTACGCCTGATATTAGTGGATACCCCGGTGAAGGACTTTGGCTTTGATCTATGCCAGAGTAGGAACGGATAGCAGGATTGAAGCCAATAAAAGAATTAACGCTTACTTACAAATATATCAATACCAATAATAATTGTAAATAGCTTCTTAATTCTGCAGTAATAATTGTTACCTCAAAGCGATGCAGGATATATGCAGTTCGGGAAGTGCACAAAGCGGTCAGGAATCTTTGTATAGATTTATAGTTCCCGCTACTGATACTTACCAGCTTATCGCCATCACCACCAACAAAAGTATCCCAAAAGCGGAACGGACGGAAGGTCAATCGACTGTAAATCGCTACTGTATAGCATTCGGCCTAATGGAATTCTACTCAACATTAGTTGTGAAGCTGTGCTTTTATGTCTTATGGAGCTGTAGTTTCCGGTTTGAGTGTGTCACGAATGAGAGGGACGAAAGTTCTTTTCAATGCTTTATTAGAGATGAGGGTAGGTCCGTCATATACGCCTTGCGGGAGGAGTATATAAACTACTTCATGGTGCTGTAATCAAAAGTTATGGTATTGAGCGATGAAGAAAAGGCATCATAAAGATGTCAGGTAAGTGTAAGAGAGTTGAACGAAAGTAAACCGTCCGATGACGTCTCGAAAGGAACTAAGTTGTTGGCGAAACTATTGGCTTCAAGCTCTGATAGGATAGACTGTAATGGACAAACCGCATACTGATTACAGGTCAACCGGGATTGAGGCGGCAGGAATCTTACACAGGCTTTTTTAAGGAACGGGAGAAACTATCATTACGATGTGCAAAGCGCCTTACATGTAAGTGTAATTCAAGGTATTTCAAAGGAAGCCGAAGCGTAATGAAGTGGCGGACTGAATGGTAGTAGTGAAGAAGTTTCTGTAATGGAAATGGAGTGAAGGGTTCAGCTCATTCATTTGGATTAAGAAAGACAACACAAGGCAACTTGGGGATGATCAAGTTTAGTTTCAATCATGTGTAAAATTCCTTTTACACTGAATGAGAAGAGCCGTGTGAGGTGAGAGTCTCAAGCACGGTTCTGTGAGAGGCTTGGGCTGAAATGCCCTTGCCTACTCGACCAAGCAACAAATATTCAGCCTTCACAAAGTGTTTGATCATAATCTACATTGCTAAGCAGACGCAAAACCGCTTTGCCCTACGGTGAAAAAAGTATATCAACAGTTTTATCTCCGGGATTTTATGAGAAGAAAAACAAAAACGGGAAGCAGAAGGCAACCATTTTTTTGAAATTAGAATTAGTTGCAACTCAGGCGCTGTTGAAGCAGGAGTTGTAGGCATCAAAAAATTCGCTTACGACATCCGGGCTGACACAGTAAACATTGCATCACGAATGGAATCGTCAGGCAAACCCGGTAACGTAAATATTAGCAGAAGCACCTATGAATTAATAAAGATAAATTCATTTGCACACAACGTGGAAAAATTGAAGCAAAGAATAAGAGAATGATTGATATGTTTTTTGTGGAAAAAGCTTAACGAAAATAGCAAATCGGATAAAAAAAGTATTGGCAAAAGCTGCCAGACTGGATACTTTAAAATATACTCACTGCAAGACCCTATATATTCACATCATATCAATACAGCATCCTCACCTTAATAGTTTCCTTCACTTTCTTCAGTAACTCCAGCGCATTTTTGCTAAGATTTTTATCTACGTCCAATACCACATAACCAATCTCTTCATTCGTCTTTAAGTACTGACCCAATATGTTGATGTGGTGTTTCGATAACTGTGTATTGATCTCACTTAATACACCCGGCACATTGTTGTGAATATGCAGTATGCGGTGAGTGCCCTCCTGCGGTGGCAGGCTTAGTGCAGGTATGGTATGGGAACCAAAGCTCACGCCTTTTTCCAGGTAATTAAACAGTTTGCCGCTTACGTCGTCACCAATATTATTTTGAGCTTCCAGTGTGCTGCCACCAATATGCGGTGTCAGCAGTACATTGCTAAGTCCCTGTAATGGAGAGGTGAACGTATCACCATTTTTTTCTGGCTCCCACGGAAACACATCAATCGCCGCACCTCCCAACTGTCCGTCCAACAAGGCTTTTGACAGATCATCCAATTCCACTACTTCGCCACGTGCATAATTTATCAGGATGCTTCCTTTCTTAAAACTCTTAAGGATATTTTTATTGATCAGGTTTTTGGTGGTAGCTAGTTCCGGCACATGCAGCGATACCACATCCGCTTTGCCTACTACTTCTTTCAGGGTTTTTACTGAGGATGCATTACCAAGCGGGAGTTTTGTTTCGGTATCATAAAAAATTACCTTCATGCCTAAACTTTCTGCCAGCACACTCAACTGGCTGCCGATATTTCCATAGCCGATGATGCCCAATGTTTTTCCTCTTAGCTCATAACTTCCGGTAGCTTCTTTCAGCCATATTCCTTTATGTGCAGCATTATTTTTATCAATGATCTTTCTTATCAGCATAATAGAAGAGCCAATTACAAGTTCCGCCACACTTCTTGTATTGCTGTAAGGTGCATTAAACACGGCCACCCCTTTTATAGTGGCCGCTTTCAAATCTACCTGGTTTACTCCAATACAAAAGCAACCGATTGCCTGTAATTTTTCAGCAGCATCCAGCACTTTAGCGGTTATTTTGGTCTTGCTTCTTATACCCAGCAGGTGAACATTTTTTATTTCTTTCATAAGCTGCTCTTCACTCAGCGCACCATTCAGTTTTTTAACATTACTGTAACCAGCAGCTGTAAACCGCTTCACTGCCACATCACTGATGTTTTCTAAAAACAGGATATTGATCTTCTCCTTTGGATAACTCGTTTTATTTTTGTCAGGCATCTTTTTACTACTTTATTTTGCACAAATATATTTCATCCTTCACTATTATTATGTTACCATCCAAAAGAATCCCGCTCAACATACCTGTGGCATCGCAATACACGAATGCTTGTTCAACCGCTGTTACCGTATATCTTTTGGCACTGTTACTGGCGGCATCATTTCTTTTATCTTGTAGTGGAGCCGCCAAACAGCGGGATAAAGATGCGGCTGGCAGTGCTGCCATCAAATTACCTGCACCTTCTCCTATTACAACTGCGGAGACAGAAAAATATAAAATGCTTTGCGAACAATGGTATGACAGCGTGTTAAAGAACAGGGGATTTAATGGAGCCATTATCGTAGCAAAAAAGGGCAATGTCGTTTTTGAAAGATACCAGGGCACTGGCCATATGGATGGTACAGATACGATCACAGCAGTTACGCCATTTCACATCGCTTCTGTATCCAAAACATTTACTGCCATGACGGTATTAAAACTGTGGCAGGCCGGTAAATTAAACCTGGATGATGAGTTCACTAAATATTTCCCTGCATTTAATTACCCTGGTGTTACCATCCGCTCGTTATTAAATCACCGCAGTGGCTTGCCCAACTATGTTTATTTTATGGAGACACTTGGCTGGGATAAAAAAATATACATCCGGAATGGAGATGTACTCAATTATTTAATTACCCGTAAAGCGGAGATCAAAAATATTGCTTCACCCAATACACACTTTACTTATTGCAATACCAACTATGCCCTGCTTGCCCTGCTGATAGAAAAACTCAGTGGTACAAGTTATGCAGCTTATTTGCAGCAAACTTTTTTTACGCCATTGAGTATGAAGAATACATTTGTATTTGATACTTCCAGGTTAACATCGGTAAACCCAAGCTACGACTGGCGCGGAAAAATGATTGGATTTAATTTCCTGGATGCAGTGTACGGCGACAAAAATATTTACAGCACTGCCCATGATCTGTTGATATGGGACAGGGTACTGTACAGTTCAAAGCTGTTCACCCAAAAAACACTGGATGAAGCTTTTGCACCTTACAGTAATGAAAAGCCCGGCATTAGAAATTATGGCCTCGGGTGGCGAATGAATATTTATCCCAACGGAAAAAAAATGATCTACCACAATGGCTGGTGGCATGGCAACAATGCTTCTTTTATCCGGCTCACAGCAGATTCAGCGACCATCATTGTGTTGAGTAGCAAATTTAACCGGGGCGTGTACCACGCAAAAGATCTGGCTGCTGTATTTAGCGATTATGGTAGTGGCCTGGAGGAAGAAGAAGAAGCAATTGTAAATTCCCCAAAAATGGCTCCTGCACATACTCCTAAAAAAATGATTGCAGCACCGGTTAAGATAAAAGTAAAACCACAGCGTGCAAGCAAAAAAATAAAAAAACGGGAATGATGTACTTTATCCAAAAAACAGGTAAGCCACGCCGATTGAAGTAATGATTCCCACCAGGTCTGCCAGCAGCATGGTGCCAATGGCATAACGGGTATTTTTAATGCTCACCGCACCAAAGTAAACCGCCACCACGTAAAAGGTGGTATCAGAACTTCCCTGTAAAATACAGCTTAACCTGCCGGCAAAAGAATCAGGTCCATAAGTTCTCATGGTATCAATCATCATTCCCCTGGCGCCGCTTCCACTCATGGGTTTTATTAGCGCTGTTGGTAAGCCATCCACAAATTTTGTATCCGTTCCCAATGCGGCAAATAAATTTTTTATGCCGTCAATAATAACATCAAAAGTTCCACTGCTGCGTAAAAGGCTGATCGCAACCAGCATTCCTACTAAATAAGGAATAATTTTAACAGCGGTTTCAAAGCCTCCTTTTGCACCTTCAATAAAAGCATCAAACACATTTATTTTTTTGTAAACACCCCCCAGCACAATTACAAAAAATATAAACAGTATCAAACCGGTACTCAGTTGTTCAGAAAATAGATTTACCCCAACGGTATTTAAAGAAAGAATAAACCAAACCAGCAAAGCGATAATGGCAGAGATGCCAAGTATCCATCCGATGATAACAGGTTGCCATAATTTTATTTTTTGTTTAAACGAAACCATCAGCATGGCCGCAAGCGTGGCAATAAAAGTTGCAATAAGACAGGGTAAAAATATGTCGGTTGGATTGGCAGCTTTTTCTCCGTGATTGCCGGTGGTAATAGCCCTTGCAGCGATTACAGTGGTTGGAATGAGCGATAGGCCTGCAGCATGTAAACATAAGAACATGATTTGTGCATTGCTTGCTTTTTCCTTGTCCGGGTTTATTTCCTGAAGGCTTTCCATTGCCTTGATACCAAAGGGCGTTGCCGCATTATCAAGGCCCAGCATGTTGGCGCTAAAGTTCATCATCATGTGGCCATGTGCAGGATGATTTTTGGGAACCTCCGGAAATAATTTTGAAAAGAATGGCGCCACAATTTTTGATAAAAACCGGATGCCACCAGCTTTTTCTGCAATACTCATAAACCCCATAAACAACGCCATGATGCCAATAAGACCAATGCATATTTCTACGGCCACTTTACAGGTAGCTATTACCCCGTCCACCGGCTTTTGTTTTTTACCCAGGATATAACTGTATTCAACAACTCTTAAGGATGTAAACTGTTTTGTAAGCAGTTGTGCCGTATCTGAATGGATATTATCTGTCACAAGATATTTGCAATCCTCCGCCACTTTATCCTGGTGCCTGAATCCAAATTCACTCATCTCTTTTGCAAAACTGTCAATGCCTGGGCGGCCATATTTACTAACATCGCCAATGGCTGCATATTTAAATTCATCTTTTGCAGTACCGGTAACGAGCCGCCCAAAAATATCGTCCCTGCTTTGGTTCAACATAAAATGAAAACCGGCAACCATCAATGCCACGATAATAAATGCACTCCAGATTCTGCTTAAAGCCATATAGGTTTATTGGTTGATTAGTTTACGCTGTTCTTCATTTTTTATAACGGGAATTGTAGACCACGTGCTGCCGGCATTGTTTTTTTTATTGCGGCAGCGTTGGCCTTTCCCGGTTTTTAGGAAGTCACTCACTTGTTCTGCATGATATTTTACATCCCATATCCCTACAATTAAAAATCCCTCCCGCGCTAAAATAGTCAACAAAACGCACTGTAAAATGGCCTTCAAGATACTGTTTTCATTTCAAAATTATCATTCCCCTTCATCCCTTACCTTTGCAGGCTAAAAAACCGGGTTGAGCAGTTGGCAGGTTGAGAAATTTACAGGGTATTATTCTGATTATACCGGCTGCTTCACCTGGTAAACTGATACATCCATTCAACTAATAAACTAATATCATGGCATTAAAAGCAGGCATAGTGGGGTTACCAAATGTGGGTAAATCAACTTTATTCAATGCGGTAAGCAACAGCGCCAAAGCACAGGCAAGCAATTACCGCTTTTGTACCATCGAACCCAATGTGGGCCTGGTAAATGTGCCCGACCCAAGACTGGATAAACTGGCAGAACTGGTGGTTCCGGACAGGATAGTGCCAACTCAAATTGAAATAGTGGATATAGCCGGCCTGGTACGTGGTGCCAGCAAAGGAGAGGGGTTGGGCAATAAATTTTTAGCCAATATCCGGGAAGTAGATGCCATCATTCATGTAATCCGTTGTTTTGAAGATGATAATATTTTAAGGGACGAGGGCCCCATTAACCCGGTAGGGGATAAAGAAATCATTGAAACCGAACTGCAGTTGAAAGACCTGGAAAGTGTCGACAAAAAAATTCAACGTACAGAAAAACTTGCCAAACTTGATCCAAAAGCTAAGGTGGAACTGGAGATACTGCTCAAATGCAAATTGCATTTAGAACAGGGGAAAAATATTTTGTCACTAGGGTTATCTAAAGACGATAAGGCGGCGGTGGCAGATATTTTTTTGCTGACCGACAAACCTATTTTGTATGTAGCCAATGTAGATGAAGCCAGTATGCACACGGGTAATTCATTCAGCAAGGCATTAACTGAAGCTGTAAAAAATGAAGGCAACGAAGTAATTGTAATGACAAACGCAATCGAGGCACAGATCGCTGAGTTTGACAATCCCGAAGATAAAGCTATGTTCATGGAAGAATATAAAATGGCCGAGCCTGCACTCGACCGCTTGATACATTCCACTTATAAACTCCTGAACTTATCAACCTACTTCACTGCCGGTGTGCAGGAAGTGAGGGCATGGACCATTCACCAGGGTTGGAAAGCACCACAGGCCGCCAGTGTAATTCATACCGATTTTGAAAAAGGGTTTATCAAAGCAGAAGTGATTGCGTACAATGATTTTATCCAGTATAAATCAGAAGCTGCCTGCAGAGAAAATGGTAAACTAAGAATTGAAGGAAAAGAATATCTGGTGCATGATGGCGATGTAATGCACTTCCGGTTTAATGTATAGTTTACCCTGTGGCCTTTGTCATCATCATGAAATTAACTAAGATTATTCTTGAAATTACCGGATGGCTGGTGATCAGTTTGGGAACTGTTTTGGGAGCAGGGTTTGTGGCAGTTGCAATGTATTTGCAATGGATTGTTGAGTGGGTTAAAATAATCGCTTTCATTATTGTTTCCACCAGCTTCATCCAGGGCGCTGCCTGCGCTACCCATATCTGGGTTAAACACGGAACAATTGAATGGCTTTCCGGGATTCGGTGAATTTCCTGATGAATGCAGTTGCTTTCTCTGGACATCCTGTAATAAAAAGGACTCCGCCTTTCAGCGGAGCCTCTCTAGTTATCCAAACAATCCATAAAAACAAAAGCTCTTGCTTGTTAGGACACGACTTTTGAAGTGTATGGTTGTCAGTACATATTTAAAACCGGGGGCATCTTACGGCATCCCGGCTGGTATTATCTTTATTCAGGTAAGTTTGATACGACAGTGCCATTTCAAATCCGCCGCGGCCACTTGTTGCAGCACTTAGCTTGGAAATATTGGCGTCATAGCTTACCGAAATTGCCAACGGGCGCATCTCTAATTTTGCCACCGGTATAATGGCGTCTTTAAATCTCATGAATGCACCGGCATGTACCAGGTAAGTAGGATCCACTTCGTCATCTAATTTGTATGTATATATTCCTCCACCTATCAGTTCCGCATGTGGCCCCTGTTTAGTATAGTCTGCCTGGAAAGTTACATACGACCTTTCCGAAGTACCCATCTTTGCACCGGCTGAGTACACCCATTTGGGTATCATCTCTAATTTACTGTTGCCATAAAAACTAATGCTGGATGGTTTATTAAAATGGTGATACGCTACTCCAAGGAAAATATTATTATCCGTGTTATCGCCAATCTGTGAATTAAAACTCATACCCGCAGTACCATCAAAATAGGTGTACGAAGGATTGTCAAAATTTTCACCATCACTCAGGCTGCCGTTATAAGCGTTCCCGTCAAACTGGCTGTTGGTGGTTATTTTACTCCTGTCTATCCGGCGTTGAACCATCCCACCCATAAAGCCTAAAGAGAGATACATATTGCGTTGTTCACTTAAAGATTTATGATAGTTTACGGCAGGTAATATATGAGTAGAGGTCATTGCAGCCGTACCTGCTTTATCATACAATATCTGGGCACCAATCGTAATAAAATCCTGGCTTTTACCAATAGCTACTTTATATTCACCATTGAGCGAGGTGGTTTGATAAGGCACAGTAATGCTCTGCCATTGTGTACGATATACAGCCTGTACCCTGAAATCTCCTGAGAAAATGCCAGCTAAAGCCGGGTTACGTAATAAAGGTGCTTCATTGAATTGGGAAAAGTGAATGTCCTGGGCATGGGCATTTTGCAGGGCAATTAATGTGAGTACACCCCACAATAAATTGCGTTGAAAGATTTTCATAAAATAGGATTTTGTTTTCGGTTTGGATACTGACTTTCGTCTTATATGAAACGGCGGGAGGTAAATTTTATTATCGGATCAACAAAATATTTCCTCTCAGGTTAATCGCCTCATTGTTGCTGCAGATAAATTCAATCGTATAAATATAGTTTCCAACGGGTGCTGGTTTTCCGTTCAAGAGCCCGTTCCATCCGGCGTTTTTATCATTGGGGTAAAAGTTGCCGTTCATGAAAACCAGCTTGCCGAATCGGTCATAAATTTTAAAGGCACTTATTTTAAAAACACCTGTGCCAATAGGATAGAATACCTCATTCAGGTTCTGTGGATCATTATTGGGGGTAAAGGCAGTTGGTAAAAACAGGTTATTTTTATCACAAATTACTTTGATAAAAATATTATCTATATCCGAACAGCCACTGGCGTTAGTTACCTTAATTGAGTAAGTGATATCATTGGAAGGAGAGGCAATTGGATTAGGACAGGTGCTGCAGTTTAATCCGGTAGCCGGCTGCCATAACCAGTTTATTATGTTGCCCGTATATTGCGGAGACAGGGTAACGGTACTGCCAACATTCATTATTTTATCAGGCCCTGCATTTACCCTGGGATTGTCATTTACTTTTACGTAAACAGAGGTGCTGTCTTTAAAGCAATTGATGCTGTCAAAACCAACTACTTTATAAGTGGTACTGGTGGCAGGTTTGGCCAGCGGGTTTCCTATGGCTGCATTATTCAGGCCTGCTGCTGGCGACCAGTTGTAATTTTCCGCACCGGCAACATTTAGCTGCAGGCTGTTGCCGGCACACACAGAATCCAGGGCCTGCAAGCCTGTAATCCTGAAAGGTTTTTTAACATTGATAAATACGGAATCAGTTTTTTCACAGCCGTTAATATTGGTGCCCTTAACAAAGTAAGTTCTGCTGTCGGTAGGTGTTGCAGAAGGGGTACTGCAATTGGTACAGCTTAAAAAAGCCGCAGGCAGCCACTCGTAAAGATCAGCGCCTGTGGCCTGCAATTGCACTGAAGTATTCAGGCATATCACTGTATCGTTACCGGCAAATGTGTTGGGTTTCGGTTTAATAAGAATTTGGGTGCTGGTGGTATCTGCACAACCACTGCCGTTAATTGTAATTAATTGCACCGGGTAGGAACCGGTGTCATTGTATTGCTGTGCCGGAGGATTTTGTAGTGAGGACACATTGTTGTTATAAAAATTCCAGTTCCACGAAATGGATGAGGGATCTGCGTATAGCACATTGCCCTGCAACAAAACAGGTGAGGGGCCACAAAAGCTGGAAGTTCCGGTAATGCCGGCAACAGGTTTTTCTGATATCCTGATAAAGTTGTTTTTCACGATGCTGTCCAGGCAGCCATAAATAGTGGAGATGATCAGCCGGACGGTATAAACCCCGGTGCTGCTGTAAAGATGAGTGGGGTTTTGAATAATCGAACTGCTGCCGTCGCCAAAGTCCCATCTGTATCCAGTAACCGCACTGCCTGAGGTGGTAGAGTCATAAAAAGAAATGCTGCCGCTATTGCAAAGAAGAGTGTCACTTACACCAAACTTTACCTTGCTGCTGAACAACCTCACGGTGTCTGTTCCAATTACCGGAACAACGCAACCGGCGGAATCTTTTAAAACAACCTTTGGTACAAAATTACCGGGAAGCAGGTAGCTATGAATAATATTTGAATCGGCAGAAAGAACTGAAGTACCATCGTTAAAATCCCACAGAAAAGACAGGTGATCTTGTGTAGAAACATGGAAAGAAACATTTAACGGGGAACAGCCAACCAGCGGCGAATAAGTTAATGTTGCTGCTGGCGCTGTTATTTCAATTCTTTTTGTGTAAGTGCTTATACATTTGTCTGATCTTTTTACGGTTAATGTTGGGTAATATACACCAGGTGCAGTAAAATAGTAAACCGGGTTAACGGCGGAAGAAAACCCACCATCACCAAAGTCCCAAAGCTGCGATGTGCCGTTTTGAGAACTGTTGGTAAAATTAACCTGGAATGGCGTACAGGTGCCAACTGAATCACTTACTGAAAAAGAAGCCAGCACATCCCTCACTTTGATGTAATTGATCTTTGTTATTGAATCTTTACAACCAAACTCATCAGTAGCCAACAGTTTTACCGTGTAATCCCCATTGGATGCATATGGCTTCACAGGAAATACAACGGTAGAAAAAGTACTGTCTCCAAAAGACCATAGATAAGTTAACCTGTTACCTGTAGACGGGTTACGGAAAAGCACCGAGTCATTTCGGCAGGTATTGAAATTAGCTGCATAAAAATTGGCAACGGGTTTATTTATTTTGATGGGGATGGAATACAGAATACTGTCTGAACAGCCAACAGAATCCGTAATTCTTAAAAAGGGGTAATAATTGCCGGTGGCGTTATACAGGTGCGGTACCGGCACAGGTAGCGGAACAGTATAATTTTGTGTTTGACCATCACCAAAATCCCATTTCCATGTTGCAATATTATTATCTCCGCTTACAGTAGTAGAAGTGTCAGTAAAGTTGACAGCCTGGTCCAAACATCCTCCGGCAGCATTGATCGTAAATCCGGCTTTTGGTCCAAAAACGTGTATGAAATCGGTCTTGACTACCGTTTCACTGCAGCCACGAATATCCCGTGCAGTAAGTTTCACAGGGTATTTTCCCGGTAGGAGGTATTTATGACGGATACTGTCTAACCTGGTAGTATCGGGGCTGCCATCACCATAATCCCATATATACCTGTTTACATTTGCTTTTTTGAAATTGGCATAATAAAACGTGGTGGAATCGGATTTGCAGATAGAATCTCTTGAGGCACTAAAATCAGGTAGCTCGCTAATGATGCTGACTGTTTGAGTTCTTTTATTAATACATCCACCGTTGGTGGTTGTCAGCGACACGGTATAATTTTGAAAGTTGGCAAACTGGTGTGTTGGGTTTTGTAATGTAGAGGTAGTCCCGTCGCCAAAATCCCAAAGCCAGCTTTGGGGCAAAATTGAACTGTCTTTAAAAAAAACTTCTTTCTTATTAACGCAATTATAAACAGGCCTGAACCTGGCAGCACCTGGTAAAATGGTGATCAGACCGGGCTTAACAAGTGAATCGCTGCAACCATTGTTCCAGGCAATTAATTTTATTGGATAGGTTCCTGCAGTTAAGTAAAAATGCAACGGGTTTTGTGCAGTGGAACTATTTCCATCCCCGAAGCTCCATAACCAGCGATCTGCAGGGGCTGATGAATCCGAAAATTGAATATCCGTTCCCGGGCATTGCACGGCGGCAGCAACACCAAAATTCACTACCGGGAGTGAGCCGGTTTTAACCCCATTCACAACAACAGCAGAATCAATACACCCGTCATTGGTGGTAATGGTTAATTTTATCGTATAACTGCCGGTTGTGGTGTATGTTTCCGACGGCAAAATGCTGGTGGAGGTAGATCCATTACCAAAATCCCACATATAGCTCGCTACACCATCTACGGATGAATCCCGTGGCATTGGCTGAAACAGATAGGGAATACAACCACCCCCTTCCACTTTATTGATATCCACAGACGGCTTGGCAATTCTGATAAAAGGATATTCCCTGCGAATGCCAACGCAGCCAAATCTGTCAATGATATTGAGTTTTACATCGAAATTACCCGGGGTTGTGTAGGTGTGAACCGGGTTTTGCAATGTCGATGTGTTCCCATCACCAAAACTCCATGACCAGCTAACTGCATCTGGAGAAAGATCGGTGAAATTTACAGTAAGCGGAGTGCGGCAGGAGGCAGAATCGCTTGCTTTGATATACGCAAGCGGTAAATTACGTACGGAAATATTTTTTGTAACAGAGTCGGAACAGTTACTGTAATTGTTTACCAGTTTTACCGAATAATTGCCGGTAGCAGCCCATCTTTTTGTTGTGGAAAGGCCAAACCCAAAACTACCGTCATCAAAATACCAGGCTGAGCTTAATGGAGCAGGTACTGTGCCATTGGTAAAAGTGATGGTAGTATTGGTGCATACAGTGTCGGGGCCATTGATAGTTGATTGCACATTTTTAATAAGGAGTGTATCCTTGAGCAAAACAGTGTCTTTACACCCCAAATTATTTCTTACCATTAGGCTTACAGAATATAACCCCCCGGTAAGGTAGGTATGGCTTGGAGTTCCGGCAGTTGAAGTGGTTCCATCACCAAAATCCCACAAAAAACTCAGCGTTCCAGGACCGGCTGAATTATTGGTGAAAAAAATAGTTTCCGGGGGTTTACATTTTACACCCTGGGTAAAACTAAAAAGTGTACGTATAGAATCAGTTGCTTTAATGTATGCTAATTTGGTTAATGTGTTACTGCAGCCGCCTGTATTGGTCACTTTTAAAGTGATATTGTAATTGCCGGGCGTATTGTAGGCATGTTGCGGGTTTTGCGCTGACGAAAAAGTACCATCGTCAAAATCCCATCTCCAATCCGTGATTGATCCTATTGACGAGTTGCTTAAATCGGTAAAACTGATGTTAATCGGAACACAGGTGGATGAATCGGTCACCGTAAAATTTACTACCGGTTTGTCATATACCGTTATGTACTGCGTTTTTGTGACTGTATTGGTTCCATTTGCATTACTGGCGGTAAGGATAATTGTATACACACCAGCAGTAAAAAAGGTTGTGGTAGGGTTCTGCTGCGCAGAGATAGTTCCATTTCCGAGATTCCAGCTCCAGGCCGTTGGATTTCCGGTAGAATTATCCTTAAAATTCACGGTCAACGGCGCACACCCCGATAAAGGCGTGGCGGTAAAATTGGCTACCGGCTGACCCAGCAAAGCTTTGCCTCCTAAAAAAATGAATATAAAAAGTAAGGTTCTGATATAATAATTGGTATTGTCGTTATCTGGTTCCATCAATTATGGCAATATACTAAGTTAATAAAAAATTGCAGCTAATTCTTTTACAGGAGTACAATACAATAATAACCGCTGCCTTACCAAAAGGTTATAATAGATTTTTTGCTGGCGGGATTTAAGCCGCATTTTCAAGGGTGATTATCCCCATATTTTAATTTTTACAATATGGAGAAGTAGAATTTTAGTGGTGCTGCCAAATCAGGGTCTTAACCTTTACGATGCAATATAAAAAAAAGCCGGCCTTTTGGCCAGCTTTGTTGAGGTATAATAAAACAAAAGCTTCTTTATTTCACGAGTGCCACATTTCCGCGGTAGGTAAGTACACTGCCATTGTCGCAAATAACGTCTAACGTATATACAAAAACATCCGGGTTTAATCTTATCCCCTTATTGGTGCCATCCCAGCCATAGGTGGGGTTGTTAGCATCAAAATTTGCACGGTCATATATCACCTCACCCCACCGGGTAAAAATACGTAGATTTTTAATCTTAAATAACCCGGTGCCTCTTGGATAAAAGATGTCATTGGTACCGTCATCATTCGGAGAAAAAGTATTTGGAATAAAAATGTTGGATCCGTTACAAATTACAAACACTGTCACCCTGTCTCTTGCCATGCAGCCTCCTTTAGTTGTCACTTCTACTCTGTATTCGGTATTTTCAAGCGGTTTTACCTCTATACCCGGATAAAGATTTCTGAATAATCCGCTGTTGGGTTGCCAGTTTACATTTACCACATCGGCAGAAATAAGCGGCAGCAGCAAGGTAGGTTGCCCAACATTGATTGTTCTGTCAAGCCCGGCTTCAACTGTTGGCATCGGGTTTACCCTGATAGGTATGTAGCCTGTATCTTTAAAACATCCCAGATCATCAGCTCCTATTACCCTGTACACCGTATTAGAATCAGGCGTTGCCACAGGGTTGCTGATACTTGCATTACTGAGAGAGTTGGCGGGTGCCCACGAATAACTGTATGCCCCATTTGCCGATAAATTTTTCGACTGGCCGCGGCAAAGGCTGTCGTTTTTGCCGTAGGTGAATACGAATTTATTTTTCACAGTTACGGCCACTGTATCTTTAGCACTACAGCCCTGGGCAGAAGTGCCTGTAACAATGTAACTGATATTGGCTGATACGCTTGTAGCAGGATCCGGGCAATTGGTACAGCTTAAGCCGGTGGCAGGCGTCCAACTGTAATTAGTTGCTCCTGTAGCCTGCAGGCTAAGGCTGCTTCCCCGGCACAAAATTACATCTTGCCCGGCAGTAACTAACGGTATGGCATAGGCTTCTATATTTTTTGTTACACTGTCCCTGCATCCGCTGCTGTTAGTACCCGTTAGATTGATTGTGTAGATTCCCGCGGTGGTATAATTCTGTGGCAAAGGGCTGGCCACAACGGAGGTAGTGCCATTGGCAAAATTCCATTTCCACCTGATGACCGACGTGTCAGGGATCAATAGCTCGCTGCTGAATGTTACCGCTAACGGAGTACAGCCATTGGCAGACGAAATAATATTTATTTTAGGCGAGGCTACAATTTTTACGGGTATAGAAGACCTTAATGTATCGGTACATCCCTGCTGTGTGGCTGTAATCAGGGAGGGGTAATAGATGCCGGTAGAAGTATATTCATGAACCGGGTGCCGTCTGTTGTCAACTGCGCCGTCTCCAAAACTCCACCGGTAGCCACTAATAATATCATTGATTGCAGTCGACGAGTCGCTGAAGGAAATAATCCCTGAATCACAAAGCAGCTTATTATTGAAACCGAAACGTGTGTCGATACCAGAAACCACAATCGTATCAAGCCCACGAATTGGAACCTGGCATCCAGCCTGGTCTATCAGTATCATTTTGGGAACATATTTTCCTGGATAGGTGTAGGCATGGGAAACAACCGAATCGGCGCCGCTTAAAATACTGCCATCATTAAAATCCCAAACAAAAGAATTTCTTCCGTTGGTAGAGGCTGTAAAATTTACATTTACAGGTTTGCAACCGCCTAAAGGAAGATAAGTAAAATGTCCTTCAGGGCCTTTTATAACCACTGACCTTTGATAGGTACTGGTGCAACCGCCCAACCCGGTAATTGTTAGCCTTACAAAATAGGTACCCGGGTAATTGTAAAAATGTACCGGGTTAAGAGTCGTGGATGATGTGCTGTCACCAAAGTCCCATTTCCTGCTAATTACGTTTGTAGAACGGTCAGTAAAATTAATGATCAGGGGTGGGCAGTTTCCTGCTGAGTCACTCATATCAAACCTGGCAACAGGGCTTGTAACGGAAATATAACCTGCTTTAATAACAGAGTCGCTACAGCCATACTGATCAGTTACAGTCAGTTTTATCGTATAGCTGCCGTCTTGATTATAAATATGTGATGGGTTTTGAGCGGTGGAGGTTGAATTGTCTCCGAAATGCCATCTGTAAGTGAGGCCCGGCCCTGTACTTTGATTTACAAAGCGAACCTGCCTTCCCGGGCAACTGAACGTATCCACAGAAGTGAAGTTAGCTGCTGGTTTTGATATGATCAACTGGGCAGCAAGATTAAAGCTGTCGGTACAACCCTTACTGTCGGTAACCTGCAGCTTTACCCCGTATGCACCGGCTGCAGCGTATGTATGTTGAAACGGGGTAGCAGTAAGAGTTTCAATAGTGCCATCTCCGTAATTCCACTTCCATTGCTGAATTGGATGTATGCCATCGGTAACCGAACTGTCGTTAAAAATAACCGCATTGTTTAAACAGGCCCCAGGCACAGCAGGGGCAAATTTTGCAATGGGGCCATTAACTGTGATGTAATTAATTTTAGTTAACGTATCCAAACAGCCATTTCTGTCAGAAGTGATCAGGCGTACTGTGAATGTTCCGGTCGTGGTATACGTGTAGTTAATTAAGTTGGTACCTGCAGCAGAATTTTGCGATGGCGAACCGTCACCAAAAGTCCAGGAAAAAGTCCTAATGTCACTAAGCCCTGTGGTAAAATTTGTTACACTTCCCCTGCAAATTACTGTGTCGGAGGCAGTAAACTGTGCTGCGGCATCAATTACCCGAAGTTGGCGGGTAGTGGTAAAATCGCAACCATAAGTATTATTAATTACTTTAAGTGTTACAGTATAAAAACCGGGGTTACTGTAGGTATGCACCGGGCTTTGGGTGGCGGAAACATTTCCGTCGCCAAAGTCCCACAACCATTCATCAGCACCAAGAGACTGATCAGTAAAAATTTTCTCAAATGGTTTGTTGCAATTATTTCTAAAAATAAACTTGGCTACCGGGGGGTTAATTCTTATAAATCTGGGTATTAAAATTGAATCCGCACAGCCGCCTTTCCAAACAGTTAGTTTGATGTCAAAATATCCTGTGTCAACATAAGAGTGCAGGGGATTTTGTAAGGTAGAAGTTGTTTTATCGCCAAAATCCCAGAGCCATTTTGTCGGCCCTCCTGTAGATGAATCTGTAAACTGTACGGGTATTTTGGCACAGGTAGTGGTTGGGGTAGCAGTAAAACCTGGAACGGGTTTGGTGTTGGTTACAATGGCCCTGGTGATGCTGGCTGTATCAGTACATCCACTGGCTGTAATAATTACCACGGATACGTTATAAGTGCCTTCATTGTTGTAGGTATTCACCGGCGAAGCCAAACCGGAAGTATTTCCATCACCCAAATCCCACAAATAACTTACTATTGGGTCTGAAGTATTTACTGTTACATTAAAATTCTTTGTAAATGGTACACAGCCGCTGTCTGGCAGGTTGGTGATGCTGGCGCTTGGATTTGTAATCCTTATATAATTGCTTTTGATCAGCGAATGATTGCAACCATTAGTATTTGTTACTACTAGCCTGACCGTATAATTGCCTGTATTATTATAAGTATGGGATGGGTTTGGCAAAGTGGATGTTGTATTATCGCCAAAATACCATAAATAAGACACAGCATTAACTGCCTGGTTAGTAAAATTAACAGTAAGGGGAGCTTTACAACTTACCGTATCGGCAGTTGAAAATATGGATAATGGCCTTGGCAAAACCGTTATTGTTTTGGTGAGCGAATCTGTACAGGCGCCAAAATTGGCAACCATCTTTACGGTATAAGTACCCGCAGTTGAATAATTCTTTACCGGGCTGAGTACAGTTGATGTTGTGCCATCGCCAAACTGCCATAACACCGATGCTGGCGCTGGGGCAGAGGTATTGGTAAACTGCAAACCCGTACCCTGGCATCCGGTGTTGGCTGAAGTAAAGTTTGCCCTGACTGTGCCAATAGTAACCGCATTGGTTTTGATAGTAGTGTCCGAACATCCATTACTGTTAGTCACTATCAGTTTCACGGTATAACTGCCCTGGGTTGAAAAGGTATGAGAAGGATTCAATAAGGTGGAGCTGGTATTGTCACCAAAATCCCATAAATAATTTACAACGCCTGTTCCGGTGGATTGATTTTGAAAATTAATGGTCACAGGTGCGGTACAGGTTTGCGGGTTGTCGTTCCTGAATTGGGCCAGCACACCGGTATTAATTTTTACCAGCGAAGGTCTTATAAGGGTGGAAATACAACCATTGGTATTTTTTATCTGCAGGGTAACACTGAAGTTTCTTGCTGAAGTATAAGTATGACTGGGATTTTGTTCTGTAGAAGTGGCCCCGTCGCCAAAATCCCACAACCAGGAGTTGATGCTGCCCTGGTTGGAAACACTATTGTCTGTAAACTGCACTGGTAAAGGATAACAGCCAGCAGTATCCGATACAGAGAAAGCGGGCGACGGTTTGGCAAAAACTTCGATGTAATCAGTTTTTACGACCGAATCTGCGCCGGTGGCATTTTTTGCCACTAACTTAATGGTATATTTTCCCGGGGTAAAATAAAGTACAGATGGATTTTGAAGGAAAGAAATGGTTCCATTTCCAAGGTCCCATGTCCAGGAGGTTGGGTTGCCGGTACTTAAGTCGGTAAATCGTACAATTAAAGGTGTACAACCGCTAAGAGGGGTAGCAGAAAAATTGGCAATTACTTGTGCGCCACCGGTAAAAGCGGAAGCAAGAAAAGTAAGTACTAAGGCTACCCTCAGGAAAATTCTTGAGTTCATTGGATAATGGCTTTTGTTTTTATAATGGGTGGCAGGATTGGAATACACCCTTCAACACATTTATAAACTCCAAAAAGCAAAAAAAATTGTGGAAATAGCAGAATATCAAGCTTCCGCCAGGTAATAATAGAAGTAAGGTATTGTATTACAACCGCCGCATGTGCAGTACTTTAGGGTCGGTGGTACCCCAGGGAGCCAGTTCCATAATTGGAAGTGATTTTTTTGTAAATTTCCATGCCCTGTTAATAAAAGAAAATTCGGCAGGAGGGGCAGGACTATTGAGATTAATAACCAGTTTGCCATAATCGCTATTGCTGGTCCAGGTTCCAGTGTAGGTTACACCGCCTTTCGTTCCCGTCATCGGCCCGTCATAATACGAAGTTGTTTTGGTCAAAATAAAACTGTACCCGGTAAAATCGGCGGTTTTATCAGTAGCAGTATCTTTGGCAAACTCCACTACAAAATTTTTATTGAGGATATTGTCCTCAAAATAAGATTGTAATGTATCGGTGGAAACATTTTCTACTGTTTTTTTGCAGCCGCCCAATAAAAGCAGTGCAGCACAAATAATAACAATAATGATTCGGTTGTTGTATAACATAATTGGAACGTCCCCAAAAGTACGAAGAATTTTTTTTTGCGCCATAATCAAACCGTTAACAATTTTTTATATATAGTAAAAGGAACGTTTTTTTGGGGTTGTAAATTGTGTTTAGATAAATGATGTTTGACAGGATAAATTTACATCGCTAATAGTTGCACCTTTGTTCCCGGGCTTTGGATATTGCCCGCAACATCAATACAATATTTTTAAAGATGAAAATTCAGGAAATCATATCAGAGTTAGAAAGTTTGGCTCCGCTTCATTTGCAGGAAAGCTACGATAATGCCGGCCTGCTGACGGGCAATGCAGACTGGGAATGCAGCGGTATCATAATAGCGTTGGATACGGTGGAAGCGGTAGTACAGGAGGCAGTCGAAAAAAACTGTAACCTCATAGTGGCACATCACCCCATTATTTTCAATGGATTAAAGAAAATAACCGGGAAAAATTATGTTGAAAAGACAATCATCACTGCCATAAAGAATGATATATCCATTTATGCCGTTCATACCAACCTCGATAATGTATCAAATGGGGTAAATGGAAAGATAGCAGCTATGCTGGGTTTGGTAAACAGGCAGATACTACAAACAAAAAAGAACCTGCTAAAAAAAATGAATGTATTTGTACCTGCAACCCATGCCGAAGCGATCCGCACGGCCATTTTTAATGCGGGCGGCGGTTATATTGGAAACTACAGTGAATGCAGTTTTAACAGCAGCGGGGAAGGCACTTTTAAAGCAGGCGGGGCTACCAACCCTTTCGTGGGAAAGAAAGGTGAAAGACACACAGAAAATGAAATAAAAGTGGAAACTATCTTTAAGGAATGGATAGAGAATGAAGTGGTAAAGGCCATGCTACAGGCTCATCCCTATGAGGAAGTGGCTTACGACATTATATCCGTGGATAACCCGCTGCCCGTTGTTGGCAGTGGCATTGTGGGCTCACTGGAAACAGCTTTAACCGAAACAGCTTTTTTGACTTTGATAAAGAATACATTTAATCTGGATGTAATCCGTCATACCCCGCTCACTGGTAAAATGGTGAAAAAAATAGCGGTTTGTGGCGGTGCAGGTAGTTTTTTAATGAACGCCGCCAGGGCCTCAGGAGCTGATTTTTATATTACGGCCGACGTTAAATACCATGAATTTTTTGATGCCGAAGGAAAACTTGTAATTGCCGATATTGGCCACTACGAAAGTGAGCAATTTACCATCGACCTTCTTTTTGATATTTTGAAGAAAAAATATACTACCTTCGCCGTCCTGAAAACGAAAGTAAACACTAACCCGGTTAGTTACTTTATATAAAAGGGGGAGTGGAATTGTACATGTTAAAAAGCGGCTGTCTTTTTAATTGGATGCAAACAAAACACTGTTCACAACAAAAAATAAAAATTTTATATGGCCTCAGTAAAAGACTTCTCTGTTGAAGAAAAATTGTCCTCCCTGGTCCTGCTGCAAAAAGTTGATTGCAAGCTGGATGAAATTCAAATTTTAAAAGGGGAACTGCCAATCGAAGTAAAAGACCTTGAAGATGAAATAGAAGGGCTACATGCCCGCCAGACAAGGGTAGAGGAAGAAATCAATGGCATGCAGGAATTTATAGCTCAAAAGAAAGAAGCTATTAAAGAAGCTGAAGCCCTTATTAAAAAGTATGAAAAGCAAAGTGAGAACGTAAAGAACAACCGGGAATTTGAAGCGATCAATAAAGAAATTGAGATGCAGACACTGGAAGTAAAACTTTGCGAAAAACATATTAAAGATGCTACCGAGGAAATTTCAGAAAAAGCTAAACAGTTAGAATCGGCAAAAAAAGCGGTAAGCACCAAAGAAGGCAACCTCAATGGAAAAAAGGGCGAACTGGAAAAAATCATTGCTGAAACCGAGAAAGAAGAAAAGCAATATGAAAAGCAGGCATCAGGAGCAAGAACACATGTTGAGGAGCGCCTGTTGTTAAGCTACGACCGTATCAGGAAAAATTACCGTAATGGGTTAGCGGTTGTACCAGTGGAAAGAGATAGTTGTGGCGGTTGTTTTCATGCCATCCCACCGCAAAAGCAGAGTGAAATAAAGTTGCGTAAAAAAGTAATTGTTTGCGAAAACTGCGGACGTATCCTTGTAGATGTTGATTTGAATGACAGCGTGGACGTAAAATAATCACGGAACAATCCGTTTAAATGATACAAAAGCACTTCAATTTTTTGAAGTGCTTTTCTTTTTAGGCTAATGGCCCTAATTGCTGTTTTCATGGCAAAAAAAAACTAATTTGCCCACCTATTTATGCTGCAGAAATTACATATCCTCAATTACGCAATCATTGATGAAATAGCGGTTGATTTTTCAAAGAACCTCAACATTATAACGGGCGAGACAGGTGCAGGTAAAAGCATCCTGCTGGGAGCACTTGGTCTTATACTGGGCGAAAGGGCAGACAGCAGCACCCTGATGAACAAGGAAAAAAAATGTGTGGTGGAAGGGCATTTTAGTGCAAAAAAAAATCCAGCCGTCAAAATATTCTTATCTGCAAATGAATTGGATCATGAAGAAGAACTGGTGCTGAGAAGGGAAATTGCAGTGAATGGTAAATCACGGGCGTTTATTAATGATACACCGGTAAATCTTAACCAGTTAAAGGAATTGAGTTCACTATTGGTTGATCTGCACCAGCAGTTTGATGCCTTGGAACTGGGAGATCATGATTTTCAGCGGGAAGTGCTGGATGCACTTGCCGGAAACACATCCCTGTTGCAGGAATACAATGGTTTTTTTTCAAGGTACATCCTGATAACAAAACAACTCAGCGAATTACAGAAGCAACAGCAGGAAGCCAATGCCACCCTTGATTATAACCAGTTTTTATTTGATGAACTGGCCGATGCCAATTTTAAGGAAAATGAACTGGAAGAGGCGGAGGCCGAATTGAAACTCCTGAGCCATGCCGAAGAAGTAAAGCAACAACTCGGCAATATTTATTTTGAATTAAAGGAAAGCGAACAACCACTGTTGCCACAACTAAAATCACTTCTTAATAAGTTGCATTCGTTAGAGCAATTTCATCCTGCTATTATGGAACTTACCAGGCGCCTGCAAAGTGCGCAGCTTGAACTCGATGATATTGCCGATGGCATGCTCCAGGTAAATGATACCGTACAGTACCATCCTGAAAGACTGCAACTGATTAATGAAAAAATTTCAATTGGGTATAGGATGCAGAAAAAACACAACGTTACAACCACGAACGAATTACTGCAGATAAAAGAGTTATTACAGGCAAAACTGGCTGATATCCTAAATGTAGGTGAAGCTATTGCTGAAAAGGAAACAGAGGCAGGCATCCTGCTGAACACCTGTTTAAAAATGGCAGCCGCAATTTCTGCCAACCGTTGCGCCGCGTCAGCACCTTTTGCCGAAAAAGTAAACCTCCTCCTGAAACAGGTAGGTATGCCCAATGCGCTAATAAAAATTGACATCATCCCAACACCCATATCGCCTTACGGCATAGATACCATTAGCTTTTTGTTTGATGCCAACAAAACCAATCGTTTTGAGTCATTAAGTAAAGTGGCCAGTGGTGGCGAGCTTAGCCGCCTGATGCTTTGTATTAAGTCATTAGTGGCTAAAAAACTGCAGTTACCCACGTTGATATTTGATGAAATAGATTCCGGCATCAGCGGGGAAGCAGCAAAACAGGCAGGAGTTATTATGAAAGAGCTGTCTATTGGCCACCAGGTAATTGCTATTACTCACCAGCCACAGATTGCAGCTAAAGCAACAGCTCATTATTTTGTTTATAAAGAAAAGAAAGGGGATAAGATCAATACCGCTATTCGGTTGCTGAATGATAAAGAGCGGGTGGAAGCCATCGCACAAATGCTGGGCGGCGAAAAGCCAACCGCTGCTGCCTTAATGAATGCCAGGGAAATGATAGGGATGCCGGCGCTCTAATTGTAAGAAAACAGGGCCAGTGGTATGTTAAGCTTTAATCGGGCGTTCCGCATTCCACAAAAAAGGTATCAACATGAACCAATTCGTGAAATTCGGAATAATTAGTGTAATAAATATTACGTCAGAACATAGTTAACACAGCACGAGGATAGAAAATTAAATACTAATTTCACCCCGAATTTTAAAACTCAAAAAAAACAAAATGAAAAAATTACTTGCTGTTCTTGCCGTTGCTGGAATTATTAGCTCTTGCAACAATGCTACCGAAACCACTTCTCCTGCATCAGCGGATTCCGTAAAAACTGCTGACTCCATTGCTGCTGCTGATGCCGCTGCTGCCACCAGAATGGATTCCACCGTGCAGGCTGCCGTTGACACAGCAAAAGCTGTGGGTGATTCAATGATGAGTAAAGCAAAAGCGGGTGCCGATAAAATGGTAGATAAGGCCAAAGAAGGTGCTGATAAAATGAAGGAAGGTGCTGATAAAATGAAGGAAGGTGCAGAAAAAATGAAAGAAGCTGTTAAACAGTAAGAGTTACTTGTCTTAGTAAATATCAATGCCCCGGCAATTCCGGGGCATTGATATTTTTATATGCAATCATTTATTTAGAAGTGTAAGTTTTTCTGTTTCCTTAGGTCACTCAATAAAGTCGCGTAGTTACCCAATTTTTTCCTGTTAGTTTTTTTGTGTACAACTAATTTTTGAAGTTTTACTTTCATGGATACGCATTCCATATATTTGACCAGTCTTTTTTCTTCCTTGAGACCGACGATATATTTTTTACTAAAACTTTTTTATGAAACAACTCTCCATCCTGGGTTTACTTTTTTGTATTTTATCCTTTTCCAATGCCCAGGTAGTCACCACCTGGCAGGGTCCCTCTAATGGAGGGAGCTGGACTGATGCTGCCAACTGGGACAACGGTGTGCCCACTTCGCCCACCACCGAAATTGTATTTGATGGTGCGGCGGTATCCTTAACCGGCGGGGTCATTAACATCCCGGATGTGTCTGCGCAAACAAATCCGAATTTTTCTTTTGATAAACTAACAGTTATTAATAATGCCGCTGTTAACGTATCGGGTGGTGGGCAGATATACTGGTATTTTAATGTCAGCATAAATATTGAAGCAGGCAGCAGGTTAAATGCAGGCGGAACTACTGCAACTTTATTTGTAGTTGGCGGCACCCTTTCAACCATCATCAATATTAACGGCACACTGGATTTGCAGGGACAGGGAACTGGTAACAGTACCCGTACTGCCTTTGAACCACTTACTTCTTTTTTTGGCACGGGGGGCACCACTGTGAGGGGTAACCTCATTTTGTCGGGTAAAGTGGCGGTAGTAAATATGTCTACGCCTGGTAATTTTATAGTCGAAAGCGGGGGAGCCTTTCTCGTAACCCGTGATGGCGGCACAGTGCCAAACGGTAACTATAAAAATGGGTCGCTTATTAAAGTGGAGGGCGTGGTTAACACAGCAACCAATTTTGTTTCGGCTACCTATAACGGGGTTATTGAATGGAATTGCCCGGGGCAGATGGTACGGGGGAGCAGTGCCCTGCTGCTGCCCTCTTCGTCCTTTAATTCATTTGATTCCCTGGTGATAAGCAATACCAATACAGGCACAGTGAGGCTTGCTACTAACCCGGCTGGCTATCTTGTTAAAAATATTATCTTGAACAGCGGGACACTGGAGTTTGGCTCGCCAACCGGTTCGGGTAACTATATTTGTAACATAGATACCATCATTCAAAATGGCGGTCTGTTAGTTGGAAATGCCGCCGGCGTTGCAGGGTTTGATAATGCGTTTGTGCCTGATACAATCAATGTCAGGGGCAAATTTTTACAGAACGGTGGGGTATTCGATTTAAGTAACCGTACCCCCAATAACGCCGGCCCTGATGCCTCCTGTATCGTGAAAATTGCCGGGGATATGATTATTGGTGGAGAAATAAAACTTTCGCAGCCAGCCAATGCACCGAATTGTGCTGTTGAATTTAATGGTTCCGGCACTCAAATCTTTTCTGTTGCCGTCAGCGGCATGTTTCTTAACAAGATTAAAACCGTTATAAATAATTCATCACCTGTAGCAGGTGTAAGTGCAGCGGGCAATATTACATTGCCCGACTCATTGGTATTTAAAAAAGGTTATTTCTTTCTTAATGATTTTGATCTTACCAATCCACTACCGGTACAGCCTGTCCTTAATCCATTTCAAACACACGTGGTAACCAATGGTACTGGTTTGTTTATTCAGAAAAATGTAACAATTTCACCGGTAGGTATTCCAATAGGAGCTACCACCACTTCCGTTAATCCGCTCATTATTGGTTTAACTGCCGCTGGCGTTGCAGATATAGGTGCCAAAGTAAACATTGGATTTAATCCGGCAATTGTTTCTCCAAACACTGCAGTCAATCGCACCTGGAGCATAAAACCGGTAGGGTTATTACCTGCTAACCTTGCTGTTTCCTTTGGTTACAGTGATCTTGGTGCTGGTTTAGGTGATGGCAATCCGGGCTTTTCTTACACCGCCAACAATGAAGTGGGGTTGTACGATGGCAGCAACTGGCAAATCATTTCCCTGCCCGGTGGCATTGTCCCCGCAGGCACCAACCCTTATGCCATCAGCCAGGTAATTTTGAGCTCATTGCTGGTTCCAAATATTATCACCCCGTTGGTTGTAGGTAACCTTACTTCTGTTCTTTCTGTTTCTAACATCATTAACCTTTCAGCCGTTAAAGCGGGCAGCACTGCTGTCTTAAAATGGGATGTTACTGAACTAACGGCGGCTGTGAGCCGCTTTGAAATATTGCGAAGCGCTGATAGTAGAAATTTTACAAGTATTGGAACCGCCCTTGTGCAGGGAAACCAGGCATATTACTCATTTGCAGACAATAGCTTATTGCCCGGGATAAATTATTACCGTGTAAAAATAATTGACCACGATGGCGGGTATAAATATTCCGTTATTGCTGCCATCATCAATAAAGAAGCGGGTATTTTGCTAACCTCTCTATTGCCATCCATTGTAAACAGCGGGGTTATGCTGGCTATCAGCAGTGCGGCTAAAGGGCCTTTGCAATTAACTGTAACTGACATGCAGGGCCGCATTGTTAAGAAGATAAGCACCACTTTGTACGCCGGCAGCAACCAGTTAAGTATTGATTGCGCCGGCCTCGCCGCAGGCACTTATCAAATTGCCGGGTACAGCCAGGATCAACAAACAAATGTGCTCCGGTTTGTAAAAAAATAAATTTGCTGAAAATTATTTGTGAGAGGTATCATTTGTTTGATACCTCTCTTTTATTTTTTTCGCCGTTTTTGATCTGGGAGTTAAACGAACCTCTAAACCTTGTAAACAACAATGTCTCATAAAAAAAAAGCCAATACAATTTTAACCAAACCATTACAATTACCCAACACAGGGTATCGATTTTATCAAATCAAAATTTACCTTGTAGCCGAAACCATTTAGTATGATTAAAAATGTATTGTGCTGTTGCACTATTTTATTCAGTGCCTTTTGTGTTGCCCAAAAGAATAAAAGCATTCTCGACAGCCTTGAAAAAATTGCGGCGAAACAGGGCGATACCAATCTTGTAAAAACTTACAATGAACTAACCTGGGAGTACCGCAATGTAGACCAACGGAAGGCCATAGAATTTGGTAACAAAGCACTCGACCTTGGCAGCCGGCTGCAGTTTAACAAAGGTGTGGCGCAGGCTTACAATGATATGGGCATCATTTATTTTGACCAGGGAAATTTTGACAAAGCGTTAGCGTTGTACGCAAAAGCTTTTGACATACGAAAAAAACAAAACGATGTAAAGGGGATGGGTGTCCTGTATAATAAAATTGGAATTATTTTTCAAAAACAGGGCAACTTCGATAAGGCGCTGGATAACCAGCAAAAGGCACTTTCTCTTTTTGAACAGGTAAAATTCGAAACAGGTATATCCTACTCTTTAAATAATATCGGTATTGTACACCAGAATATGGGCAATTTTGATGAAGCCCTGCGGTTCCAGGAAAAATCAATTGCTATCAAACAGCAGTTGGGCGACAATTATGGACTGGCTGGTTCTTATATTAACGTGGGAAATATTTACCTGGTTAAAAAAGATTTTCCTAAAACGGAGGCATATTATGCAAAGGGCGAAGCGATATCGAGGAAGATCGGTGACAAAGAATACCTGTCGAATGCGCTGAATAATTTTGCCGGATATTATGTAAAAACCAACCAGCTCCCAAAAGCATTGCAGTATGTAACTGAATCGTATTCAATTAGACAATCCATGAACGACGATAAGGGTCAGGTGAGCTGCCTGGCTAATTTAGGCGACATCCTGACAAGGCAAAAAAAATACGACAGTGCCGGAATAATTTTAACCAGGGCACTGGAAATAGCCGGCAGCAGTATCGCCTGCCGGCCGGAAATACCAAAAATATATAAGCAATTTGCAGGGTTGTATGAAGCCAAAGGCGACCTGGGCAAAGCGCTCAGGATGCAACAGAAATATTCGGAACTAAACGATTCCTTATACACCGATGATCTAAAAACGACCTTTGCCGAACTGCAAACGAAGTATGAAACAGCAAAAAAAGAACAGACCATCCAGCAACAGCAGTTTGAAATCACCAAAAAGAATTTTTTGATAGCTGCTATCCTTGGATTGCTGTTGCTTGGTTCGCTGCTGGCATTTTCTTACTACAAAAGAAACAGGTTAAAGCAGGAGAAAAAATTGCAGGCTGAAATTATCCGTCAGCAGAATTTGGCAACCAAAGCCATCATCGAAGCGGAAGAAAAAGAACGCAAACGTATTGCCGGTGACCTCCATGATGGCGTGGGGCAAATGATGAGTGCCGCCAAAATGAATTTGTCAGGTTTCGAAAGCAGGTTGCAGCTCGACAATGAAAAAGATAAAAAGGCATTTGAAAACATTATAGCCTTAGTGGATGAAAGCTGTAAAGAGGTAAGGAATGTAAGCCATAATATGATGCCGAATGCGCTCTTGAAAAGTGGCTTGTCTAATGCGGTAAAGGAGTTTATCAGTAAAATAGATCATAGTGTATTAAAAGTAAATTTACATACCGAAGGATTAAATGAAAGACTGGACAGTGATGTGGAGACTGTTTTGTACCGGGTTATACAGGAGTGTGTTAACAACGTGATCAAACATTCGGGGGCTAATATGCTGGATATCGCTTTGATAAAGGATGCGGACGGCATAGCCGCCACCATTGATGATAACGGAAGGGGCTTTAACGTTAAAGAGAAGGATAAGTTTGAGGGCATCGGGCTTAAGAACATCATCACCCGGATTAAATACCTGAAAGGCACAGTGGATTTTGATTCAGCTCCAACAAAAGGTACTTTGGTGGCCATTCATGTGCCTTTGAAATAGTTTTTTAACTCTTTTTGTAATAATTAATCTTTTGATCCTGGTTATCAATGTATTGTATTGGCTATTAGCAACGGAATTTAACATTTTCCAAAGTGAATGGGAAGTACCTTTGCCTTGTTTAAAATCAATATCTACTTATCTAACAACACACTATGAAACGAACCGGGCTTAAAAAGATTCACCTGTTTTTTTCTTCCTTCTTTATTTGTTTGTTACACTTACCATTTGTATTTGCAAAAACGAAACCGAAGATGGAAAAAATGCCAGGCACAGCAGGAACCAGGTCGGAATTTGTGTCGGGTACCCTTACCTCCGGCCAGCCTTTCCTGCAAAATAATGTTGAAGTAAGCATGTACGACAGCCTGAGGCTGGCATCTCTTGGGCTTGCCAGGCAGGCGTTTGATTATGCTATGCAGGGATTTAACTACATGAAACAAACTGGCAGGATCGCCAATGAAAATATCATTTCCATTGTTGATTTCAGCAAGCCTTCTTCTAAAAAAAGGTTATTTATTATTGATCTGAAAAATTGTAAAATTCTTTTTAATACCTATGTGGCCCATGGAGTTAATTCAGGAAAGGAGTTTGCCCGGCAGTTTTCTAACATTCCGGAAAGTAATCAAAGCAGCCTGGGTTTTTATAAAACGGCGGACACCTATATTGGTAAGCATGGATACTCTCTTCATTTGTTTGGCGTAGAAAAAGGGATTAATGACAATGTTTACAAAAGGGATATTGTGATACACGGAGCCGATTATGTGGATGAAAACATGATCAGCCGCCAGGGGTACATAGGCAGAAGCTGGGGTTGCCCCGCAGTACCGGAACATCTTTCTAAATCAATCATTGATAAGATTAAAAATGGCACCTGCCTGTTTATTTTTGGTGAGGATAAAAAATACCTTAGCCGTTCAGCGATGCTACAAAGAGTTTCCCCGCTGTTTGCCTATCAAAGCTAAAAACATGTTGTAAAATTATCTATTGGCCCTGTGAACACAGGGCTTTTTTTGTTTTATCATTTCACAGCTTAATGATACCTTCACAAAAAATAATTTGAATGAATTTAAGACAACAGTTAAGGGGAACGGGTGTAGCCATTATTACACCATTTAAAAGCGATGACTCAATTGACTTTGACGCATTGGGCAAACTAATTGATTTTATCATAGGTGATGGAATAGAATACATTGTGTCGCTGGGCACTACAGGCGAAACGCCAACATTGGATAAACAGGAAAAACTGGACATTATCCACTTTACTTTTGACAGGGTGAATGGCAGGGTGCCGGTGGTAATTGGTATTGGCGGCAATAATACGAAGGATGTGGTAAACAGTGTACAAACCTACCCATTAGAAAAAGCTGCAGCAGTTTTAAGTGCCTCTCCTTTTTACAACAAGCCATCACAGGAAGGTATCTTTCAGCATTATAAAGCCATTGCGGAAGCATCGCCCAAACCAATTATTTTATACAATGTTCCGGGCAGAACGGGCCGCAATATGGAGCCATCCACCACCCTCCGTTTGGCACATGAAGTGGCAAATGTAAAGGGCATCAAAGAAGCTGGTAACAGCATCCCCCAGTGCATGCAAATTTTGCGTGACAGGCCAGATGATTTTTTAGTGGTGAGTGGCGATGATGACCTTGTATTGCCCGAATTAGCCGCAGGTATTGACGGCGTGATCAGTGTGGCTGCCAATTGCTTCCCGAAAAATTTTTCGGATATGGTGAGGGCAGGCCTTGCAGGAGATTTTACAAAAGCAAACCACCTGAACTACCCGTTAATAGAAGCGTACAATTTATTATTTACAGAAAACAACCCTGCAGGTGTAAAAGCATTTTTATCCGAAATGGGATTCATAAAAAATGTTGTAAGGCTCCCCGTGGTCCCATTAAGTAGTTCCATTCATGAAAAAGTAAAAGGCTATTTAAAAAAATACAATTTAAACCAACGCTTGTAGTGCCATTCAAATTTCATTTCATTAAGCAATGTTGTTTGCTTTGTGTGGCTGCGTTATTTTATTTTTCGGCCACAGCCCAGTTTACACTCGCTATACATTTAAAAAATGTTCCTGCAAGTAATAGCAGCCACGACATTTTTGTTGCAGGTAATTTCAATGACTGGAACCCTGCTGACAGCAATAGTAAGTTGCTGAGAAATGGAGATGGGTATTTTTTTGAGTTGAAAGGATTGAAAGCAGGTACTTATCAATTCAAATTCACAGGGGGTAGTTGGGACAAAGTTGAATGCACGGCTGCTGGGGCTGATGTATCAAATCGTGAAGTTGCTTTAACCAGCGATATGGCTGTAGCATATGATATTGCAGGATGGAAAGATGATTTTGTGCCGGTACCCAAGGCACATACCGCTTCCCCAAACGTTCACATCCTGGATACTTTATTTTATATCCCCCAGTTACAAAAGCAGCGGCGTATCTGGATTTATTTACCAGAGGGTTATAGCAACAGTAAAAATCATTATCCTGTTATGTACTTGCAGGATGGACAAAATATTTTTGATGCCTACACTTCGGGTTATGGAGAATGGGGCGTAGATGAATGCCTGGACAGCCTAATTAAAATGGGTAGGCCGGGCTGCATTGTGGTGGGCATTGACAATGGTGGCGAAACAAGAATGACCGAATATAACCCGTACCAGTTTGTATGGAAAGATTCTACAACGTCCAAAATATTTTCACCACAAGGTGATGAATATGTGCAGTTTTTAATTGAAACGTTGAAGCCCTTTATTGACAAAAAATACCGAACACTTACTTCAAAAGAAAATACCATTATTGCAGGCAGTTCAATGGGGGGCTTGATTGCTTATTACGCGGCGTTGAAATATCCCGGCGTGTTTGGAAAAGCCGGCATTTTTTCTCCCGCCTTTTGGACGGCCAATGAAATTGAACAGTTAACCGATTCAGTCGGCAACCAGGTGAAAGGAAAATTCTTTTTTTACATGGGAGAAAAAGAGGGAGAAAAATATGTGAGTGATATGGTTCGTATCCAGGAAAAAATTGGGAAGAAATCCACTGCCATGATCTATTCATTAATTGACTCCGCTGGCCTGCATAACGAACAGTCTTGGAAAAAGTGGTTCGCTGAATTTTACAACTGGATAATAGCTGACGGGTATAATGTAATTACAAAAGGGGAGGATTAAATGTTGTAGCAAACACCCTGTATTGCAAGTTCGGCATTGGGGAAAACAGCCGTTGTTTCAGCAAGGAAATCTTCTAAGGATTCATACTTAGCAGAAAAATGGCCGATCAGTAATTTTTTTACCGCGGCTTTTTCTGCAATAGCAGCAGCCTGAACGGTGGTAGAGTGGAACCTGGCAGCAGCTTTGGTTTCATTGCCTTTTAGGTAGGTGGCTTCATGGTACAGCAGGTCTACTCCATATATTTTTCCCACTAAATTTTCATCATAAATAGTATCGGCACAGTATCCGTAAGTCTTGGGTAATGGAGCTGCTATGGTAACCTCATCGTTGGGAATGATGGTTCCTTTTCTGGTGACATAGTCTTCACCTTTCTGTAATTTTTCGTAAAAACTGGCAGGTATTTCAAACGATTTTATCCGCTCTGCATCAATCTTTCGTGGATTCCTTTTTTGTTTGAACAGGAACCCCCAGCAGTCTATCCGATGCTGTGTTTTAAAACAACGGACTTCGATTTTATTGTCGCTCAAAATTACCTTTTCATCCGCCAACGGGTGAAAAAGCAGTTTGTAGCACAGTTGCGTATTGGCTGCATCCAGTTGCAGATGGATTATTTTTTCAAGCAGGGGTGGCGCATGAAGATGAAGGTCCTGTGTGCGGTTCAGCAGGCTCATACTGGTAAGCAGGCCTATCAGCCCAAAATAATGATCCCCATGCAGGTGCGAAATGAAAATATGATTAATATGGCTTCGGCGTATTTTATACTTTGCCATCTGCATCTGTGTACCTTCCCCGCAATCTATTAAATAGCTGTCCTCCTGCGTTTGCAACACCTGGGCAGTTGGGTTCCTGTCAAATGCAGGTATCGCCGAATTATTACCAAGAATGGTTAATGCTAACACATTATTTAATTGAGGGTTAAGAATACTAACCGGTGTTTTTAAGACACATTTAATATGTAATATGTTGCATCACAAAATAAAGCAAAACTTAACGGCATATTGTAAAATTACAGCTTCACGAGATGTTAAAGCTATTATTCCCCATCCGACAACAACTCTCTTTCAATTTCTTCCATTTGCACAATATCCCATGCTTCACTTTGTGTTGGCGTTACGTTCATAAACTCCAGCAACTCCTGCTGATCCAGGTTGTCTTCCACGTCTTTTTTTAATCCGCAAATCACAAAAGAGCAGTTGTTTTCATAAAATTTTTGTTGGATGATGGCCAGGGCTTCGCCTGCCTTTTCATCTAATGCTTCAACCTCCTCAAGGTTTAGTACAATATGAGGTATGTCTTTTTGCAGGTATAAAAGCAACAATTCTGTTAGTTCTTCTGTCATATTAACAGACATTACTTGCTCTTTCGGCGTTATAACAGTGAATTTTTCTTTGGTATCTGTTTTGACATTCATGTACTCAGGTTGGGATTTTAGCGTAAATTTTAAGGTCTCAATTTACTAAAAGGTAGCTTTTGTTTTTTGTATTATTGTAATGGTGGTTTTGTAAAGAAAAGCAATTTTCTATTTCAAGTCATGTAAAATTTTAAGATTTAACGACGGGAGGTTATAGCTTATTATTTACAACTCTTAAAGAAAATAGCTATAAGGGCAGGTTCCGGAAGGAGGAAATTTAACTTTTCAACATTTCAACATTTCATAATTTCAGCAAACTAAATCTACTAAATAATCGTTATTATTGTACAAGTTAAAATTCTGTATACATGGACAACAACTTTTCAGCACAGGTAAAAGAAATCATTTCTTACAGCAGGGAAGAAGCACTTCGTCTCGGCAACGATTTTATCGGAACGGAGCACCTGGTGCTTGGTTTGATAAGAGATGGCGAAAATACCGCTATCAAAATATTAAAATCGCTGAATGTAGACCTTTATGAATTGCGTAAAGAAATAGAGGTGGCGGTAAAAGACAAAACCGGCAAAAATATAGCCAACATCAATTCACTCCCCTTAACCAAGCAGGCAGAAAAAGTAATTCGTATTACTGTGCTGGAAGCAAAAGCGCATAAAAGCACCATGGTGGAAAGTGAACATCTCATGCTCTCGATTTTAAAGAACAAAGAAAATATTGCGACCCAGATTTTAAATCAATTCGACGTGGATTACGATATGTTTAAAAATGAACTGGGATTTGTTACAAGCAATCCTCCTAAGGCAGATTTTTCTGACGAAAATGATGATGATTTTGATGAAGAAAGAAAACAATACGGACAGCAGCCAAAATCACAACGTGGTGGCGCTGCCAGCCAGCCAAAAACAAAAACACCGGTATTGGATAATTTTGGAAGAGATATCACAAGGCTTGCAGAAAATGGTTCCCTGGATCCCATTGTAGGACGGGAAGTGGAGATCGAAAGGGTATCACAGATATTATCCCGTAGAAAGAAAAACAACCCTATTTTAATTGGAGAACCAGGTGTGGGTAAAACAGCTATCGTAGAAGGGTTGGCATTAAGGATCGTTCAAAGAAAAGTGAGCCGGGTATTATTCGACAAAAGGGTGGTGTCGCTCGACCTGGCAGCATTGGTTGCCGGTACAAAATACCGTGGACAGTTTGAAGAAAGGATGAAAGCCATCATGAACGAACTGGAAAAAAACCGGGATGTTATTTTATTCATCGATGAGATACATACCATTGTGGGTGCCGGTGGTGCCAGTGGTTCCTTAGATGCAAGTAATATTTTTAAGCCTGCTTTGGCAAGGGGCGAATTGCAGTGTATCGGTGCTTCTACTTTGGATGAGTACCGGATGCACATTGAAAAGGACGGAGCATTGGACAGAAGGTTTCAAAAAGTAATTGTTGACCAGCCTTCGGTGGAGGAAACAATTCAAATATTATTGAATATTAAGAGTAAGTACGAAGATTATCACAACGTAACCTATAGTGCCGAAGCCGTTGATGCCTGCGTAAAGCTAAGCGAACGCTACATGACAGACCGGTTATTGCCTGATAAAGCTATTGATGTGCTGGATGAAGTAGGGGCAAGAAAGCATATTAAAAATATCAATGTTCCGGAAGATGTAATTGAACTGGAAAAAAAGATAGAAGATATTAAGCTGGAAAAAAATAAAGTTGTAAAAAGCCAGCGTTTTGAAGAAGCAGCCTCGTTAAGGGATTCTGAAAAACGGCTGCAGGAAGAACTGGAAAAAGCAAAGAACGATTGGGAAGAAGAAAGCAAACACAAACGTTTTCCAATTGAAGAGGAAGATATAGCCGAAGTGATCAGTATGATGACCGGCATACCGGTAAAGCGAATGGTGCAGGCAGAAACAGAAAAGCTTCGCCGCATGGCCGAAGATCTGAAAGATGCTGTGGTAGGACAAGAAGAAGGTATCCAGAAAGTAGTGAAAGCAATTCAGCGCAACAGGGTAGGATTAAAAGATCCTAAAAAGCCAATCGGTACGTTTATTTTCCTTGGCCCAACCGGCGTTGGTAAAACAGAACTGGCGAGGTGTTTAGCAAGGTATATGTTTGACAACGATGACTCACTGATAAGGATTGATATGAGTGAGTACATGGAAAAATTCACCGTTAGCCGTTTGATAGGGGCACCTCCCGGGTATGTTGGTTATGAAGAGGGCGGTCAACTTACGGAAAGGGTTAGGCGCAAACCATATAGTGTGATTTTATTGGATGAAATTGAAAAAGCGCACCCTGATATTTATAACCTTTTATTGCAGGTGCTCGATGATGGCCAGTTGACAGACGGAATGGGTAGAAAAGTTGATTTTAAAAATACCCTTATCATCATGACGTCTAATATTGGTGCAAGGCAATTGAAAGATTTTGGTGAAGGAGTAGGATTTGCTACCGCCGCCAGGATGCAGAATGCCGATGAAAATAACAAAGCTGTTATTGAAAAAGCGCTGAAACGTACATTTAGTCCTGAATTTTTGAACAGGATTGATGATGTGGTGATATTTAATTCACTCACCAAGGAAAATATATTTGAGATCATCAATATCTTAATGAAGGGTGTTATGAAGCGTTTGGTAAATCTTGGCTTTTCACTCGAACTTAGTACGGAAGCAAAAGATTTCATTGCAGAAAAAGGGTACGACTCCCAGTTTGGCGCAAGACCGTTACACAGGGCCATACAGAAATACTTAGAAGATCCTTTAGCTGAAGAGATTTTAAATATGCAGGTAAAAGCTGGTGATATTTTATTAGCCGATCTGGATGCCCGCAAAGAAAAAATCACTTTTATTTTAAAGGAACAGGAAAAAAAGAAAGAGGCTGAATCAGAAGCCTGAAAAGGCCCGTATGAAATAATTAAAGCCATCCGCTCACAAGTGGATGGCTTTTTCTTTTGAATGATAGTTTTTTTTATTCACTTTTGCGCTGATGAAAAATATTATCATAACGATTGATGGCTGGTCATCCTGTGGCAAAAGCACCCTGGCCAAGCAGATGGCTAAAGTATTGGGATATGTTTATATTGACAGCGGCGCTATGTACCGGGCTATTACACTTTATTTTCTGAGAAATAACGTTGACTGGACTGATAAAAGCGAGGTAAGGGAAGCGTTGAAAAATATTACGATGGAGTTTGCCTTCAATGAAAAATCTCAGCAGTCAGAAATATTACTGAATGGAGAAAATGTAGAGTATTTGATAAGGGATTTTATAGTGGCAGAAAAAGTAAGCGATGTTGCCTCGATAAAAGAAATAAGGGAGTTTGCAGTTGCCCAACAGCAGCAAATGGGTAAAAAGAAAGGCATTGTGATGGATGGCAGGGATATCGGAACTACGGTATTTCCAGATGCCGGATTGAAATTTTTCATGACGGCGGATATTGCAGTGCGGGTAGAGCGGCGTTTTAAAGAAATGTATGAGAAAAATCCCAACGTTAGCATCGAGGAAGTAAAAAACAACCTGGAAATGAGAGATTATATTGATTCTAACAGGGAAGTGAGTCCATTGCGAAAGGCAGAAGATGCTATCATTTTAGACAATACCAACCTTACTATGGAACAACAGTTGAAGTTTGCATTAAGCCTGATTGAAAAAATTTAACTTTTTTTGGTTAATCTAATTATTATTTATACGTTTGTCATCTAATCGATTTAGTACCCTTCAAATCCACATCCCTTCAATTACTTTTCCCCCAAAGAGCGTTTTATAGATCTGATAACTACTAATAACTAAATCAGGTAATGGTTACCTTTTTTAAATAGTATATGAATTGGATTAATTAACCAGGAATGATCACTTTCCTGTAATGCTTGTTTAAACAAGTTTACAGGAGTTCGTGCCTGGTTATACCATCTTGATTTATTAAGTAATCCGAAGGACTATGTGTAAATCTTAGCTGGTATTATGCCGACCTAAAGCTGTATTGGACTATATACAGTTTACATTCGGTATTGTACAAATTTTTGCTTGTCTAAATTCCTATGTATTCCTTCTTAAATCCCGGGGTATTTCCCCTGGCATCCTACTGTTTTACTATTTATTGTAAACGAGTTACTCCCTGAAAAATAGTGATATTTTCTATCGGAGTGATGTATTCTTAAACCTAAACCAATTAAAATGAATCAGAAATCAACTAAAGGATCCGGGCAACGATTGCAGTCTTACCTTTTACTAGCGGTAATGGCTGTATTAAGTTTGCTTGCCAGCAATTCGTTTGCACAAACCTGTGCATGTACCACTTCTTCCTCCAACCTGTTAACCAACGGCAGCTTTGAAAGTAGCGGCGCAGGTTGGTCTGTAAGTGGCGGCAGCCTTACTTTTGGGAGCAGTTATGCTGTTTGCGGGAGTAAAAATGCCTATTTGAATTACAATTGCAATACTGCCAAAGTATGGCAGAAAGTTACTGCTGCTGCCGGCGGTAAAACCGTAACGTTTAAAGGCTGGGCAGGTACGCATACAAGAGGTATTTACTGCAGCCCAAAGCTGACGTTGTCTTTCTACAACTCTTCCAATGTACTGTTGCAGAGTTCTTCCGTAACGGTAGATAAAGATGTAGATAAGCCTGATTACAAATTGAAAGAATTTACGATTACTAAATTGGCTCCTGCCAATACTTATTACATAAAAGTAGAAGGAAGTATTGGTTGCAATACCCTTAAACTGGATGCCATGTGTTTGACACTTTCCAATACTGCTACCCTTGGTTCTATAGGTGACAAAGTTTGGTCTGATGCCAATTGTAATGGCTTGCAGGATTCAGGCGAACCTGGAATCTGTGGTGTATCAGTAAAATTAAGGAATGCTGCAGGCACTATCATTGCCACTACCACCACCAACAGCACCGGAAATTATAAGTTCAGTGGATTGGCCGCTGCTAACTACAGCGTTGTATTTCCTGCCGCCCTTAGTGGCGCTGTTCTTACTTCTTCTATCGTTGGTTCTAACCGTGATATTGACAGTGATCCTGCGCAGGCTACCGGAATTACTGCTATGATAGCATTGGCTGCAGGACAAAATGTTACCAGTATAGATGCTGGTTATTGTGCTAATACAATGTCTTTGGGTAACAGGGTTTGGTACGATGCCAACTGTAATGGATTCAATGATAACGCTAACGAGCCTGGTCTTGCTTACGTTAAATTGAATTTATATAAAGACAATAATAATGATAATGTGGCGGATGGCGCCGCTATTGCCACCACCACCACTGATGCCAACGGATATTACATGTTTAAAAACCTGATCCCCGGCAATTATATTGTGGGCGTGGTAACTCCTGCCGGATACACCAAAGCTGCCATTAATGGTGGCGATCCGGACGATAATATTAACCTCGACAACAACGGGGTGCTGACAGTGGGTACCGAAACAAGGGGACTGGCTATTACACTTTCAGCAGGTGCTGAACCAAACGGAAGTTGTGGTACATCTAATACCAATATCACGTACGATTTTGGTTTCTGTAAAACAGTTCCTCCTCCAACAATTTGTGATTGTACCAATGCTCCTTCCAATTTACTTACCAATGCAAGTTTTGAAAGCGGAAGCACCGGCTGGTCAGTTAGTGGCGGATCATTAACTACCGGTACAGGCTATGTTGTATGTGGGTATAAAAATGCCTTCCTGAACAGGTATTCCGGTACTGCAAAAGTTTGGCAACAGGTAACTTCTATTACTCCAGGCAGCACAGTGGTATTTAAAGGATTTGCAGGTACGCACACACAAGGTATCGGTTGCAGTCCTAAACTTACCCTGGCATTTTACAACTCGTCTAATGTGCTGATAAGTGCTTCATCAGTAACAGTTGATAAAAATGTTGATATACCTAATTACAAGTTAAAAGAATATACTATCGCAGCACTGGCTCCAGCAGGCACATTCTACACAAGGGTGGAAGCAAGCATTGGTTGTAATGTATTAAAACTGGATGCGCTTTGTCTTACAGCTACACCACCTGTATTAGGTTGTTTGGGCGACAAGGTTTGGGCAGATTTAGATGCTGATGGTATCCAGGATGATACTGAACCTGGTATTGCCGGTATAACAGTTACGCTTACTTATCCAAACAATAGTACTGCTACCACTACTACAAATGCCAGTGGTATTTATTCATTCTGCAGCTTACCTGCAGGTACGTATAAAGTTACTTTTGGAAATCCTGGTGGTCACTATGTTCCAACTGTTTCTAATGAAGGCGATGATGATACTAAAGACAGCGACCCTGTTGAAGGTGTTGTTTCAGGTATCAGTTTAGAGCCTGGCGAAACAAATCTTACTATTGATGCAGGTTTTATTCTTAAAAACCTGAACCTTGGAAATTTTGTTTGGTTCGATCAAAATGCAAACGGTATCCAGGATGCAGGCGAAGTTGGTGTTGCAGGTGTTACCGTTAATTTATATGCAGATGCGGATGGTGATAATGAGCCTGATGGTGCAGCAATTGCCACTACTAATACTAATGCAGACGGCCTGTATGGCTTTAGCTCATTGGCTACAGGCAAATACATCGTTGGTGTGGTATTACCCGCTGGCTATGATGCAACAGTTGAAACCGCAACAAGTGACACACCGGATAATGATGACAATACAGACAACAACGGTGTGCTGACAACAAGTGGTGAACTGTTCAGCAACTTTATTACACTTACCAATGCCGGCGAACCAACTGCTGATGGCGACGGTAACAACGGTAACCTTACGCTTGATTTTGGTTTGATCGGCGACGCTTCTCTTGGAAATTTCGTTTGGAACGATCTGAATGCAGATGGTATCCAGGATGCTGTTGAACCCGGAATTCCAGGTGTTACAGTTACACTTACTTATCCTAACAGTGCCACTTTAGCTACTGTTACAAATGCTGATGGATTATATTTATTCAGCAATTTGGCACCAGGTACTTACTCCGTAACATTCGGTACACCTGCCGGTTTCGCTTCATCTCCATCTAACGCAGGTGCTGATGATGCAAAGGACAGTGATCCTGTTGCTGCTGTAGTAAGCGGTATCGCGTTAGCAATCGGGGAAGAAAATCTTACCATCGATGCTGGCTTTTTCCAAAAAGCAAGTTTAGGAGATCTCGTATTTAATGACGTAAACCGCAATGGTATTCAGGATCCGGAAGAATTGGGTATTCCTGATATAGCCGTAACCTTATACTCCTGTGCTGATGTGTTGGTATCAACTACAACCACGAACGCAAATGGTATCTATTCATTCAATGATTTAACACCGGGTAGCTACTATGTAGTATTCACTGCGCCTTCAGACTACAGTTTCTCTCCTGCTAACCAGGGAGGAGACATCACCAAAGACAGTGATGCAGATCCGCTAACAGGTAAGGCTGCCTGTGTAACATTAGCCGGCGGTGAGAGCAATATCACTGTAGATGCGGGATTGTACCAGTTAGCTTCTTTAGGAGATTTTGTTTGGATGGACGGAAATGCCAACGGTATACAGGAGCCAGGCGAAATTGGCATTCCAAATGTGCCGGTAACCTTATACACATGTGCTGATGTATTGGTAGCAACCACTACTACTAATGCAACCGGTTACTATTCATTTACCGGTTTAACAGCCGGTAGCTATTATGTGCTTTTCAATGCACCTTCCGGCTACTTCTTCTCGCCTTCTGAAAAGGGCACTGATATCACTATCGACAGTGATCCGAATGTTTCTACCTTTAAATCAAGTTGCGTAACACTTGCTGCCGGCGACAATAACAATACAATTGACGCAGGTTTGTACCAGAAAGTAAGTCTTGGTAATTTTGTTTGGAGCGATAAAAACAACAATGGCATCCAGGATGGTGGATTGGAAATAGGTTTTACAGGCCTTAGGGTTTATTTGTACAAAGATGCTGACGGTGATAATTTACCTGATGGTGCATCTGTTGCAACAGCGATTACACTACCAAATGGCTTGTATAGCTTTACAGGGCTTACTCCTGGTAAATATATCGTAGGACTTGTTCTTCCCTCAGGGTATCTTCCTGGTGCTGTTATTGCTACCAGTGCTAATCCTGACAATGACATTAATACGGATAACAATGGTGTAAGGGTATCGGGTGGTCAATTCTTTAGCAATTCTATTACGTTGACTTCTAACGGCGAACCAACCACTGACGGAGATGATTTTAATGGTAACACTACACTGGACTTTGGTTTAGCTTGCGTATGTCCTTCTGCAAGAGGTATCAGCAGTGAAACGAAGGCAACCTCCGGCAAACAACCAATCACCGCAGTCACTTACAAAGGATTCAATGTAACAGGTGTTTATCCTAATCCATTTGTGAATTCAGTTAGTATCAGCTATACAAGCGAATCAGTTCAAAAGATTGGTATCCGTATCGCTGATAATGCCGGCAGAACAGTTTACAGTAACTTAACTGCTGTGCAAGCTGGTAAAAATAACATCCAATTAAGCGACCTCGGACGTTTGGCTGCAGGCAGCTATATTATTGAACTAAAAACAAATAACGGTACACATATTGAAAAATTAATAAAGTAATACCGCCATAAGAGTTGATTATTCTTATTAAAATTGCCTCCCGGACACGCCGGGGGGCAATTTTTTTTGCGGTTGTCTGGTATTATAAAAAATAATTTAAGGTTTCTTTAAACCAAAGATCTATCGGTGGGTCTACCGTTTAACCAAATTTTAAAACGAAAAATTAATTTATGAAAAAGCAAATCAGCTACCTGTCCGTAGCCATTTTATCAGCGGGTTTATTTTTCTCTTCCTGCAAAAAGGAAAATAAGCCGGATACAACCGACACGACTACTGAATTTAAACTGCAGTCCGACGACCAGGCAAGGTTTACCAGCGAAACAGATGCATCAGATGATGATGCCAATGCGGCATTAGAAAATTTCGGCGGTTCTTATGCAGGTGAACGTCCGCTTACACCCTTCCTCCTATTTGGCTGCGATGCATCCGTAACTGTTGACACATTAAGCAACCCAAGGAAAATTACCATCACTTATAATGGCGACACCTGTATTAATGGCCGCCGCAGCCGCACAGGTACTGTGGTAATCAGCTTTGCCCCTAATTTTCGTTGGGCGGAACCAGGGGCACAGTACACCGTCTCTACTCAAAATTTAAAGATCACCCGTTTAGTTGATAATAAGAGTATCACGATTAACGGGGCGAAAACCATCACAAATGTTTCGGGTGGTAAGTTGCGTAACCTGGCTACCAGAACTAACCCTATTGTTCATGAAGTTACCAGCAATGGTATCAATGTAACTTTTGATGACGGGACTCAGCGTAGCTGGCAGGTGGCAAAACGCAGGACCTTCACTTATAATAACGGGATGGTGATTTCTGTTAGAGGGATCAGTTCTTTAGGCGGCGGTATTGCCGAATGGGGTACCAACAGGGCGGGACGTGATTTTACAAGTGCTATATTAGAACCATTGGTAGTAAGGCAAAGCTGCAATTTTCGTTTGGTAAGTGGTAAGATTCAGCATGTTGGGCCGGCTGTAACCACCACCACCACTTTTGGTTTAGATGCTGCAGGAAATTCGGTTACTTCTTGTCCGGTTGGACGATTTTTCTATAAAGTTGTCTGGACTGGTCCTAATGGAGTTCCCTACACTTTCATTGGTCCGTATTAATTTTTTGATTGTTATTTATAGCTAATGGAAGGCCGCAAACAAAGTTTGCGGTTTTTTTATTTATATCTACAACCATCCAGATCTTTTAAGAAGCAAATAAATGATGATGCATAAAACAACCGTGAAGGATACCACCAGTGGATATCCATAGTGCCATTCAAGCTCTGGCATAAATTTAAAATTCATACCGTAGTACCCGGCCACCATAGTTGGCACCGCAATGATGGCTGCCCAACCTGCAAATTTTTTGGACACGTCGCTCTGGGAAATAGAGATCAGGGAGAAGTTGGCCTCCAGCGCAGTGTTCAGCATCTCACGGGCATGGTCCACCATTTCATTGATGCGGATGGCGTGATCGTAAATGTCACGAAAATAAGGCTGGGTTTCTTCTGAAATAAGTGTAATATCAAAACGCATGAGCCGGTTGGCAATATCAATTAGCGGGGATACAGCTCTTTTTACCCCCAGCAGTTCTCTTTTCAATTGGTAAATATCTTCCGTTGTTTGCCTGGTGGGCTTTTCTTTAAAAATTTTGTCCTCTATTTTCTGTAGAGCTTCTTCCAGCATATCAACCACAGGGAAATACTGGTCAACGATGGAATCCATTACAGCATACAATGCAAAGCCCTGGCCCTTACGGAGCAGGTGAGGCGTGCTCTCACACTTTGTGCGTACATCTGCATAAGAAATACCCGAACCATGCCGGATGCTGATTAAAAAATTAGAGCCCACAAAAAAATGTGTTTCGCCAAACTCTATGTGATGGTCTGTGTTATTGATTTGCACTGTACGCAATACAGCAAACAAGGTGTCGCCGTACATTTCTATCTTGGGCCGCTGGTGGGCATTGTGGGCATCTTCTATCGCAAGGTCGTGAAGGTTGAATTGCTGCTGCAGTTGTTCCAGTGTTTTTTCATCCGGGTCATGTAAACCAATCCATACAAACTGGTCAGGGTTTTGCAATACATTACTGATGTTGTTAATTTCTACATTGGCAACCCTGCGTCCATCCAGGTAGGCGGCACAGTTAATAATCTCATTCATTGCAGCAGGCATAAAGTGAAAGATAATATGAAGCAATCGTCTGCCTTATAAAAATACTCCTTCCAGCGTTAATAAAATAAAAAAATGCCGCCTGCTAAAATCGGAGCGGCAAGAATTACTGCATCTTTTCTTCCAGTTCCATTACTTTTTCAAATAAGGTTTCGTACTCTTTGTTCAGCGCAGTGAGTTCCGCTTCCACTTTTTTGTAGGCAGCTTCTGTTTGCTGAAATTTTTCTTTGTTGCTGTAGCTGTCCGGCGAGGCCATGGCTGCTTCCAGTTCAGTTTTTTGTTTTGCGAGCTGTGCTATTTTATCTTCTACCTGGTTGAAACGGCTTTTATGTTTCTGGTATTCTTTTTTTATTTCTTTATCAACTGCAGTATTTACAGTCGGCTGTTTGTTATATGCTGTTGGGATATCTGCTTTTACAGGTGGTTTTATTTCGGCTGGTTTACTGTATTCGTTGGTTTTCTGCAGTTTCAGTCTTTCCGCTTCCCTGCGTTCCTTCCAGTCGAGCCACTCGGCATATGAACCTTTGAATTCTACAATCTTATGGTCTTCGATCTCCCAAATTTTATTGGCAATTTTACTGATGAAATAACGGTCGTGACTTACCAGTACAATGCTGCCCTCGTATTTATTCAATGATTCGATCAACAATTCTACCGAATGGATGTCAAGGTGATTCGTAGGTTCATCCAGCATTAAAAAATTAGCTTTGCTTACAATTGTTTTTGCCAAAGCCACCCTTGCCTTCTCACCACCACTCAGTACTTTTATCTTTTTATCTACCGCATCGCCGCTGAATAAAAAGCAGCCCAGCAGGCTTCTCAGTTCCAGGTCGGTTTTTCCACTGCGGGCATCCTTCATTTCTTCCAGCACATTGTTCTCCATATTCAGTGCTTCCAACTGGTGCTGTGCATAAAATGATTCATCTACATTGTGGCCCCACACCCGTTCACCACTGATTTCTTCCGTGCCAACAATCACCCTCAATAAAGTAGATTTTCCTTTACCATTGGCACCGATCAAAGCGATCTTATCGCCCCGGTCAATCTCTGCCCCGGTGTTTTCCATAATGGTAAGGTCGCCAAATTTTTTTGTTACATTTTTTAGTGTGCAGATTACCCTGCCCGGTTGTTTGTCAATTGCAAAATTGATACGCATGTTAGGGCGTTCTATTTCTACATTTTCTATACGGTCCAGTTTTTCCAAACGCTTTACAATACTTTGCGCCGCTGCTGCTTTGCTGGCCTTGGCTTTAAAGCGCTCCACAAACCGTTCGTTCTGGCGGATGTAATCCTGTTGATTTTCATAAGCCTTTTGCTGTATATCTACCCGTAATGCTTTTTCCTGTTCGTAATAAGAATAATTACCGGTGTAAAAATGCAGTTTCTGTTGGTACAGTTCCACCACTTTGGTTACCATCCTGTCTAAAAAATACCGGTCGTGGCTTACCATCACCACCGCACCGGAATAACTCTTCAAATATTTTTCCAGCCATTCAATACTTGGCAGATCAAGGTGATTCGTAGGTTCATCCAGCAACAATACATCCGGGTGCATTAATATCATTTTTGCCAATAATACCCTCATGCGCCAGCCACCACTAAACAATTTGTATGGCTTTTGCAAACTTTCATTGGTAAAACCAAGCCCCTGTAGTATCTCCTCTGTTTTGTGGTGAATATCATAACCGCCCAAAACGTCCAGTTCATGTAATTTGTCTGCATAATCATGCGCCAGTTTTTCATCCCCGGTCTTTTCCAGTTGCTGCCCGATTTCTTCAATTTCTTTCTCCAGTTGTTTCACCCTTTCAAAAGCACCCATGGCCACTTCCAGTATGGAGTCTTCGGTATCAAAGCTCAGCAGGTCCTGGTGCAGGAAGCCAATGGTGGTTTCCCTTCCCTGTTCTACTGTGCCTGCATTGGGCAAATACTGCCTGGTAAGCACTTTCAGCAGGGTAGATTTCCCGGTACCATTGTAACCGATCAGGCCAATCCTTTCATTGGGTTGTATGTGCCAGGTGGCATCTTCTACTATAGTTCTTGCACCAAATTCAAACGTCACATTTTGTAATCCTAAAAGCATAAAATTGATTCTAAATAAGTTGTTGTTTATTTATTTCGGATGCAAAAGTAATTCAATCGGCAAACTATTCCCTTAATTTGATGTTATCTTGTAGCTTTGGCAAAATTTATTGGGATGAAGAAGCTATTATTGCTACTCGTTTTATTGGCAGCCGCCTTTGCAGTCTACTGGTTTATGTTCAAAGCCGATGATGTCCCGGAAGGACAAAAGCAACAGGCGCTTACAATCAGTAAACATTCTGCTGAATTCAACAACAGCTTCGGCACATTTATAAATGGTTATCTTGAGTTGAAAGCTGCGTTTGTAGAGGCGGATACCACAAGGATAATAGCTGCAGGTAAAAAGTTTTTGAATTTAACAGATGGCTTAAACATCAGCGAGTTAAAAAAAGATACTGCCGGCATTTTTGAAACAGCCAATGCACAGATTGGCGATGTAAAGTCCAACGCCCAAAGCCTGTTGACGCAAAAAGATATTACAGAAATGAGGAAGGATTTCAGCATGGTAAGCGAAAGCATCTACCCGCTATTGAAGTTGGTTCATTATGAGGGCAAAACCCTCTACTGGCAAAACTGCCCGATGGCTTTTGGTGAAGATAGAGGAGCAAACTGGATCAGCAACTCGGAGGAAGTGGTTAACCCCTACCTGGGAAAATTTCATCCGGAGTACAAAGCTACTATGCTGCATTGTGGTGAAGTAAAGGATTCTATTACGGCTGATTAATTAATACTGAAAAAAATATTTTCTGTGCAGCCTGAATTATATTGCTGCACAGGCAGCACAAAGTTTTGCCGGGATAATCTGATGTAGCCTGAGGTTGACCTGTGCTGGATCGCAGATGAAGTTTTTATTCACACATTTAAAAAGTAATTCAAAATATTTTAACGCACACAATGCCCAGAGCAATTCTTTTATTCGTACTCATCTTCCCGTTTTCTTTATTGGCACAAAACAAATTCACGCTGAGTGGTTATGTAAAAGACGCCCAAAATGGCGAAACTTTAATTGGAGCCACCATCGCTGTAAAAGGCAGTACCAGGGGTATCAGTAGCAACCAGTATGGATTTTATTCACTTACCCTTGCAGAAGGTAATTATACATTGATTTGCTCCTATGCAGGGTACCAGCCAAGCATTACCGAAATAAACTTAATACAGGACAGGCAAATATCTTTCGACCTGCAACCCAGGTCCGCCCTGGATGAAGTGGTAATAACATCAAAAAAAAGGGACGTGAATGTGAAGAATGCCCAGATGGGAAAATTTGTTTTGCCTATTGAGCAGATAAAGGCGGTGCCTGCATTCCTGGGGGAAGTGGATCTGCTTAAAACAATACAGTTATTACCGGGCGTACGTAATGCGGGTGAGGGGAGTGCCGGCATATATGTACGTGGCGGCGGACCAGATCAAAACCTGATCTTGCTGGATGATGCCATTGTTTACAACACAGGTCACCTTTTTGGTTTCTTTTCTATTTTCAATTCAGATGCCATTAAAAATGTATCCCTCATCAAGGGTGGTATGCCGGCCCAGTATGGAGGCAGGCTGTCAAGTGTGCTGGATGTTTCGATGAAAGAAGGCAATGATAAAAAATTCCAGGTAGAAGGAGGTATAGGACTCATCGCATCAAGGGTTTCTATACAAGGTCCCCTCAAAAAAGACAAGGCCTCTTTTATCATTTCTGCCAGGCGCACGTATGTAGATGCATTAACAAAACCCTTCGTAAAAAAATCAAGCCAGTTCTATGGCTCAGGATATTATTTTTACGACCTGAATGCAAAAATGAATTACCGTTTTTCTGAAAAAGACAGGTTGTACATTAGTGGATATTTTGGCCGGGATGTTTTTGATTTTGTAAACGGAAAGCAAAGTTTGAATGTAAATATCCCCTGGGGCAATGCAACCGGCACCATCCGGTACAACCGTGTTTTTAATAAACGTTTGTTCGGCAACACCACCTTCGTTTTTAATAATTACAATTTTAGTTTTAGTGCTGCTCAAAACAATTTTACCATCAAACTGGCATCCGGCATCCGTGATATCAGTTTGAAACAGGATTTTGACCTGTATCCTTTCACCGGCCACAAGGTAAAGTTTGGCGGTGCGTACACCTTTCATAAGTTCACCCCATCGGTAATTAGTGGCAACCAGGATTCAGTTGTATTTAAGCCATTAAATGCCCAGAATAAATTTGCACATGAAGCCGCAGTGTATGTGCAGGATGACTGGGAGATCAATGAAAAATTTAAAATAAATGCAGGCCTCCGTTACAGTTGGTTCCAGCAAATTGGGGCCTATAAATTGTATACCACAGATGGCAACGGAAACCGCACGGACAGCACCGTATTTAAAAATGGTCAGCCTGTAAAAACGTACGGTGGGCTGGAGCCCCGGGTCACTATCCGTTATGCAGTGAATGATGAAACGTCCATTAAGGCCTCTGTTACCAGGAACCTACAGTACATCCATTTGGTTAGTAACTCCGGTACCACACTGCCCACAGATTTATGGGTGCCAAGTACCTATTTGGTGAAGCCGCAAATTAGCTGGTTGTATGCAGCAGGCGTGTTTAAGAATTTTAAGGACAACATGTTTGAGACTTCCGTGGAACTGTATTACAAACAAATGCAAAATCAGTTGGAGTATGAAGAAGGATACACACCCAATACATTAGAAGATACCGAAAACTCGTTTACGTTTGGTAAAGGCTGGAGTTACGGAAGCGAATTTTTTATCAATAAAACCAAAGGCAGGCTTACAGGCTGGGTTGGTTACACGCTAAGCTGGACCTGGAGAAAATTTCCGGGACTCAATTTCGGGGAAAAATATCCAGCGAAGTACGACCGGAGAAATGATATGAGTATTGTGGCACTGTATGAACTAAACAAGCGCTGGAAAATGTCTGCTGTCTTTGTGTATGGCAGTGGCAATGCAGCTTCGTTGCCGCAACGTTTTTATTTTGTCAATGGCGTCCTAACGCAGGAGTACAGCCGCATTAATCAATACCGTTTGCCGTCTTATCACCGCCTCGATTTTGCTGCTATCAATACGCCCAAAAAAAATGAAGGCCGCACAAAATATAAAACAGAATGGGTGTTCAGCATTTACAACGTGTACAGCCGACAAAACCCGTACTTCATTTATTTTGACCAGGAAGGCAGCCTCGCAGCCGGCGACTTAAAGGTGCAGGCTAAACAGGTAAGCCTTTTCCCCATTATACCGGCTGTTACTTTCAATTTTAAATTTTAGACAAAAAAATACCCCGGGGAAATAATCGGGATATCTTTTTATTATGAATTAGTGCAGGGATCAAATCAGCGTACAAACCCCTGAAATGTTACAACGGTTGCGCCGGGGAAAGAAGTATTATCAGTTGATGTTGTTTCAATATTAAAATTTGTTTCCGTAAGCAATAGTACTCTCCATCGCTGCGGAGCATGACCGGCTACCCGTAAATCGATAGAGTCGGTACCCGAAAATGAATAAGTACCCTCATTAGAAGTTGCGCTGTTGAAGCAGTATTCAAGACTGGAAACACCATCAAATGATACGAAATTTTCAGTAACAGGCCGCCAGGGGATGGTACTGTCTATAGGGGTCTGAGTGCCGTTATAAATTTTGTACCTGACAGCATTAATGCTCCATTTACCAGCAGCTTTGTCGAGTGTGACGGGATTTTCAATTCCTTTTTTGCAACCCGGGATAGTGGCAGCAAAAATAATTCCTGATATGATTGGCAGAAAGAGTAAATTTTTTTTCACGGATTTTGCATTTACCCTTTTTAAACGCAGTCCCTGGAAAATTATTGTGTTTTTGGCTTATGAATAAAATGAATGGTGCCGCTGTTTTTTAAGTCGGATGAAATCCTTGCCTCATACCTTTTTTCTCCATCTGTAATTACCATCAAGGCAGTATTTGGCGGAATTTCACCCAGGTTGTCAGCATACATGGTCAATTCATTGATCGTATTCCCGGTACTGGCATCTAAAGTAAGTGAAATCGGTTTTTCACTCAGGCGCTTATGAGATAAGATCAGTTGGCCGTTGTAAAAGAGCGATACACTGTCTCCATCCACTTCCCCGTTATCATACAGGTTTACTGTAAAACTTTCATTTTCAATCTGGATGGTTTTTAAAATATCCGTCTTTCTTTTTTCAAAGCTAATACCCGCTTTTACTTCAGGCAAGTCTTGTTTTTTAATTTCCGGCGTCACCAGTTTAGGGAATTCTTTTGTTACCGGTGCCACTTTTACAACAGGCGGGGACAGCGGTTTTGCTTTTAATTGATCGTTGGTTTTTGTTGTAGCATTGGATATTTTTGGCGCTGAGGTCGTAGACTTATCTTTAGCTGTAAGCTTACCCTTGCTGGTACCGGTTTTCCTTAATTGCGCAGGAACGGGGTTATTTTTTGCAGTAAGGTTATTTTTATTTACCTGGTTCTTTTTTGTGGCAGCAACCGGAGGGCTGCTCTGTTTTTTATATGTAGACAGGTCTTTGCTCAATGTTCTCCGTACCAGCGTAGTGCTGCCATCGCCACACGAAGAGCGCTGTCCAGGCGCTGTTTCCCATCTGCCGGCTAATTTTTCTTCAGTGCCTTCCTTTTCATAGGTTAAATAATGTACCTGGAAGCAATCTGTAAAATCAGGTGGTGTATTGCCCTTTATCCGGTCTGTTTCCGTCACTTTAATGCTTTTGCTTGCTTTGTAATAAGCCCCTTTAAGTTTGCAGATTACATAATACTTCCTTCCCTGGAAATAGGAATAAGAAAATCCTGCTACCTGGTTACCATTGATCTCCAGCTCCAGCACATACTCTGTATTGTTTGCACCACTGAGTACAATATCGCCTTTACTGTCGAAATACCCCCTCCATTGGCCGTTTATTTTTTGGGCAAATGTTGCAATACTGCTACAATAGAGGGCTGCAAGAAGTATAATTTTTTTCATTTCCACCATACCGTTTAATAAAATAAGGAGTACATTTTTAACTGCTAAACCAGGCAGGCTACAAAGTTATTTCGGATATGTTCTTCCTTCGCCAAGACTTCGTTAAATTTGCAGCCAAAATTAAAGTATAAAGATAAGCGAACATGATAAAGATAACATTGCCGGATGGAGCCGTAAGGGAATATGAGCAGGGGGTAACAGCTATGGATGTAGCCAAATCGATCAGTGAAGGCCTGGCAAGAAAAGTACTGGCAGCAAAAATAAATGGCAGTGTGTGGGACGCTTCAAGACCAATCGACGGTGATGCTTCATTGCAGTTACTCACCTGGAATGATACCGATGGGAAAAGCACTTTCTGGCATTCGTCTGCCCACTTGATGGCAGAGGCACTGGAGTCATTTTATCCGGGTGTAAAGTTTGGCTATGGCCCTCCCGGAGAAAAGGGCTTTTATTATGATGTGGACCTGGGCGGACAAACTATTGGAGAAGAAGATTTGGCGAAACTCGAAAAAAAGATGGTGGAGCTGGCAAAAAATAATTCCAGTTTTGAAAGAAAAGGTATCGCTAAGGCTGATGCGGTAAAATATTTTACCGAAAAGGGTGATGAGTATAAACTGGAAATTATCGATCGTTTAAACGATGGAGAAATTACTTTTTATACCCAGGGGAATTTTACGGATCTGTGCCGTGGGCCGCATATCCCCAACACCGGGTTCATCAAAGCTATCAAACTTACCAACATTGCAGGCGCATACTGGCTCAATGACGAAAAGAATAAAATGCTTACCCGTATTTACGGAGTTACGTTCCCTTCTCAAAAAGAACTGGATGAGTACATTATCTTAATGGAAGAGGCAAAAAAGAGAGATCATAGAAAGTTGGGTAAGGAACTGGAGCTGTTTGCATTTTCTGAAAAAGTAGGCATGGGGCTCCCCTTGTGGTTGCCCAAAGGCGCTATGCTGAGGGAACGGCTGCAGCATTTTTTACAAAAGGCACAAACTGACACAGGCTACCTGCCGGTGGTTACGCCGCACATCGGCCATAAGAATTTATATGTTACCTCCGGTCACTATGAAAAATATGGCAAGGATAGTTTTCAACCCATCAAGACGCCACAGGAGGGAGAGGAGTTTTTTTTAAAGCCGATGAACTGCCCTCATCATTGTGAAATTTATAAAACATCTCCGCGGAGCTACAAAGATCTGCCACTGCGTTTGGCTGAATTTGGTACCGTGTACCGCTACGAACAGCATGGTGAGTTGCATGGGCTAACAAGGGTAAGAGGATTTACCCAGGATGATGCCCACTTGTTTTGCATGCCGCACCAGGTAAAAGATGAGTTTAAAAAAGTGATTGACATGGTATTGTATGTGTTGGATTCACTCAACTTTACTGATTTTACAGCACAGATTTCATTGAGAGATAAAGAAGACAAGGCCAAGTATATCGGGTCTGATGAAAATTGGGCATTGGCAGAGCAGGCGATCATAGAAGCCGCTGCTGAAAAGAATTTAAACACGGTGGTTGAATACGGTGAAGCTGCTTTCTACGGCCCAAAGCTTGACTTTATGGTAAGGGATGCCATTGGCCGTAAATGGCAGTTGGGTACTATACAGGTAGATTACAATTTGCCCGAAAGATTCGACCTCACTTATATTGGGGAAGATAACGCCAAACACAGGCCAGTAATGATTCACAGGGCGCCGTTTGGAAGCATGGAACGATTTATTGCAGTGTTGATTGAACATTGCGCCGGGAAATTTCCATTGTGGTTAGCACCTGTTCAGGTGAAGCTATTGCCCATCAGCGATAAGTTTTTACCTTATTGTGAAACAGTACAACAGCAATTGAAAGCAGCGGATATCCGGTCTGAAATTGATGACCGCAATGAAAAAATTGGGAAAAAGATCCGGGATACCGAATTAAATAAAGTGCCTTTAATGCTGGTAATTGGAGAAAAGGAAATGAATGAAAATAAGGTGGCCGTTCGCCGGCAGGGCAAAGGAGATATTGGAGTACAAACCATCAATGAATTCATTGCGTTGGTAAATGAAGAGGTAAAAAGTAAAAGGTCAATTGAATAAAAAACTATATTTACATAATGACGGCAACGCAGCCTTAAAAATTTATGAAATTTTGCACCGGCATTTTAAAAGTGATGCTGATGCCAAGGCCGTTGTAGAGGAAATAGAAACAATTATTGATAACAAGTTTGATAAAGAAAAGAATCATTTAGCCTCTTAAGACGACATCAACAGAATAGAGAAATTGATTTTGCAAAATCAGACAGAGATTGAAAAGAGATTTACGACTAGGTTTTTTACAATGATGACCACAACCATTGCGATCATTGGAATAACGGTAGCTATAATTAAACTTTAGTTTTTCGGCATTATTAAAAAATAAAAAACAAAACCGCCTGTAAAGTTTGCAAAAAGCCGGTTGCACAACTCAGGCAGAATAACTATGGCATTTCCACCCAGGCCACCCCGTGGCGCATTCAATCCCCGCTTTAAAAAAGAGCAGCAGCAAGAACATCGTACTAACCACATGATCAGGGTTCCTGAAGTTAGGTTAGTAGGCGACAATGTAGAACCAGGCATCTATCCCACGGCAGATGCGGCTAAAATGGCCCAGGACCTGCAATTAGACCTGGTTGAAATTTCTCCCGGGGCGGTTCCGCCAGTTTGTAAGATCATTGATTACAACAAGTTTTTGTACGACGAGAAGAAGAAGAAGAAAGAGATGAAGGCCAAGTCGAAAACAAGCGAAGTAAAAGAAGTACGTTTTACACCCAATACAGATGATCACGATTTTGAATTCAAATGTAAGCATGCTGAAAAGTTTTTACAGGATGGCAATAAAGTAAAGGCGCATGTGCAGTTTAAGGGAAGGGCCATTATGTTTAAGGAAAGGGGAGAACTATTGCTGTTGAAATTCGCCGACCGCCTGAAGGATGTTGGTGCCCTGGAAGGGATGCCAAAAATGGAAGGTAAAAGAATGCTGGTAATGTTTGCACCCAAGAGCCAGAAGAAAGCTAAATCGGCTGAAAAATAATTTACAGATAAATGATACCTGCCTGGGGAAGCTTTTTGCTTCCCCAGTTTGTTTTTAGGAGTCTTTGCCCGGCAATAAAGCAGTCGTTGCATGGATTCTTTTTACCGGGCATTGTAAAAACAATTGGTACAATGGCGGTTTTTACCAGTTTTTACCTTACTTTTGCCGCCCGAAAAAGATTTTTTCTTTTTTGTACATTTCCCACACGGCTCAAAAAGTGGCTTCCTGTGAAGCCCGCCAGCAGGGAGTAACTATTTATAAGTTATTAAATGCCAAAAGTAAAAACAAACTCAAGCGCCAAGAAGCGCTTCAAAGTGACTGGAACAGGATTAATCAGTTTCCAGAAACCATTCAAACGCCACATCTTAACAAAAAAATCAACCAAACGCAAGCGGGCCATGAGGCAGGACGGTATGGTTCATCCTACCCAACAGGCATTTGTGATGCGTTTATTAAGGCTCAGGGGATAAGCCTTATTGATTTCATTTTTCAATTTAAAAAATTCAAAAAAATTAAGATATGCCACGTTCAAAAAATGCAGTAGCATCAAGGGCCAGAAGGAAAAGAGTACTCAAAGCCGCTAAAGGGTTTTACGGAAAACGGAAAAATGTTTACACCGTTGCCAAAAACGTAATGGAAAAAGGATTAACGTACAGCTACGTTGGCCGTAAACTAAAAAAGCGTGAGTACCGCAGCCTGTGGATTGTTCGTATCAACGCTGCCGTAAGGGAAGAGGGTTTAACCTACAGCGAATTCATTCACAAATTAGCTGAAAAGAATATTGATATCAACCGTAAAATGCTGGCAGATTTAGCAATGAATTCTCCAGAGAGTTTTAAGCAACTGATAGCCCAGATTAAGTAAAATGCCTGACGGGAGTAAAATGTTAATAGCCGGATGTAATTTTTTACATCCGGCTATTTTTATGGCCGAAAAAAAATTGACCCTACATTCATCATTCAATTACATTTGCAAATAAATTAAAAAATTAATTTTTGGTAAATGACTAACATGAATAATTCTTATGCGGACCTGGTTAACCAGACATTTAATTTTCCGCAGGAAGATTTTAAAGTAGAAAATGCCTACCTCCAGTACAACGGACAAGACCTGAAAGCCCTGATTGATAAGTATGGCACCCCTTTAAAATTAACTTATTTACCTAAAATTGGGATGCAGATCGAGAAGGCAAAGAAGATGTTTGAAAATGCATTTAAAAAGCATAAGTACGAAGGGAAATACAATTACTGCTATTGTACCAAAAGTTCCCATTTTTCTTTTATTGTAGAAGAGGCATTGAAGTATAATATCCATTTGGAAACGTCCTACGCCTACGATATTGATATCGTAAATAAATTGTATTCCCGTAGAAAAATAAATAAGGAAACATTCATCATTTGTAATGGATATAAACAGAAGCCGTACACCCAGCGCATCGCAAGGTTATTGAATACCGGCTTTAAGAATGTAATTCCGATACTGGATAATAAAGAGGAATTGAAATCCTATAAAAATGTAAAAGTACCTTTCAAATTAGGTATAAGGGTAGCTGCGGAAGAAGAGCCCACTTTTCCTTTTTACACTTCCCGTTTGGGTATGCGGGCCAAGGATATTTTAGAATTTTATGTAGATGAAATTGAAGGGTTTGAACATAAGTTCCAGTTGAAAATGCTGCATATTTTTTTAAATAAGGGGATCAAGGATGATATTTATTACTGGAGTGAATTGAATAAAGTGATCAACCTTT
>Ga0105048_10000517_pt1 | contig 59777 bp, 45 predicted proteins | sample MAT05_FD_78382 | JGI IMG/M metagenome (GOLD analysis project Ga0105048, IMG submission 78382) | Freshwater microbial communities from Lake Fryxell liftoff mats and glacier meltwater in Antarctica - MAT-05 | ecosystem: Environmental > Aquatic > Freshwater > Ice > Liftoff microbial mat | place... | reverse complement strand
GACCCGGCCTGCCGCGCTGGCGAGTGTTGCAGTCCGTGGATCGATCTGATGGATGCAGGTGTGCCGACCTCGGCCCGATAGTCGAGCCAGCGCGGTTCGCCATCTTCCGCGCCCGCGAGAACTGAGCACCTGCCCGGCGCGCAGGCTCGAACAGCCGTGCTAGCCTCGTCGTCATGGCTGGCTCGCCCGCGCAGCCCGCGGCTACGGATGCTGCGAACGATCCCCGAGTGGAGCCAGCGCTCGCCGACGCGCCGGAAACGATGGTCGCCGAGATCCTCGACGGGGAGCTTCACACCGAGGTGCTGATCTTCCGCTGGCTGGGAAGTAAGAATGTCCCGGGTGGCACCACCCGCGGGAGGTCGCCTTTCTGCAGGGCCTACTCTTCCCCCTTCGTCTTCAGCTTCGAATCGTTCTCCTTGATGAACGCGCGGATGTCGTCGCCCATGTCGATGAGCTTCGCCCACTGCTCCTTGTAGAGAGTCACCGGGAAGCGTCCCAGACCGTAGACCGACAGGCCGCCCTTTTCGGACACTTTCATCGAGATCGCCCGACTGGAGCGCTTCTTGAGACGCTCGTTCTCCGCGCGAAGGCGTTCAAGCTCAGCCTTCATGTCTTCATCGGTCATCGGGTTCTCCTACGCACGTTTGACGCCGCCGAGACTGGACAGCGGCAGCGAGCCGCCATGATGGCGTTGATGTTCGGGCGCGCGCTACGTCTTTCGCGTCCAACGTGTGCGAGGTCCGCTTCGGTGAAGGCTTCTGGTCAGAGGCCCGATCCCGCATCCTTGCGCCCTGCTGAGCGACCTTTGTCCCAGCTTCATTTTCCGCGTCCGCCGTCTTGCCAAAGCTCGACCGCCTCGAGCGCCGCCTGAATTCGCGCGACCGACGCCACGCCGGATCAGAGGAAGGCGCGTACCGAGTCGAGATGCGCAACTCCCCGTCCTCGTCCTCTACCGCTTCCGGAAACAGGTTGAACGCGGCGTGCAGCGCCACCTGCGCAAAATCGGTGACGCCTGCGGCCTTGGGCCTGAACATCACGGTGGCGCCCGCCGGACGACGCCAACAGTCAGCCGACCTCTCCGCGCCGCGGCCACCGTCTATCACCAGGAACCGCTGCTTGGCCTCGTCTCCCATCAGCAAGATCTTACCCCGAGGCGCGCGGCGCCGGTCAACCGCTCAGCTCGGGCGCTTTCGAAACAGCGCGAAGCGCGCCGGGCTCTGCATGGAGCCGAAGGCAGGCACACCCGTGTCGATCAGATCGAGCCATGGCGCCCAGAGATCGGACGAGCCCTGCGGTCGCATCACGATGGACTCCGTGGATCGTGAGAGCGAGATCACCATTCCACTCAGCAGCAGATACGTGCTGGTCCAAGCGGTCGCGAGCGCGAGGCTCGCGCAGCGCATGTTCAACGCGTTTCTGGACGGCTGGCATGCGGGCGTGCCCTGAAATGGTCATGCTCGCCACTCCTAGGGGGGCGCGGTTCCCATGTTCTTCGCGATCACTGGCACTCGACCTCAGAGGTCGAAATCGAGCGTCGGTTGCGCGAGGCCGTGTGTGGGGGTGGTGCCCTGGCCCTGACCCGCCAGCGTGTCTGGGGGCGCGACGAAGGTCAGACCGTCGAGGCTTGGCTCGCTGCCCAAGAAGCCAACCAAAATTGAATGGCCCCCAGCGCCGCCACCACCGGGGCCACCCTTGCCACCCTTTCCACCGGCGCCGCCGTCACAGGCAGTACCATTGCCGTTACCACCGGCGGATACGGCGCCGCCAGCTCCCCCGGGCCCTGCGCTACCGCCGTCGCCGCCGGCTCCGCTCATCGCGGTGCTCGACTCGAATGTCAGGTCGGCGTTGAGCATGACGATGGCGATGCTGGCGCCGCCCGAAGAACCTGGCGCGCCGCCCGAGCCGGCGCATCCTCCAGAGCCGCCCGCGCCGCCCCCATTGCCTGCGACACCGCCACCTCCGCCGCCTCCACCTGCGGGGCTCCCCATTTCACCGACAGCCCCTGGGTCTGGCGGCAGATAACCCGCTGCCGCTAGCGAGCCGATGCCGCTGCTGTCGTCGCCCGCGTCTCCATCTATGCCATTGTCGCCCGCGCCACCGTTCTGGCAGCCGGCACTTCCGCCATTGCCTTGGGTGGGGGACCCTTGCATACCGGCCAGGCCGCTGCCGGAGCCCGAGCCGCCATTGCCCCCATCTGCTCCGCAGGTCGAGCCGGCACCGAATGCGCCGGTCGAACCACTCGAGCTCTGTCCAGTATCGCCGTCCAGTCCTTCTGCGCCGGGGTCGCCTGCGTCACCCGCCATTGCGTTGCCGGAGACCAAGTCGACACGACGCAGCACCGCGCTGACTTCGCTCGCCATCAGCGCGATGGAAGACCCGCCGGGAGTCGTTGCGTCTGCCGACACGATGCGAAAGCCCTCGAGCTCGGTGCCCGAGCCGCCTTCCAGGGTCACGGGGATTACGCCGGGGGCCGCTGTAATCGTGGTTCGCTCGTCCAAGACAAAGGACCACGTGCTGCAGTCGAGACCCCCGAAGAGGCGCGTCCCGGGCGAAACGACGACGGCCTCTTCGAAGTTTGGCCCGCACACGTAGACAGTGTTGGCACCCGTGCTCAGCGCTTCCGCGATTGTCACGAATGGCGCCTCGCGGGTGCCGTCGCCGCTGGCGGCGCCAGCGGCTACGAACACGCCGTCACAATCTTCTCCCACGGAAGCGCCTTCGGTCGGCTCACATGCGGGATCGCCGTTCGCGCCTGCGACTGTGAACGCGGGGCCGCGGCAGCCAGCGAGCGCGAGGCTCGAGACCGCCGCCAGTAGCGCGACGACCCCGATGCCCCGTACGAGCTTTGCTCGATGTCCCATGCTCATGGGAACAACTGCATCAGCGCCGCAACGCCGTCGCTGGCGCTGCCCCCACCGGCACCCGCCAGCACCGGCGTCACCGTGGTAACGTTCGTCAGATCGGGCGCCGTGCCCTTGTATGCGATCAGAATGGCATGGCCGCCTGCGCCGCCTCCGCCGTCGCCACCCTTTCCGCCAGCCGACCCATTGCCGCCCTTGCGGGAGAACACGCCGATCACGGCGGTGTTCAAGCCGAGGCCAGCCGTCGACCCCACGACCCCAAATCCACCGGCGCCGCCGTTCCCGCCCGTCCCTGCCTCCAGGTTGACGTAGGAGAACGACCACGTCGTTTGCAGTGAGATGATGGCGATGCTCGAGCCGCCAGCCGTTCCTGCAGTCCCTGCGGTTCCGCCACAACCGCCGCCGCCGCCAGCTCCGCCGGTCAAGTTGCCGCTGGGGAGGCTCCGTGCGCCGCCACCACCGCCGCCGTTGCCATGTCCCCCATCGGCACCGTTGGCTCCGTCGGCGCCGACCTGGCCCGTGAGCGCGATGGTACCGAGCCCGGCGCCGTTCTGACCATTGACCCCCATCGCGGCGGCCGCGCCGTTGCTGCCCACCGCGGCGACGCCTCCCGCGTTGTTGTCACCGTTTCCTCCAGGCGTTCCTACGATGCCGTCGCCACCTTCGCTGGTAGGCGAAACAAATGCATTGAACTGCGTCCGCCCGCCTGCCCCGCCTGTGCGGCCGCACGTGCTCGTGCCCCCCACTGGATAATTCGCGGCCGAGTTGGTTTCGAAGCCGGCGGCGCCGTCGCCCCCAGCGCCAGCCGGCGTTTGGCCATTGCCGCCGTTGACCCCGTCGACGCCATCGGCGGCGATGATGCTCACTCGGTCGAGCTCTACATTGGCATTGCTCGCCGCGACTGCCACAGACGAGCCGCCTTCTGCGACGGTCGCGGGTGCGGTCACTACCATGCCTGCAAGCTTCGTGAGTGTAGCGCTGCTGTTGCCCTGAATGATCACGGGAATTTCGCCCGGCTCGGCAGTCCACGCCAGGTCTGGCCCGCCCCAGCTCCAATCGCAATTCACCGAGCCGTACACGGCATCTCCAAACGACACCGACGCGGATTCGACCATGCCGTTGCCGCAGACATAGAAGGCGCCAGGGCCGCTTGCGGCGAGCGCCTCGCTGAGGCTACCGTAGGGCGCGGCTTGGCTGCCGTCGCCGCCGGAACGACCCGGGTGCACGAACACCCCGCAAGCCGCGTCGATGGCGCCGCTCGACGCCAGCTCGCAGTTCGGGCTCGATGGTGAACCGCCGCTACCGCCGACGCCGCCGCCGCCGTCTTCGACGCCGCCACCGGCCCCTCCGTCGGAGCTCGCGGCCCCTTCTCCACCGCTGCCGCCGGCAGCTGCGCCGCCTGCCGGCGGTGCGCCGCCACCGGCGTTGCCGCCTTCGGCGGACCCGCCTGTGACGCTGTCGTCGCCACAAGCCAGCAGCGTCAGAACGAACGCGCACCCAACGCCCAGAAACTGCGAACGAATCATGTAGAGTTCCTCGCAAACACCGGCGAAGCTGCCGGCCCACCCGAAGTCGCGTGCTGCTCGCTGTCGAGGACAGCACGTGTGAAAGAAAGTTTGCCCAGTCTAGAGCTGGGACCGCGGGCCATGTTACTTCGCAGCCCCGAAGCCGCTGCCAGTAGCGCGACGACCCCGATACCCCGTTGCAGCCCCACGCGATGTGGCCTGGTCATGGGAAGAGCTGTGACAGCGCGGCGACACCATTGACGGCGCCGGTTCCGCCGATGCCGGCTTGGGTCGGCGTCACGGTTGACGCGGTTGAAAGATCGGGCGCGGTGCCTTTGTAGGCAATCAAGATGGCGTGGCCACCTGCGCCGCTGCCACCGTTGCCGCCGCTAGCGCCCGCCGACCCAATGCCACCGATGCAAGGAAAGATGCCGATTGCGAGCGGGCCAAAAGCAACACCGCCAGCCGAGCCAGCTGCGCCGACCCCGCGTGTGCCGCCGTTGCCGCCAGCGCCGACCTCGATCGTGATGTTGCCGAACGACCAGGTAGTTTCGAGTGAAATGATAGCGATGCTGGAGCCTCCTGCTGTCCCAGCGGTGCCGGCGGCTCCACCACAGCCGCCACCACCGCCTGCGCCACCCGTCCAGTGGTTACCGAGGCGACGACGGGCCCCACCGCCGCCGCCGCCGTTCCCGTTGGCCCCGCCAGTGCCATTGGCACCATCGTTCCCCAGATAGCCGATCAGGCTGACGCTTCCAAGCGAGCTGCCGTTCTGACCAGCCGCTCCATTCGGCACGCTTGCTCCGTTGGCTCCCACGCAGGCCGCACCGGCGCTGCCGCCTGCAGTGGTGACGGCGGTGCCACCCGACGACCCCGCGATGCCTTGTCCGCCATTGCTGATTCCCGCGAGCCAAGCGCTGAGTTGGATCTTTCCGCCTGCGCCGCCAGTGCGGCCGCAGGGGCTGGTCCCGCCAGGGGGGAAGTCGCTGCTGACGCCGGCTTCGTAGCCGCCGGCGCCGTCACCGCCAAAACCGATCGGCGACGACCCGTTGACGCCGTTGACCCCGTCGAAACCGTCGGCGGCGATGATGCTCACTTGGTCGAGGTCGACGTTCGCATTGCTTGCGGCAACAGCCACTGACGAGCCGCCCACTGCGTTCGGCTGGGGAGCCGACACGGCAATGCCACCGAGCTTCGTCACGGTGGAGCTACTGTTTCCTTGGATGATGACTGGAATCTCACCAAGCTGCGCTGTCCACACGAGGTCTGGCGCCCCCCAGCTCCAATCGCAGGTGACCGAGCCGTAAACGGCATCGCCTGCCGAGAGCGAGGTGGATTCGACGATGCCAGTGCCACAGACATAGAAGGCGGAGGGGCCGTGAGCCTCGACTGCCTCGGCCAGGGAGCCATGCGGCGACGCTTGGCTGCCGTCTCCGCCGAGCCCGCCCGGCTGCACGAACACCCCGCACGACGCGTCGATGGCGCCGCTAAACCCCAGCTCGCAGTTCAGGCTCGGCGGGGAACCGCCGCTACCGCCGCCACCGGCACCTCCGTCGGAGCTCGCGGCCCCTTCTCCGCCGCTACCGCCGGCAGCTGCGCCGCCTGCCGGCGGTGCGCCGCCGCCGGCGTTGCCGCCTTCGGCGGACCCGCCTGTGACGCTGTCGTCGCCACAAGCCAGCAGCGTCAGAACGAACGCGCACCCAACGCCCAGAAACTGCGAACGAATCATGTCGAGCTCCTCCCAATGCCGGCGAAGCTGCCGGCCCACCCGAAGTCGCGTGCTGCTCGCTGTCGAGGACAGCACGTGTGAAAGTAAAGTTACCCCGCTTGAAACCGAAACCGCGGGCCATGTTACTTCGCAACGGGCCCGCGATTCTCGATATTCTGTCGCTGACGCTCAGGGAAATTGCTGCATCAGAGCCGCAACGCCGTCGCTCGCGGCGTCGCCGCCGCTGCCTGCCTGCGTCGGCATGACGGTTGTGACGCTGGTCAAATCGGGGGTGGCGCCAGTGTAGGCAATCAGGATTGCGTGGCCGCCCGTCCCGCCGCCAGCGTCGCCACCGTCGCCACCAGCCGAGCCGTTGCCACCCTTGCAAGGGTACTCTGCCGCCGTCCAGAAGCCCGGGATGACTCCGATCCCCGCCTCGGAGCCCTGCGCGCCGAGACCGCCGTCGCCGCCGTCGCCGCCTCCCGCGACTTCCAGTGACACATCGGTGAACGTCCAAGAGCTCTGGATCGAGATGATTGCAATGCTGGCCCCGCCCGCTGCTCCGCCAACACCGCCCGTGCCGCCACAGCCACCGCCGCCGCCTGCGCTGCCCGTCACGTTGTTCACGTAGGAGAGGTTTCGCGCGCCGCCGCCGCCGCCACCATTGCCGTGCGGACCCACTGCCCCGTCCGCGCCGTTCGTGCCCACGAAGCCAGCAGAGGTCAGCTGCCCAAGCCCCATCGCGTCCGAGGCATCTGCAGCGTTTGAAACGTTCGCTCCGTTGTCGCCCTGGCAATCGGGGTCTTCGCCGTCGACGACGCTGATGCCGTCGCCGCCCGCGCCGACCAGAACGCCGTCTCCGCCGCCCTGGAAGGTAATCAACCCGAAGTTGAGGATGCTGCCGCCGTGCCCACCCGTGCGGCCGCAAGGGCTGGTCCCGCCCACAGGTCCACTCCCGGTGTTGAGCAAGATTCCAATAGTCCCATTGCCCGCATCTGCAGGGGTCACGCCATTGATTCCCTTCAGGCCGTCGAGGCCTGCGGCAGCCTGGACAGTGACACGCTCTAGCTCGACGGTGGCGCTTTCTGCGATGATGCCGACCGACGAGCGCTTCTCGATGGGCCCGATCGCGCTCGGGTTGGGCGCCTCTATCGCGAGGCCAACCAGCTTGACGACGCTCGCGCTGCCGTTGCCTGCAATCTTGAGTGGCACTTCGCCTTCGTTGGCCGTCCACACGAGCTCGGCCGAGCCCCATGACCAGCTGCAGTCGAGCCCGCCAAACACGCTGTCGCCTGCACCGACGGTGACCGACTCGACGATGCCGTTGCCGCAGACGTAGAAGGTCGCCGGCCCCACCGCCGCAACTGCTGCGGCGAGCGAACCGTAAGGCGCAGCTTGCGAGCCGTCACCAGCCTCCGCGCCCGGCTGCACGAACACACCGCAGGTCTCGCTGATCTCTCCGCTCGTCGCCGGCTCGCAGTTCGGCAAGATTGGCGCGCTACCGCCGCCACCCTCCGCCTCGCCACCTGCACCACCCTGAGGCGGGGCGCCAGCTTCACCGCCGCCCGCGCCGCCAATCGACGGCGAGCCTCCTTCCGCGGCACCTGCTGTCGGACCCGACCCGCCGGCAGCAGTCGAGCTGTCGCCGCAGGCCAGCAAGAAGAGGGTAAATGCACAGCCAATGCCTTGAAAATATGTATGAATACGCATCGCGAGCTCCTGGGAAGCGCCGGCATGACCGCCGGGGCCTCTTGAGTCGCGACACGCGGGTCAGCGAGGACAGCTCGGAGCAAAAAAAGATCTGGGCGTCAATTCAACGATTTGCAGTCGGCGCTGCAGCCGTCGCCGCCGACTCCATTTCCGTCGTCGCAGATCTCTCCGCCATCCAAGACGCCGTCGCCGCAGCTTGGGATGGTGCAGTCGAGACGGCAGGCCGAAGGTGAATCGAACGCCGTGAGATGGGCGATCTCGGTGAGACTCAAGACGATCTCGGAGCTGGGATCGATGAAGGACCAGGCGCTGATGCCTTCGACGAAGTCGGACTCGACGTCGATCGACCACGACCCAGGGAAGGGGAACGCCGATAGCGCGCCGCCGTCGGTGTTGTGGTGGAAGGTCCAGTCGCCAACTGCCACCGTCGGTGACACCAACGAGAATTCATCGAAATCGTCGTCGGCGAACACGACCTCGACGCCGCTCGGCAAGAATGAGAACCGCTGACCGACCTCGCTTTTGGGCTGGTCGACCCCGCTGGAGTCGATGTCGATGCCGTGAATCGTCAACAGCGAGAGCAGGCTCAAGCTCGTGTCTTGGTAGGCGAAGAGGCGGCTCGAGCCGAGCGCTTCTGAGCCGGTGTGGGCGCTGGCCGAGTCGTACGCGTAGAAGCTGACCACGCCAGCGCTGCCCTGCACCGGCCGCACGCTGCTGCCCAGATCAGCCTGCGTGAGCCACAGCGCCGGCCGGTCTTCGTTGGCCGAGCCCAAGTCGCAGCTCTCGATACCGCTCTCTACGAAACCGTCACCGCAGCGCGCTGCAATGCACGTCGCGGGGCAGGCGTCGTCGTCGGACGAGTTGCCGTCGTCGCACTCTTCGCCGACCTGAATGACGCCGTCTCCGCAGCTGGGGAGGGAGCAATTGTTGCGACAATCATCTCCTTCGACAGCGTTGCCATCGTCGCATGCCTCGAAGCCATTGCGCACGACTCCATCGCCGCAGCTGGCGAGCTCGCAGCTGGTCAAACACGCGTCGGTGTCGTTCGTGTTGCCGTCATCGCAGGCTTCAGTGGGGTCCGGCGCGTGGTCGCCGCAGGAGCCGCTGCGCGCCTCTTCTGCTGGACCGGCTTCGAGTGATGTTCGGGCGCCACACCCCCCACTGGCGCGGACGCCGATGGCCAAGACGAGCAGCGTGGCGAACCTCGAAGACGAGTGCATGAGGCATGCTACACCACCCGCGTTGCAGCTGGTTTCGCCTCGTGAAGCGGCTAGTACCCCGGAATCGACTCCGTAGATTCCGGGTACTGGCAGGGTGCTGAAAAAGTCGACGTCATCGTGCTCGACGTCATCGTGCTCGGCAGCCCTGGTGCCGCCAATTCTTCCCCGGTCCCCCCTCACTGCGTGAGGGGGGAGACTTCAGAAACAGCATCAAAAAGGCTTCCAGATGCACCTCTTGGCCCCCCTCACTTGTGAGGGGGGTTGGGGGGAGAAATGGCAGCCGAATTGGTCCAAGTGGCGAAGCTCCGCCTATTTCAGCACTTGCTAGAGCTCTGCCTCGAGGCGATCGCACAGGGTGCGCAGCACCTTGACGCGAGCGTGGCGCTTGTCGTTGGCCGAGACAGTCGTCCAAGGGGCGTATTCAGTGCCGGTGCGGTCGATCATCTCCGAACCGGCTACTTGGTACTCGCTCCACTTCTCGCGGTTGCGCCAATCTTCGGGCCCCAGCTTGTAGCGCTTGAATGACGTCTTGGCGCGCTCTTCGAACCGCTTCAGCTGCTCTTCTGAGCTGATCTGAAGCCAGAATTTCACCACGATCGTGCCGCTGCGGGCGAGCCCCTCTTCGAAGTCGTTGATCTCGCTGTAGGCGCGCATCCAATCGTCTTCATCGCAGAACTTCTCGATGCGTTCGACCAATACGCGGCCGTACCAAGAACGATCGAAGATGGAGAATCTGCCCTGCTTGGGCAGGTTTCTCCAGAAGCGCCACAAGTAGGGACGCGCCTTCTCCTCGTCGGTTGGCGCCGCGATGGGAATGACGCGGTATTGCCGCGCATCGAGCGCGCTGGTGATGCGGCGAATGGCGCCGCCCTTGCCTGCGGCGTCGGACCCCTCGAACACCGCTGCCACGCTGCGTTTCTTGAAACGCGCGTCGCGCGTCAGCTGGTTCAGCTTGGCTTGAAGTGCGTCGAGCTCCTTGTTGTATTGGTCTTTCGGCAGCGTGACGTTCAGGTCGAGCGCGCCGAGAATGTCGAGCTTGTCGATCGGCTGCGGCAACGGCGGCGCATGAACCTGCGGGTTGTGCACCGGATCTTCCAGACGTTTCTTGATGGCGTCGTGCAGGATGTTCCCAACCGTCAGTGATCGATACTCTGCGTCGGTGGACTCGACCACGTACCAAGGTGCCGACGCTGTGGAGGTCATGCGCAGCGCTCGTTCGCTCACCTTGCGAAAGCGGTCGTACATTTCGTAACGCTCCCAATCGAGCGGGGTCACACGCCATGCCGTTCTCGAGTCGGCCTCGAGCTCCATCAAGCGCTTCTTTTCGGTCTTTTTCGAGAGATGCAGCCAGAACTTGAGCACCAGCACGCGTTCGTTCGACAGCATGCGTTCGAAGGGCACGATCTCGTTCAGCGCGCGGTCGAGGTCGGCTTGCGAGCTCTTGCGGTAGCCGCGGTCGAGGATCGGGTCGGTGTACCAAGATCCGAGAAAGATGCCGATCTTTCCGTGCGGAGGCAGGCGCTGCCAGAAGCGATACATGCGCGGCTGCGCCTGCTCTTCTTTCGTGGGGGCGTCGACCGCGTGTGTATGAATGTGCCGCGGATCCATCCATTCGAGCAGCAGGTTGACGGTGTCGCCTTTGCCGGAGCCATCGACCCCGCCCACCAAGATGACCACCGAGAACTCGGGCTTCTCGAGCAGCTCGTATTGAACGTCGAGCAGCTTCTCGCGCAGCGCTGGCTCCTCGAGCTCGAAGTCTTCTTTCTTGATCTTGTGGCCGAGCTCCGCACTTTGGAACATCACGTCTCCTTGGTTTCAAATGGGTGAAGAGCGCTATTTTCGCGCCGATGTTACGGCCGTGTCTTTGTTTCGCACGTAAGAGAGCAGCGTCCGGATGATGCCGCGCGCGACTTCAGGTGATTCGTCGAGCAGCGCTTCCAGCTCGGCGCGCGGAATACGCAACAGGCGGCAAGCGCTCTCGGCTTCGACAGTTGCGGCGCGCGGCTCGCCGTCGAGCACGCCGAGCTCGCCGAAGGTCTTGCCGGGACCGAGATTACCGACTTGCGAGCCGTCTTTCACGACGTTGAGTGAGCCCTCCAAGACGACATACAGATCATCAGATGGGTCGCCCTGTTTGACGATCGCGACGCCGGCGTCGATCGCCTCGATGGATGCGATCTCGGCCACTGGGTACAGCTCTTCCCCGGACAGCTCGCGAAACAGCGGCACGTCTCTCAGCACGAGCACTTTGTCGAGCACCCCCAGCATCGGATCGCTCAACGGTATCTCTCGAGCATCGTACTTGCGACACTTCTCGAGCCAGCCGTCCAAAGTTGGCGCAGGACCGACTGCCGCTTCTGCCTGCTGTTTTGGCGGCGAGGCCTCCGTCGCGAGCGCCACGAACGCGGAAGCGTTGGCACCGAGCGGTGCTGGCAACAGGGTTTCGACGAGCTCGAGCGCATTGTCGCGACCGACGTTCTCGATCGCTGCGAAGCGGGCGCGTTGGACCGCAGCGCGTTCTCCGAGAGAGGAGGCGAGGTCGAAAATGCCGGCCACGGTATCGTCGATGCGGCGCAAGAGCTCGTGGTGCAACAGGGCGCCTGTGGCGTGTGGCCGCGAGCGCAGCAGCACATTTCCATAGCCGACCAGCTTGTCGATCGCGCTCTCGACCAGCGCTCGCTCCGCGGCCCCGGCTCGCAGCCGTTTCGCGCCGAACGCGCGGGCCACCGACGTGCGGGCGCGATGGCCGAGCTCCCCGAACATCGGCAACACTTCTCGAGAAGCGCTCTCGCCGATTCGCGCCAGTGCGCGTGCGGCGCGCACGGTGCCGGAGATCGTGCGGCCATCGGCAATGGCGGTCGGCGCGATGGCGCCTTCGCCGCGCGAGACAGGCAATGCGTGGATGAGCTCGCGCACTGCCCTCGGCCCGGCGAGCGCGAGCGCGCGCGCGGCGGTGCCGGCGTGCGGACCAGCCACCAACCGCGCGACCAAGCCTGCCACGGCACCGGATGCGTCGAGCAAGATCGCCGCGCGTGCAGATTCGCGGAACACCCTGACGTCGGTCGACGCCATCGCGGTCAATACCTCGCGCTCCGCGCGCCGATCGCCGAGGGTTCCGATGGCGGAAAGTGCGGCGCGCTGGCGATGCGCCGTGGCGTCTTTGGCTGCTTTGCGCAGCTGCTTGAGAGCGCGGTCGAGCCGCGCTTGCCCAGCCTTGTCGCCGCCTTCTCGCATGCGCACGCCGACGAGCGCGTCGTGCAGCTGCGCCTCGGCCCAAAGGTCTGCGACGTGCTCGTCATCCGCGCCGCGCTCGCCGGACTGGATAGCCGTCGCAATGCGTGCGTCGTCGGCGAGCGCGCCCCGCTCGCGCGCCGCCGAGAGCAGCAAGGCCTCGATGCGTGCTTCGCGGTCGGGAGGCACGAAGGCAAGCAAGGCGTCGCCGCGGCCTGCCAGTCGCGCAGCTACGGTGATGGCGAAGCGGCGCGTTTCAGCGTCGTCTGCCGCGAGCGCTGGCCGAATGTCGCTCAGATCGAAGAACCGTTCGGTCATCAGATCGAGCGTGCGCCGTACGTCGTCGTAACGCCGTGCCTGCACCGCGGCCTCCAGTTGCTGGCGTACCGAGCTGCGAAAGATGACAGCCGCCTCGGGGCTGATGTCGATCGGGGCGCGCCCTCGCGCGAGCGCCCCAGCCAAGGCTTGCGCATACGCAAACGGTGCGCGCCGAACGAACAAGATGACGAGCGCGCAAGCCACTGTCAGGAGCCCGAGCTGAACGGCGCGTGGTGGGCCAGCTTCGCCGAACGCAGCCAGAATGCCGCCAGCCGCCAGTGCGCCGAGCGGCGACGCGGCGCCTTTAACCAGTACCTTCGCGCGCATTCGCGCGGCGCGCTCGAGCGGCACGATGATGACGTCCGCGACCGAGTTGCCCACCCCGTAGCGCACGATGATCTCGGCGACGCGGGCGAGACCGGTGCCGATCACCGGCGGCAACGCGAAGGCGGAGAGACCCGCTGCCCCGAGGAGGAACGGGCCGAGCGCCAGGGTGCGCCCGACCCCGAGGCGCGCAACGAGCGGCCCCGTGACGAGCAGCTGCAGGCCGAGCACCAACGAGTTGGACACGACGCCGAAGATGCCGAGCGCCGCGGCCATGTCCTCGCGGCTGTAGGCCTCTTTCAGCGAGGCTTTGAAGGAGTAGTCGACAAAGCTCGTCGCCAGGGCGCCAAAAAATCCGAACGCGACCACCACGCGCACCGCGGGAATCTTGCCGATGTCCCCGATTGCCGCTGAGAGCGTCGCAAACGCTCCGCCTCGCGGCGCGCCCTCGGGGGCTCGGGAGACGCGATCTCGCTCGCTCGCGTTCGGGTCGGCCTCGGCCGCGAGGCGCAAGGCGAGCGGCGCTGCGAACGCCGCAAGTATGGCGCCCAGCGCCAGGATGGCGGCGACACCAGCCGTCTTGGCGATCAGCGTGGCGGCTGCGCCGACGAGGATAGAGCCGAGTGTGGCCGCACCAGCGACTAGCGGCAGTACACGTTTCGCGTGGCGCGCGCGAAGGGTGCTGGTCGTGGCGTTGAACGCGACGAGCGGCAACAGCGGCGGCAACACCAGCTGGGCGAGGCACACTGCGTACAAGATGCGCTTGTCGCTGGAGTGTGCGAACGTGGCGGAGAGCGCAAACGCGAGAGCTGCCGCAATCAGAACTGCGCTATCGAGCCGCGCTGCCTTACGCGGATCCGGGTTCGCGCCGAGCATTCTGTCGGCGATCGCGGCATAGGCGAACGACGAAGCCACTCGCACGACTGCGGAGATCCCGACGAAGCGTGACAGGTCGCCGAGCGAAAACGCTGAGACGAAGATGGTGTCGGCGGCGATCGAGCTGAGCGAGCTCGCTCCGACCGCGAGCACCGCGAGCAAGAGCGGCGTCTTCGGAAGGCGCTCGCCTGCCACGGGCAGGCTTCAGCGCCGACCCTTGAAGCCCATCATATCTTGCACGACGGCTTCGCTCTCTTCCGCGACGGTTTGGGTCTCCCGCGCCTTCTCGGCACAGTCTTCACACATCTTCTGTTTCTTGCCGCCGATGTTCTCGATCTTCATCTCGGCGACTTCGTCCTTGCAGACGGGGCACGTGGGCATGCGGCGGAGCCTCGCAAAGCCGTGGCCGGATCACAACTGGGGGATTCAACCGAACGTTGAATCATTCGGCTTTGAACATCTGCTTGTCGGTGACCACCCAATCGCAGGCAAAGTCGCCTGGTGTGACAGGTAGTTCTGGTGCCAGCTCGAACTCGAAGACCACGATGATGCTGACTGCGGGCGGGCAAAAGCCCGGCAGCGCGCGGTCGTAGTAGCCGGCGCCGTACCCCAGGCGGTGGCCGCGCGGGTCCGCTCGCAGCGCTGGAACCAGCACTACGTCGAGTCGCGTGGCGGCCGGAAGCGCCGGATCCGGCTCTCGAAAGCCGAAGCCGAGCTCGTTCATCGCCTCGGGGTCACCCGGGTCGCGAAACACCATCAGGCGTGTTTCGGGGTCGATTGCCGGGTAATAGGTGCGTGCGCCGCGCTGGCGCAGGGTCTCGCCTAGCTTCGCGAGATCGACCTCGTTTCTGGAGCGGATCGGATCGAAAAGCGCCACATGAGCCGCGTTCGCCAGGGCCGGCATCCCGAGCACCCGTTCGACTATCGCGGCCGAACGCGCAGTCAAACCCGATGCCCCCGAAGTCTTGCGGACACCTCGTGCGCGTTTGCGCAGCTCGGCCTTGGCGCGTCGCGCGATGATCTCTACCGCGGCGGGATCGAGCTCGTCCAAGCAGTGCTTCTTACCCGTGGAGCGTCCGAGAAGCACGGGTCTGCCGCGATTCCGGCGCACAACTGTGTTAAGTGCGCTGGCGTGAGCGTGGCTTATTCAGCTTCTTCGGCGGGCGCCGTGGCGGCAATCATTCCTGCTTTCGACTCGGCCGGTACGGTGGCGGCAGTCGTCCTCGAAACAGTGCGAGCCTTCGCGGGCGTCGGCAGCGTCTACGTGGTGGACGACGGCTCGACGGACGGCACTGGCGAGATCGCGCGGGCAGCAGGCGCGACCGTGATCACCCACCCGCAGAACCGCGGAAAGGGCGCAGCGCTGCGCACGGGCTTCGAGCGCGCCTTCGCCGATGGTCATGTCGCCGCGGTGACGCTCGACGCCGACGGCCAACACCCACCTGCCGATGCTCGCCGTCTGGCAGCTGCGCACGACATGTCGGCGCTGGTGCTCGGCATCCGCGACCTGAAGGGAGCCGGCGCGCCGCGTCCCAACCGTATCTCCAACGCCATCTCGAATGGGTTTCTGTCGCTTTTCAGCCGCAAGCTCTTGGCCGACACGCAGTGTGGGTTGCGGCGCTACCCGCTGCCGCGTGTGCTCGAGATCGGTGGTCGCGACGATGGCTACGCGTTCGAGGCCGAGATCATCTTGCTGGCGATCACGTCGCGCGTGCCGCTCGTAGAAGTGCCGATCACCGCGCTTTACCCCGCAAACCGCACGACACACTTCGACAGCGTCCGCGACCCGATGCGTGTGATTCGGCGCGTCCTCAGCACCTTGGCAGTCACGCGCTGGTTGACTCATCCTGGCGCACCCGTCCCACGTAGGCACGCGCGCAGCGCCACCCCCGTGCAAAACGACCCTGTCGCTAGCACCGAGCCCCGCGCTCCGTCACCCTAACGGCCGTCGTGGGCCAGCAGCCGTTTTACAAGCGCCACAAGAAGAAGCTCATCGCAGCGGCGATTGTCCTGCTGCTGCCGATCCTGATGCATTTCGGCATCGTGCTGATGACCCGGATGTCTCCACCGGAGATCGCAGCCGCTTCACAGCTCGAGCTCACGCACGAGGGCGACGTTCGGCGCATAGGCCAAGCCTACGCAAGAAAACGCGGCAACATTTTGGAGGTGCGCCTCGTCGGCTCACCCGAGGAAATCGGCGACCAACACGCGCGGCTGTTGTACGACGAAATGGTGGCCAGCGAAGCGCAGCTCTACACCACGCTCGAGAAGCTGGTGCCGATCGCGCCCCTGCGCTGGCTCATCTTCGACGTCGCGCGCGTGATTCACAGGGGCGCTGACGGGACCATGACCAAGGAACGCTTGGCCGAGATCGCCGCGCAAGCCAGGGCATTTTCGCCAGACCCATTCGAGGACACTTTTCCGACCTACCAGCGGCTCGTGTACCTGAACTCGTTGTACGACATCGCGCTCGGCTTCGAGCACTCGCCGATGATGGGCTGCACGAGCTTCACCGCTACCGGCAAGTCGACAGCCGGCGCCCACACGATCCTCGCGCGCAATTTCGATTTCGAGGCCGGTAGCGTCTACGACGAGGGCAAGGTCGTGTTCTTGGTACGTGAGCAAGGCAAGATTCCGTTCGCGTCGGTCGCGTGGCCGGGCCTCGTGGGGGTGCTCAGTGGCATGAACGCAAAAGGTCTGGGCGTCGTCGTCCATGGCGGCCGCGCCCGCGACGCTCGTGCAAAAGGGGAGCCTGTCGTGCACACGACACGCGCCTTGCTCGGCGAGGCGTCCACTGTCGACGAAGCGATCGCGATGCTCGAACAGCGTCAGCCGATGGTCTCGCACATCTTGTTGTTGGTCGACGCCACCGGCGCGTCGGCAGCGGTCGAGCGTGCACCCGGCGAGCCGCCGTTCATCCGGCGCGGCGAGGGCACGCTCCTCCCGCTGACAAATCATTTCGAGGGCCACCTCGCCTCCGATCCGAAGAATCAACGTGTCCGCGAGGTCACCTCGACCTTGCCGCGTCGCGCTCGACTCGACGAGCTGTTGTCGACGCCGCAGCAGCCGATCGACGTCGCTCGAGCGATAGAAATTTTGCGAGACAAGAAGGGCGAAGGCGGTGTCGAGCTTCCGCTCGGGCATCGCAGCGCGCTCGACGCCGTGATCGCGACTCACGCGGTGGTGATGGATGCTACCGAGCGGACGCTGTGGGTCAGTGAGGGGCCGCACTTGATGGGTCGCTTCCTGCGCTTCGATCTGAAAAAGCTGCTCGACCCCGCCTACGAGCCGCAGAACGACGAGCCGCTGTTCAGCTTGCCCGCCGACCCGAGCTACGACGATGGCGAATATCAGCGGTGGCTGGGTTCTGGTGCGCCGCACCCTGGCGCCGAGTGAGACGCCAACGTAGAGCGGCGGCCGACTGGTCGAGCGACGCCGCGGGTGGCAGCGCCGGGCGTCCCTTGACGCGTGCCCTCGCGCTTGCAAGATCGCGCCGAGATTGAACAAAAATCGGTCTCTGACCGTCTCTCGCCACCCGAGCGCACGTATGACCAGCCTTCTTCATCGCCGACACGTACTCGCCCTGATGGCCGCCGCACCCGTGGCTTTCTCGCTCGGCTCGGCCCGCGCCGACGCCACCAGCGACGCGCTCGACGCGCTCGGCAAAGCGCGCAAACCGCTGAAGACGCTGATAGCCAAGCTCAGTCAGACGCGTGTGATTGGTCTGTTGGCAGAACCGGTCGTGAGCAGCGGCCAACTCACGTTGGTGAATCCAGATCAGCTCCGCTGGGATTTGTTCGCGCCCGACGACATCACCTACTGGGTCAATCCTTCCGGCATCGCGTACAGGTCCGGCAAGAGCAAGAAGGCGACGAAGGCCCCAGCCGACGCCTTCGGCAAGGCGCTGCCCGACTTGGTGGCCTTTCTCGGTGGCGATCTCGGCAAGCTGAAGAGCCGCTACGATTTCAGTGCCACCACGGAAAAAGACGGCAGCATCGAAGTCGTCGCCACCGTGACCGACGCCGATCTGAAAAAGGCGCTCAAGAAGATTCGCATGAAGACCAACGCCGAGAAGTGGGGCATCGCCAAGGTCGTGATCGAAGAGCCCAAGGGCGATTCCAGCTCGATTGTGTTCGAGTCGAACAAACGCGACCCAAAGGTCGACGTCGACACCATGAAGCCTCCAACCTGACGCCGGGAACACGCGCGCGTTTCAGCTGTCCTTTGCTGACGATGCTCAGGCTCCAACTGTTCTTCGCTGCTTCTCTCGCTGTTTTGGCATCCCCCGGCTGTAGCGACCCGTCAGCAGCCGCGGCGCAGACAGCAGGGCCTGCCCCCACAGCTTCCGTCGATCTCGCCAAGTATTGCAGTCGGACGTGCGAACGCGCGACCGAGTGCGGCATCTCGGCGCTCGAGCAAACGGTGAAGGCGAACGCCGCCGATGTGGCCGTGCTGAACAAAGCGCGCTCCAGCAGACCCGCCACCACCGCGACCTGCGAGCAGAGCTGTGGTGCTGAGCCTTCCGAAGGCGATCGTGAGCTGCTCGTCGAGGCCGAGAAGTGCCTGGGGCAAACGAGCTGCGAGACGTTCTCGAGCTGTTTGGCGACGGTTGCCAAGCGAGACAACTGATCGTCTCCTCTCCACCATGAGGTCTCGTACGAGCGCCGCTGCGCTCTTGCTGCTACTCGCGTGCACCCCGCCGCCTGCGGAAAGGCCACGACCCAAACAGGGGTGGGACGCAGGTCTGCCAGTCGCGCCGCTGCCGCTGCCTCAGTACGTCGTCAGGCTGCCCGCTCGCACGGCTCCGAGCTCGCGCTTCGAGCTCGGCGACGGCCGGGTCGGCGTTTTGGTGCGGGGCGAACGCTGGGTGGTCGACGCGCGCGGATCCAATGAAAAGCAACTCGACGACGGCTTGAATTTGAACCGGGTCGCTGGGGTCGGCAAAGGTGCTGGCGGGGGCTATCTGTTCTTCGGTCCTTTCGGCTTGTACAGCGGCTCGACCTTCGATGGCGAGCTCGTGCGTGTGGCCCCCACGGTGTCGCGGGCCTCTGCTGGGCCAGGCTTCTTGTTGGTCGCTTTCGACGATGGTCGCGTGCGTTCCATCGATCGCAAGACAGGCAAGGCGGGGCCAGCGTTGCCGCTCGGCACGATCGATATCGGCGCCTCCGACGACGGCGCCGCGGTTGCGATCACGCACGGCGCGCGCGCCTTCGTTACGCGCGACAAAGGCGCGACCTGGACGGACATCAGCAAGCAGGTCGGTACTCCCGTCGACGTGATCGAAAATGGCGGCAAGCTGTTCGTCACGGATCGAGGCGGCGAGGTTTTGCGCGTCGACATGGCTGGCACCACGCGCACGACGCTGCCGGCCCAACAGCGTGCTGTCTTCGATCCGAGCTGGACGCGCGCGGAGGCGCCCCTCGAGATTGCTGTGCAACGTGGTGTACGTGCCACGTCGGAGCGGGCGTGGGTCAGCGATGCCGGCACCATCTTCGAGATCTCGACGGTGACCGGTGAAGTCGTCGCGAGTGAAAAGGGCGTGCTCCCGGCGAATGGCTCGTGCGAGCAGGTGTCGCTCTCCGACAGCGTGCTCTTCATCTGTTCGCAGAGCGACTCGGCGTCCGTCTTTCGGCGGCCGAAGCGAGGCTCCGTCACCAAGCTCGAGCGAACCTTCTCCAGCAACGCAGCGTTCTTGGTCGGCGCAGGAGACGCGCTGTTGTTCGCAGGTCCTTGTGATGGCGCCGCGTCGAAGCCAGGCGTGGCGTGCACGAGAAGCAAAGACGGTGTGTGGAGCACGCTCGATCGATCCGGCGAAATCGCAGATACCCCGCCGACAGAGCCGCTGCGCTTCGTCGGTTGGGTGCCCAAAGAAGATGGCGCGTACCTGCTGGTCGCTGGCAAGGCCGGCGGCTTGTGGGACGCGAAGACGGGGGCCAAGACCAAGCTCGAAGAAGCGGAGATCGCCCGCATCGAGCCGTTGGTCCAAGCGCGAAGCGGGGGGCGTACCAACATCGTCGACCGGCTTGCCGTCGTCGATGGAGTGATCGTCGGCCTCGGACCGGACAACGTCGGCTTCAAGCTGACGGAGAGCGGCAAACGAGTCGAGCGCTCCCCTTTTCGGATGAGCTCGGTCGCGAGCGCGCGCGCGCAAGTCTTGGGTCGCGATCAAGTCACGGGTACGTTGTGGCAGTCGACCGACTGGGGCTTCACCTTCACGGAAGTGGACGGCCCGCCCGACCCGCCCAATACGCGGGACGACGTGCGCAAATGTTCGGAGGCCGGCTGCGCCTTCAATCAATGGCTGCGCATCGGTTGGGAGGCCGTTCCGGTCACGGCTCGCGCACCGAAGAAGTCGTTTCCGCCCCAGCCAGACCCGCCGATCGCGAAGCTCACCGAGCTCGAGTGTACTGCCTCCGGCCCGATGGCCCGCAAGTCGGTGCTCGCTATCAACGATGATCGCGCTGGGTTTGGTGCAGAGTCGCTGAAGACGGACCCTTCGAGCTATCTCGCCCTCTACCCGCGAGGCATTCAGCAGACTGGCCTTGGCTTCAGCGAAGCCTCCAACTTACGCGCCGTCGCGACCGGTAGGCTGCCTTCGTTCGACGGCCCCTCTCCCTCCGCCAGCGCCGTGTCAGAGGCGCGTCGTTATCGCTACATCGAGCCGTTCGACCCCAAGGCAGCGGTGCGCGAAGGCTCGCTCCGGCTCGGAGATTTGGTCGACGCAGCCCGATCGAGCAGCGGTTCGTCACCTGACCTGAGCTTGCTCGACGAGCGTGGCGCGTCGCTGCCGGTCTTGTCGGACCCACCTGGTGTGCTGCTCTCGGGGCCGAGCGGCCCCCTCATTTGGTTGCGAGGAAAGGACAAGCCCATCGCGCTCGGAGTCCCGGGCGAGGGGCCGATCAACCTGCTGTCAGCCGTGCAAACTGGACCGGAAGAAGTCGCGGCGCTGTTCGAAGATGCGAGCGGCGGGACGTCGTTGCGCTCTCTGGGCCGAGGCCGAGCGACAGAGCGCTTCACATTGGCGCCCCTTCCGGCGAGCCATTCTCAGCGACTGCCCGACGTGCTGGCGATGGGTCCGGACGGCACGCTCGCCGTGATACGCATCACGACCGACAGTCCTCCGAGCAAAGAGGACCCAGCCCTGCTGTTGCGATCGGGCGAGGCACCGCAGCCGCTCGCGCCGTGGTCGACGCTGGAGGTAGAGGGCAGCCCTGCTTGCGCCTCGATGCAGGGTCATCGGGCGCTGATCCAAACTGCAGCGCCGTGGCTGAGCCTGGGTTTGACTGCAGAGTCGTTCGGCCGAGAGCGCCCCGGCCTTCTGCGCGTGCGCTGGAACGCTACGCAGGTCTGCCTCGAGGCAGTCGAGCTGCCTTTCGGAGCTCATGAGCTGCCGAATGGCAGCCAAGCTGGCAGCTACATCGCAGCCCGCTTCGGAAAGGACGCCGCAGCGGGTCACGTGATGATCGCAGAAGGTGCAGCGCTGTTCGAGCCGCGCACCTGCAAGCGGCTCAAATGAGCCGGTTCGGAACCTTCTTCCCCTTCCGTGTGTCCGGAGTCGAGATGCTTGGCCACCTGAATTCGACCGGAGGTCGAATCACCCAACACATTCCTCCGTGCCCTCTGGGACAAAGACGCGCGCAAGCGCCCGGTCTGGGCTTGTGCTTGGCACGGAGGAATTCGCGTTGGTGGGTCGCGCGCGCGCTCTCGAGCTCGCTCTTGATCATGCTCACCTTGGGTCTCTTTGCAGGCCCAGCCCGCTCGGCGCAGCCCACAGAGCGCGGCCTCGACCTTTGGGTCCACGCCCCGCGTGAGGTCGCGGGCGGCGACATTCTGCCCATCGACGTGCTTGCCCTCGGGTTTCCCACCGCAACCAGCGTGACACCCTTGATGAAGAGCACGGTCGAGGCGGTGTGGGATCCGGAGTCGCTGCTCGACCCGACCGACAAGAGCGCCGTGCCATCCGCTGCGCCGCCGCCGGTGCGCGCGGTAACCGACGATGAGGGACGCGTCACGCTGAATCTTCCGGTCCCGAAAGGCGTGCCGCGCGCGCTCACCCTGCTCGTCTCGATCAAGGTGGGTGATCGCGAGCGCGTGCGCGAGTTCCCGATCACACGTACGGTCTCGGATCAATTCGACCTGTTCACCTCCGATGCGCGTGTGGTCCCCGGCAGCGAAGTGGTTGCGTGGGCACTGTGGACATCCAAAGATCGGAGCCGGCCGGTCGCCAATGCGCCCATCGAGTTCGTACTGACGCAGGGTGGTGTCGTCCGTTTTCGCAAGACGGCGTCCACTGACCCCGCGGGCGCATCGATGGCCCGCATCCCGATTCCCCGCGACGACGAGCCGGGCGCTCGCTGGACGCTGGTCGCGAGACCGGCGCCCGGTGCCGACGTTTTCGGCAAAGCCCAGATCAAAGCGGAGGTGGAGCTTCTCGCGCGAGAAGAGACGCCTGGCAAGCCGACGCTGTGGTCGACGTTCGAAGACGGCAGCGTCACCGCGGGTGAAAGCGCGAAGTACCGGATCCGCGTGCGCGATGCGTCTGGCGAGGGCATCGCGGGCCACAAGGTCCTCTTGTGGAGCGGCCCGCGTGGCACCGAGCCACCCAAAGACGGCGACGAATTCAAGAAGGTCGCGCAGGCCTTCGTCACGGATGGGGCGGGCGAGGTGCGTGGTGCAATCACTGCGCCGACGACGATTCCCCTCCGTGGGACCGCCATCAAATTCGAGGCGCGCACGGATCTCGAAGGTCAGGCGCGTTCGACATCGAGCTCGATCGACGTAGGCCAAAAGCGAGGCTTCGTGACGCTATCGGCAGAAGCTCGGGAGCTGGTGCCGGGCCTCGAGCAACGCGTGGTGATCGAGATGTGGGGCGACGACGGTCAACCGATGGTCGGAAAGTTCACCGCCAAAGGCGATGGCCTCGACCAGAGCTTCACCACCAACGATCACGGTGAGGCAGAGATCAGCTGGAAGGTGCCCAAGGGCATCGGCGCCAAACGCGCCACTGGCCCGTGTCCTGGCAGTGTCGCGGCCCAAGTCACGCTGCGCGCAGTCGATGGCGGAGACGGCGCAAAACGCTCCTTCGGCGGCGCCCTGGTCGACGCTGCTGGCATGCCGCTCTGCCTCCCGGTACGCCGTGAAGGAACGCTCATCGTGCGCCCTGAGAAGCTGGTGTTGCGCGAAGGTGACACGTTGCCACTGACTGTGCTGGGCGGCGAAAAGCGCGGCGCCAGCGTGATCGTCGAACAAGCGAGCGGTGCGCAATCGGTAGCGCAATGGACCAAAGACGCCGGTCGAATCAAGGAGCTCAAGATCCCGAACGGTGCAGCCGGGCTCGTGACGGTGCATGTCGCCGTGCCCAAGAGCGATGGGCCCACTGAGACGGTGAGCTCGGCCGTGTTGGTGCTGCCGAAGCGGTTGCCCAAGATTGTCGGCACGATCAGTGGAGGCCGCGCGGTTCCCGGTGGCAAGGTGATGGTGTCCGCGGTGTTGAGCGACGAGCTCTCGAAGCCGCTGACCGGCTCGGTGGCTGCGGTGGTGATCGACAAGCTCGGTGGCGGCTCGTTCGGCCCCCTTGGTCAGCTCGACACGCGCAAGAGCCTGTGCCGATCGCTGTCGGTCGAAGAAAAACGATGCGATGAAGCATTGCTCGGTGGCCCTCTGCTCGATCCCTTGCGACGTGCGCGCTTGCGACCCGAGACATCACTCGGACCGATGAGCGATCCGGCGGCGACTGCCAAGGCCGACATGGACGCCACCTTTCGCGAGGTCGTGCGCTCACTGGAGGGCGCTGTGTTCGAAGCGTCGCAGGCTGTCGAGACGCTGCCCGACGTGCGCCGGAAAGAGGGTGCTCGCTTCAAGTTCAACCCCGAGCTGATGACGCTGGTCACCGACGCGATGGACAAGAAGCCGCTCACGCCGGGCGGCGAGATGGTCAGCTTGCCCGACATCATCGGCATCGATCCGCAGATCACCTACGACAACGTGGGTAAACGCGTCACGCGCCTCAAGCTCTTCGCGGTGCTTTCGAGCGTGCGCTCGGGCCGCATGGGGATGGATGCCGACGAGCCGATCTTCACGGACCCCAATGTATTTCTGCGCAAGCTGCTGCGCGACGGTAACCTCAGCGACTCGCAGCTGCTCGACCCCTGGGGCGGCCGCTTCTCGTTCTACAAGAACGCTGGAGAGCACATCCCGTTCGTCTCCGTGAAAAAGGGATGGGAGCTTCGTTCACCTGGTCCCGACGGCAAGCTCGGCAGCGGCGATGACGTGAAGAGCCCGTTCGAACGGGTGCTGAAGAGCGACACTCCCTATGCGCGGGCGACGGACGAAGACGTCGTTGTGGACGCTCGCTACGACATGCTCGTCTCCGATTCGACCATCGCCAATTGGGGGAATGTCCTGTCGAAGGCGACCGGCACCGCGCTCGGCAACGGAGAAGCCTTCGGGGTCGGCGGCCTCGGAACGATCGGCCACGGCTCCGGAACGGGCACTGGCCAAGGCTTCGGCAGCGGGCATGGTCGTCTCGGGTTTTCGTTGTCCAAAGGCGTCGCGTTCGTGTCAGCGCCGATGCGCACCGACGCGCAGGGCCGCGTCACCATCGAGATTCCGCTCGGCGACACCGAAACAACCTGGCAAGTTGCGCTCGTAGGCCTTCCGGACGAAGGCCGCCCGGCGATGAGCACTGTCGACATTCCCGTGACGGTGCCGCTCTCCAGCAAAGTGAACGCTGGCGTCAGCTGGACAGACGGCGACAGCGCACAAGCCTTGGTTCAGGTGCGCAATCGCACCGACAAGGAGATCGAGGCTGAGCTCGGCTTCACAGCCAAGGGCGCCATCACGCTGGCCAAAGGTGAGGGCAAACGAAAGGTGAAGGTCGCCAAACAAGGGGTGGCGACGGTAGGCGTCGGCCTCGTCGCGGCGGGTCGTGGCGCCGGCACGCTCGAGGTCGTCACCAGCGCGCCCGGCGCTGCTACGGACAAGCTCAGCTACACAATCGAGGTACGTCCCAAGGGAGAGCTCGTTCGTATCGCGCGCACCACCTGGATCAGCGACTCGGTCGAGCTCTTCGACTTCCTGCAGCGCAAGCCATTCGCCCCCATCGGTGCGGGTGAGGTGGTCATCGAGCGGGGCGATCGCTCCGCGCTGGAGTCTGCCCTCGAATCGCTGGCGCCCGAGCGGCCGACGTCACTCGACGAGCTCGCAGACATCACCGACGCAGCCAGTCAGCTGGAGACGCACTTCATCTCGCTGGATGGCGACGGCTCCAAGACGGCGAAGCGTGCCCGCGAGGTAGGCCGCGCCGCCACGGCCAAGCTCGCGTCGTCCATCAGTAATCACGCGTACGCCTTCTCGTGGTGGGGCCGGGCCCAAAGAGCGGGCTTCGTCGAGCAAGGCGACGTCGTGAAGCTCGCCGCAGAATGCCCAGGCGACTCTACCTACTTCACGTCGATGACGTTCGCCTCGGCGCTCGATGCCGAGCCGAGCCCCGAGGCAGGTGGCGTGCGCGACTGCTGGACGCTGTTTGCAGCGCGCGCCGTGAACGCCGTCGCAGACGCCAAGCAAGCGGGCCCGATCGCACGTGCTGTGCTCTCGCTGGCCAAACGTCGGCACCGCGCCGATGAGCTGAAGCTTCTCTCGAAAGCGCTGAACGACCTGACCGACCCCTCGGACGATGGGAACATCAACCTGCCTGCAGGCTCGACGCGCGGCGATCGCGCGCTCGTGTACGCCGCGCTGCTGGTCTCCAGCGACGTGGCCAAAGCGCCGGCGTGGCGCTCCAAGATGGTGCGTTGGCTGCTCGTGCAGCGAGACGCTGCGGGTAGCTTCGGCGGCGTAGCTGCGACACGAGGCGCGGTGCAGGCGCTGATCCGCGAATCTGCGTTCCTCGCTGGCGACAAGTCTGCCATCCAAGTGAAGATCGACTTCGGCAAAGGGGGTACACAGGAAATTTCGGTCGCGTCCGGCGACAAGAAGCGCGTGAGCGTGCCGCTCGACGCTACAGCCGTCACCATCACGCCTTCCAAGAGCGCGATCATGGCGCGACTCGAGCGCACCTTTCTGCGGCCGTACGACATCGCGCCTGAGCAAGGCGATACGCCAATCGAGATCAAGGTCGACTGGCCGACAGTGGCGGAGTGCGCCCCGGAGCAAGCAAAGAAGAACGCATGCCCGACGTCGCTCACACGCGGCAAGGTCGCGAACCTGACGCTCACCCTGAAGACGAACGCCAAGGGCACCGGGGCGACCCGCATCGATGCTCGCATTCCGCTGCCCGTTGGCGTGATGCTGGCTGACACGGTCACTGGCGTCAGCCAGATCCAAGGCGCCCTCTACGTGCGGGTGGACGTGACTTCACAGTCACAGCTCCTGATTCCACTGCGCTTCGGCCTCAGCGGCACCTTGACTGCGCGCGAGGCGACCGCCCGCCCGCGTGACGATCAGAGCCCAGTCGCAATTGCCCGCGCCAGGCCCGTGGTGATCAAGCCGTGAGCGTCTTGTTCGAATCGCTTCCATTGAGAGCCGCGGGCCTATTATAGTCCCACTGGATCTGGCTCTCACTGGGGGAGGTCCCTTGGCCATCTCGACGCCTGCTATCCGCATCCTCGTTTGCGACGACGACAAAGCAATCTGCGAATACGTGGAGACTCTCCTCACGAAGGACGGTCACGAGGTGAAGACTGTCTCCGACCCGGCTCTCGTCGAGGACGAAGTCAAAAATGGCCACTATCAGATCCTGATCCTCGACCGGATGATGCCCAAGATGGACGGCATCGAAGTGCTGCGTCGCGTTCGCAAGATCGACGACGACATCTCGGTGATCATGTTCACAGGCTTTCCCAGCCTGGACTCGGCGGTCGCGGCGATGAAGCTGCAAGCCGACGACTATCTCAAGAAGCCGTTCAACGCCGAAGAGCTACACGAGGTGATCGAGCGCATCGCCAAGCGCAAAGGCATCGTCCGCTCGGCCGAAGAGCAGCTGCACAAGGTGATCGGCGACACGATTCGGCGTCTGCGCAAAGACAAGGACCTGACGCTCAAGCAGATGTCGCACCGCACTGGCTTGAGTGTGTCGCTGCTCAGTCAGATCGAGCGCGCCGAATCGAGCGCGTCGATATCGTCGCTCTACAAGATCGCGACGGCGCTCAGCGCGAAAGTGCAAGACTTGTTCGGCGGCTACTAGCTCTGCTGCTCGGCGTCGCCTGGGCCAAGAAGCCGCGCCCGAGGATCTCGGCATGGGCGTCGCTTTGGAGGCGTAGGCCCATGGCCTCGACGCTGCAGGCGTACTTGTGCTCGACCGCCTGCTCCATGGTGATCACCGAGACCTTCGGGTCGCGGGCGATCTTGTCCAGGCTTGCAGCCAAGGCGTCGGCGCGGATGTAGTCGTGAATCACCAGGACGCCGCCGTCCGCCGCGTACTTGTCCATGTTCTTGGTGAGAAAGCCGAAGTCACTGCGCTGGCCGGGCACAGTGTCACCCGCGGCGCCGTGCCAGAGCACGTTCATCATCCCGACTTTGGCGAGCGCTTCGTTGTGAATGGCGATGCCAGTGGCGCCATCGTGCTCGACGTAGGGGCCACCACCCGGCGGGCGCGAATACAGGACGGCGTAGGGGCGAGCCCCTGCTTCGAACCCGCGGTCGTCGAGTAGCTGACGGTGACGTCCGAGGTAGCTGCGCCACTTTGCGCGAATGGTCAGCCCCGTCAGCCATATCGCGGGGTCGGATTCGAACACCTTGCGAAACATGCTGTCGAAGTCGTCTGCCGATCGCGCCATCAGCGCCAGATCGATCATGATTGCAGTCACCTCGTGCTGACCTCGGATGTGCTCGACCGTCTCCTTCGGGGCGTCGATCTTGGTCATGGTCACGTCGTGCGAGTACGAATGAGAGGCGAGCGTGTGTCCGTCGGCGATCATGCGCTGCACCAGCGGGTAGGTCGTGCGTGAGATGTTGCGACCCACGACGAAGAAGGTAGCGGGCAGCTTGCGGCTCGCGAGCAGGTCCAGTACGCGCGGCGTCGCGGTGGGGTGGGGACCGTCGTCGAAGGTCAGCACGACCTCGCCTTGGTTCCAGCTGTCCTTCGAGAAGAAGCCGTAGCCCTGCTTGCCGGAGTCAGTCGAGCAAGCAGCGAGCGGTTCTGGGTCGGCTTCGGCGCTGGCCTCGCCGGGTAGCTCCACCAGCGTGTCTGCGTCGACTCGAACCTGTGTCGCCGCGGCTTGGGCCAGCGGGGCTTTCGACACGGTCGAGTTGGTGGCTGCGGAGCAGGCGGTGAGGAGGGCGAGCAGCGAGAGTCCGAGGGCCGTTTTTGCTTTCACGCTGCGACCTACAGCGACCCGTGACGCCTACGAGAGCCAGCTTCACGGCCGAAGTGAGTGCACAGAGACGCACGGTCTGTGTCCGCAGGGCCGCGTCATGCCCGCAAGTCCGCGGGTCGTCGCTCGCGAGCGTGTCAGCCGAGGCACGCGAGCATTTTCTCTTTTTTTTCGGCGGCTACTTGGCGTCGTATCCGAGGGAGAGCATCGGCAAGAAACCGACGGCCACGCCATCGCGGACGTAAGCACTCGCGCCGCCTGTCCCGGCCGTGGTCTGGGTGGCGTAGCGCTCACCGAACAGCACTGTGCCCTCGAGAGCGAGCGTGAACTGCTTGCGCCGGTCCGGTCGATTTTTGCCGAAGCCGACACCCGTGCGCAGCTTGATGCCAGGCAGCGTGCCAGAGAACACCGACACGTTCTGCGACGCGGACGCCGTGTCGTCGCTGACGCTCACGGCTTGGTCGACGGAGACGAACGCGCCGTACATGATCACCGGGCCCGTGCCGACGAAAAAAATGTCCGCTAGGGTCACCTCGAAGATCGCCTCGGCGAACACGCCGCCTCCGAAAGAGACCGACGCCGAAGTGCCGTCTTCATCGGAGCCCACGCCAATACCGAAGCCGGCTTGCGAACCGAAGCCGCCATACACCGCGAACAGATCGTTGATCTGGTAGCCGAGCCGGCCTGCGGCCCCGATCTGAAACATGGCCGGGGGCAGAAACGCGCCGATCATTCCGCTGACGCCGCCGCGAAAGCGACCGTGGTCCGTGTCAGAAGCGTCGCTGCCCGAGTCGTCCGCCTCCTCTTCGTCGTCGTTCTTCTTCTCGGCGTTCGTTTTTTTGTCTTTCACCAGCACTGGCTCGACGGGGCGGTCTGTCTGTTCCACCGGCTCACCGGGCTCTGGGTCCTGTGCGCGAGGCTGCTCGGCTGGCTCTTCTGCAGGCGCCCCCTGCGCGAAGGCATGCGTCGGAACCAACATCAGCAGCAGAAAGCAAGGCGTGAGCTTCGGCATGAACGTCTCCCAAGAAAGCCGCGTTAGCTTCCACCATACGACGCTCGTGGTTGCCGCTCGCCCGTCCGAACCAGGCTCTTCCCGTCGAAACGGTGCTCGCGCCAAATGCGATAGGCTTCGCACCGTGCCGGCTCAGCTTCAGCTGCTCATCATTGGAATCTCAGTTGCGCTGGCTGTCGCAGTCGGCGCGCTCGTATTCATCAAGCTCTGCACGCGAGTCGTCCCTGCAGGCATGGGATTGGTCGTGAGAAAGATGTCGCAGGGGGAGAGCGTCACGTTCTCCAACGCCATCGTGTTGCCCTGGGTTCACCACGCGACCCTGATCGACATCACGGTCAAGACGCTGAGAGTCGAACGCACGGGCAAGAGGCCGCTCGTGACCAAAGAAGGAGCGCTGCTTCACGCGTTGGCGACCTTCAGCGTCAGAATCAGCAAGCACGAGGATGGGGTGCTGCACGCAGCCCAAACGCTCGGCGCAAGAGTGTCCGATGAAGCGACGCTGCGTGAGCTGTTCGGCCCGAAGTTCGAAGAGGCGCTCGAGACGGTGGCGGCCGAGATGACGGCAGACGATCTTCTCGGCAAGCGTCAAATCTACAAAGACCAAGTGCTCAAAGTCATCGGTTGTGACCTCAATGGCTTCGTGCTGGACGACATGGCCATCCACGAGCTCGTGCGCGCGGAGTAGCTACTTCACGCCCAAGTGCTCTTTGAAGAAGCGCAGCGTGTGCCCAGTGGCCAGTACCTGATTGGGGCGCTTGGCGAAGCCGTGGCCTTCGTCGGGGAAGATGATGAGCTCGCTGGGCACGCCCTTCTTCTTCAGCGCTTCGTAGAACTGCAGCGCTTCGCCGACCGGTACGCGCGGGTCGGTGGCGCCTTGCAGCAACATCAGCGGCGCCTTTACCTTGTCGACGTGCGTGATGGGTGAGAGCTGCGTCAACGCGGCTTTGTCCTTCTCCGGGTCGCCGTATTCGCTGATGCGCAAGATGCGCCGGTAGGGCGCGGTGTTCTGCAAGAAGGTGAGCAGGCTGGAGATGCCGACCACCGACACGCCCACGTCGTAGCTGCCAGCGAACATGCTCATGCCCACGAGCACCGAGTAGCCGCCGTAGCTTCCGCCATAGATGCCGACCTTGGGTGCTTTGCCGCCTGCGCCCCACTTCTCGCGTACGTGTTTGGCGGCGTCTTCGATGTCGGTGATGATGGCTAGCCGCTTTTGCCCATCGTCGGCATGCAGCCAGCTCTTGCCGTAGCCATCGCTGCCACGCACGTTTGGCTCTGCGTAGACGAAGCCGACGTCGACGAAGAGCTGCGCTCGCGTCGAAAAGCCCGCCACTGTCTGACCTTCTGGTCCGCCGTGGAAGCTGACGATGACCGGGCAAGGAGCCGTCGCACTCAGGCAAGCGGCCGGGCGACGCACGAACATCGGGATCTTCGTGCCATCGCGCGCGGTGAAGCTCTCGAGCGTGGCGCGCGCGAACGTCGTCAGATCGATCTCCGGCGCGGCCGGCTTGTGCCAGCGCTTCAGGCCGTTGCCCTCCCAGCTGTACACGAACGCCTCCGGCGGAGAGTTTCCGGGGTCGACCATGAAGGCAGTGAAGCGAGCGTCGGCGCTGGTCGAGCCGAAGCTCACGTGATCACCCTTCGGCAGGTCGGGCAGCTTCAGTGGCTTCTTCGTCGCGGCGTCGACACCGTTGAGCTTGGTGTAACCACCCTCGTTGATCGAGAACAGGATGCGCTTCTTCTGTTTGTCGATCTGAAAGCCTGCCACATCGAATTTGATGTCGGCGGAGATCGGCTCGAGCTTGCCCTTCTTCAGCGCGTACAGCCGGCGGTACTCGCCGAGCTTGGGCGTGAGCACCAGCACCTCGCCCTCCACGCCGTAGCTAGCCACGAAGTCTTCGCGCTCGCCTTGACCAATAACGGGCTCGAGCTTCTTCGACGCGACGTCGTACTCGTAATACTCCGTCATGTTGGAGCCGACGCTTTTCCCCAGAAGGAGCTTTGCGGCGGCGCCGCCTTTGCCGTTGCGAATGTCGGACAGCGACCAGATGCCTGGTTCTGCGAAGACTGCCTCGGCCTTGCTGGACGCGATGTCGTATTTGTAGATCGCGTAAGACTCCGCCGTCTGATCGTTGGCACGGTAGTAGACGCTCTTGCCGTCGTCGGAGACGAAGTCGAGCATCGTCTGAACTTTGCTTTTGTGCTGAATGGCTTTGAGCGGCCCGCCTTCGGGCGAGAGCAAGTAGAGGCCTGGGTTCTCTTCGCCATTGCGATCTCGCGATACGAGCAACCATTTTCCGTCCGGAGTTTGTCCTACGACGCTCGTGCGGTCTTCTCCGCCGGTCAGCTGCGTCGGAAACCCCATCGGCGCGTCGAGGCGGAACACTTGCGCGGTGCCGGTGATGCTCCAGCCGAAGAACAATCGTTTGCCATCCGGCGAGACCATGCCGGCGCTTGGTGCCCGAACGTCGAGCATCGATTGAATGCGACGGGACTCGTCCGCCTTGAGCGCTGGCGCAGCGTGGCGCGCCAGCACTTCTGGAGAGATGCTCTCGACGCCGAGCCCCTTGTACGACGGCCCCGCGGGTGGCACGCTGGAGGTCGTCTGCGGCGGCGCGGTCGCTTTGGCGCCGGGCCCAGTTACCGAGCTGTGCCCAGGGGGAAAGTAGTAGTTCGGGGTAGGGCGCTGTTTCGGTGTACATGCGCTCGCGAGGGCCACGACGCCCAATGCGATGAAAATCCGGGACGACATGCCTCGTGTATAGCGGAAAGCGCGAGGCCTAGCTGCTAGCCTGTGCGGGGGGATGACAAGACCTTCACAGCTCGGTATCGGACCTGGCAGCATGGTCGCCGGCCGCTATCAGATCGAGTCGCTGCTCGGCGAGGGTGGCTATGGTGCTGTCTACGTCGCGACGCAACATCCCCTCGGCCGGAAGGTTGCGCTCAAGATCTTGCATTCCGATGTGCTGTCGAAGCCGACCGCGCGGGAGCGGTTCGTCCGCGAGGCACAGCTCACCCAGCAGATCAGTCACCCCAACGTGGTTCGCCTGTTCGACTTCGGCACGACTGAACAAGGCATGCCGTTCATCGTGTGGGAGCTGCTCGTTGGCCGCTCGATCGAGCACGAGCTCGCGCGCTCGGGGCCGCTCTCGACAGGGCGCATCGTTCGTATCGCGTCGCAGATCCTGAAGGCCCTCGCAGAGGCGCACGCTCGCGGCATCGTTCACCGCGACATCAAGCCGGCGAACGTCTTCCTTAGCGACTTTGCGGGTGAGCCTGATTTCGTGAAGGTGCTCGACTTCGGCATTGCCGCGGGCCCGAAAGAGGGGACCAAGGCTGGCCTGACGCAGGAGGGGATTTCGCTCGGTACGCCTGCGTACATGCCGCCCGAGCAAGTGTTGGACGAGCCGCTCGATGGTCGCGCCGACCTCTATGCCGTTGGTTTGTTGATGAGCGAAATGGCTTCCGGCGTGCCTGTCTTTCGAGGCGAGGGCGCGATGGAAGTCGCGATGAAGCAGCTCGAAGATCAGCCAGCGCCTCATTCGCCTTCGGTGCTCAGCTCGGCGCTCGGTCCGCTGATCGGCCGAGCCACACAAAAAGATCCGGCGCATCGCTTCGGCTCTGCGCTCGAAATGCTGCATGCCCTCGGCTCCGTTTCGCACAGCGGGCCGCAACCGGTGCCCGACACGTTGGCATCGGCCGTGTGGCAACACGGCGGGGGCGCGCAGCACTCTGCGGTGGTGCCGATCTACCGTGCTCCGCCCTTCGGCGCGCCGCTCATCAGCCATCCAGTGGCGCCAAAGTCGAAGGCAGCGCTGTGGGTCGTCCTGACCGTACTCGTCTCGATCGGTGTAGCGGTGGCGGGAGTCGCGATGTTCGCGCGACACCAGTCATCCGAAAGCCAGCGAGAAGCCAAGAGCCGCGCAAAGGCGGCGACCGCCGAACAGGAAGCCGAAGAAGCGGATCCGTTCGATCAGCTGGAGAGCGAGATCATGAAGGGGGTGGTGAAGTCGCTCGGCAACATGGGAAAGTGCCCGCCGTTGACGCCGAAGGTCGCGGCGTTCGCCGTCCAGCGTCTCACCATCGAGCAGGTGCTCGCTCGCTTCATCAGCGCGGGCTACCAGTGTGTTGCGCACAACGACCTCGGCAACTTCGGCACCTTCATGCTCATGCGAGGGACTCGCAGCGTGACGATTCACTACGGTCCCAGCAAGCTGGTGATGGCCAAGAACCAGGCGAACACGCGGTCACTCAGCGACACGAACGGCAACGTCATCGTGCTGCAAGCGAGCAGCGACTCAGAAGCGCAGGCCGCTGGCGATTTGGCGGCTGGCAAGTCGACAGGCAAATAGTCCTGAAGTCAAAGCTTCAAGTCAGCGCGTGGGTCCGCGACGTGCGCTCGCAGTGCCTCGATGGCGGCGACAACCTCGGGCGCGTCCGACTCCGGGATGCGAATCAGGAACTTCACGTACAAGTCGCCCGGCGGTTTGCCTTTGCGCTGAACACCTTTGCTGCGCAGGCGCGCGATCTGGCCCGACTGCGTGCGCGCTCCCACTTTCAGCGAGACTTCGCCGTCAGCTGTCGGCACGCGGACCTTGGCGCCTTCGTAGGCCTCCGCGAGCGTGATGGGCAGCTCGAGATGCAGATCGTCACCCTCGCGTTTGAAGAACTGGTGAGGGGCGACCCGGACGGTGAGCAACAAGTCGCCTGGCTGGCCTCCCTGAATCTTGCCACCTTGGCCGCCGATGCGGAGCCTGCCGCCATCGGAGACGCCGGCAGGGATGCGAACGGTGACGGGCTCCCCGCCCTCGTGGGTCAGCTGAACAGTGGTGCCCTTGAGCGAAGAGACGAAGTCGATTTGGACCTCGGCCTCCATATCCGGGGCCTTGCGCGGCCGCGCCTGCCGGCCGCGCCCCCCCGAAAACATGTCACCGAACATGTCGCCGAAATCGCCGCCGCCGCCGCCGCCCGCGCCGCCGAACAAGTCTTGGAAATTGACGCCGCCGCCGCGGCCAGCAGCGCCACGCTGCCGAGAGAAGTTTTTCATCGCGCGAGCGCGCTGAGGATCGAAGCCTTGGCTCAAGCTCTCTGCGCCGAACTCGTCGTAGAGCGCCCGCTTGTCCTTGTCGGCCAACACCTCGTGCGCGCTGTTCAACTCTTTGAAGCGGTCTTCGTTCTCTTTGCCGGGGTTGCGGTCCGGATGGTACTTGGCTGCCTGCTTGCGAAACGTCTTCTTGATGACGTCTTCGGTGGCAGTCTTGGGTACCCCCAGGGTCTCGTAAAGATCTCGTGCCATGGCTTGCAGGCACCGAAGCTAAGCCTTTCTCACTGCTTTGCAAACCCAAGGCCAAAGAGAAGTTAGGAACCATCGGCAGCGCAGCGCGCTGGTAACATGCGGCGCAGCATGACCGCGGAGGCCGGGGAGGAGAGCTTCAAGGGTGGCCATGACCACGGCAAGATCGCCGCGCCGTTCATCGCCGCGTTCCGCTTCGAGCCAAAGGCCGAACGCTGCATCTCGAAAGAAGACATCGCCAGCGCGATGGACGCAGGCGACTTCGTCTGGGTCGACCTCGACTTGCGCGACGAGGGCACCCGCCCGCTGCTCGACAAGCTGAGCCTGATTCATCCAGAAATCATGGAAGACGCGCTCTCCCATGAGCCGGCGACCCAGGTCGCGCGCTACGAGGGCTGCCTTCACATCGCCGTCACTGCCTGTCGTTTGACGGGGCAGCTGTTCGAGCTGGAGCGCGTCGATTTGGTGATCTCCGAGCGTTGCCTCGTCACGCTGCACAGAGGCTCGCCGCACTTTCTGCGCACGACGAAGAAACACTACCGAGACGATTTTCTGCGCTTCGCGAAGAGCCCTAGCTTTCTTCTTTACGAGCTCTTCGATCATTTACTCGAGGACTATTTGCGCGTCCAAAAGACGTTCGAGGAGCGAGTCGAAGGCGTTCAGGCCGAGCTCAACAAAGATGTCGGCGACCAAGTGTTCGCTTCGATTTCGGCGCTGGGTTCCGATTTGCTCCACTTTCGCAAGGTGCTCTTGCCCGCCCGCAGCGTGCTGACTGATTTGTCGACCCGCAAGTCGCCGTTCATCAGTGAAGCGACGCAGCCTTTTCTCGGAAACATGGTCGGTACAGTCGAGCGCGTGTTGCAAGATTTGTTGGTCGACCGCGACATCCTTTCGGAGTCGCTCAATTTGTACATGTCGATGGTCGGGCACCGCACCAACAAGGTGATGAACCGCCTGACGGTGGTGAGTGTGGTCTTTCTGCCGCTCACCTTCTTGTGCGGCGTGTACGGCATGAACTTCGAAGTATTGCCCGAGCTGAAATGGCAATACGGCTACTTCGTCTTCTGGCTGGTGGTGGCGGCGATTGTCATCTCGCTCCTGGCCTTCATGCGGACGAAGAAGCTGCTCTGAGCCGCGCGCGCCTACTTGAAAAAGGCCTTGGCGCTGTCCTGATGTCGCTTCTTCACAGCGCCACAAATCTTGAGGCGCTCGATCAGGTTCTCGACCCCGCGCGGAGCGCCGCTGATGTTCTTCATTTGCGACTGAAACGCGTCGCGCACCTCCTTCTCGCGGCCGCCGTCGCACAACGTGGCGGGCGCCGAGAGCAAGTAGCTACGCGAGCTCTCGGGAACGCGAGCGACGATCGCCGCCAGATTGCCCTGGAACCAAGCCCAGCTCGCTTCACGCACTTCGGGGACCGTGAGCAGGTTCACGGAGAAGCGCAGCACTTCGCTCGACTTCAACGTCGGGTCGAGCGTGAGGGCGCGGGCTTTGACGGCGACGCTCTCGTCGGTGGGGCTGACCAGCGCCGAAAGCAGGGTGCGGCGGAGCTGGGCGTCGCTCGATGTCTTCAGGTGCGTGAGCAGCGCATCCCAGAACTCGGCCTTGCCTTCCTGAACGCCGACGATCAACAAGCTGGCGACGATCTCGCTGGGCGCCTTCTCGAGGTGAAGCTTTCCGTCGGTGCCTACGCCGATGACGCTCTTGGCCAGCGCGTAGGCATCTTTGCGCACCTCGGCGTCACGCGCGACGAGCGCCATGTTCTCCAACAAATCGCGGCGCAAGAGCCGCGTGTCTGCGTCCTCTTTGCCTTTCGGCTGAAAGCCGACCTTCTTCCAGCGCGCGCGAAACATGTCGCCCACGTACTTGCCGAAGCGGGGCCGTTCGAGTGACCCAAGCAGGTTGTCCGAGATGAACTCCAGCAGATCGTTTGCAGCAAAGGCGAGCGTTCGCTGGCTGTCACCGCTGACACTGCCGAGCGCGCCCATGATCGCAGGGAGATCGGCGGCGCCGCTGCGGAAGCTCGCGCGCAACGCGTCGACTGCTGCGAAGCGTTCGGCCGGGCTGAGCGCCGTGAAGGGTTTGCCGAACAGGGTCTTGATCTGCTCGGAGGTCGGTGTGTAGCGCAAATATCCCGCGCCATCCGCGTTCGGAAATACGAACGCGGGGCACTTCATCGGCTTGTCCAGCTTGAACGCTGTCTTCGATTTCGGCTTCGTAGAGACGAGCGAGCAGATCGTGCCCTGGTCGGTGCGCACACACAGGGGCAGCTCGAACGGCATCTGCGGGTCGCCGCTCGAGCCGAGCGGCAGGTAGCGCTCGGCCTGCACGCCGAGCTCGCTCAGGTTTCCGTCTTTGCACGAAACGCTCAGATCGACGCGAGGCACGCCCGGGCGCTCGAGATACTGACGAAACGGCGCTCGCGCCGACTCCGGCAGCACGTCGTTCAAGAAGTCACTGGTGCTCGCGTTGGCGAACCGGTGCTTCTCGAGATAGCGCTGCACGCCTTTGCGAAACGCCTCTTCGCCCAGGAACCGTTCGAACATCGAGATGATGGCAGCGCCCTTGGAGTAGGTCAGGTCGTCGAAGGCGTTCTCGACGTCGTCCTCGCTCTCGATCGGCTGCACGATCTTGCGAGCGCTCACCAGCGAGTCGGAGTCCATCGCGCCCTGCGACCAGCCCATCAGCTCGAGATCCGCGTTCCAAGCTGGGTAACGCTTCATCACGATGCGCTGTCCCATCCAGGTCGCGAAACCCTCGTTCAACCAGAGATCGTCCCACCACTTCATGGTGACGAGATCGCCGAACCACTGGTGGGCGAGCTCGTGCGCGGCCACGCCTACCACGTCGCGCCGCTGTGCTTCGCTCGAGGTCTTCGGATCGATCAAGAGCAGCACCTCTCGGAATGTAACGGCGCCCGCGTTCTCCATCGCGCCAGCGGCGAAATCAGGCACGGCGATGATGTCGAGCTTGTCGAACGGGTAGGCGATGCCGAAGTACGCTTCCAGGTCCGTCACCAGGCCGGCAGTTTCTTTCAGGGCGAAGGCGAGCTTGTCGCCTTTGCCCTTCACTGCGACGCCACGCAGTGGAACCGGCACCTTGCGTGTGCTGTTGGCGGCGATCGGCGGAGCCTCGACGACGTCGAACGGGCCCACAGCGAACGCGAGCAAGTAACTCGGCAACAGCTCGCTCTTGCGAAACGTGAAGCGGTTCCACGCTTCGTCGATCTTCGCGACCGATGCGAGACTCGTGTTGCTGATCACCGTGCTGCCCTTCGGGGCGTCGATCACCACCTGATATCGCGCCTTGAAGGCTGGCTCGTCGAAACAAGGAAACGCGCGTCGAGCGTCGAGCGCCTCGAACTGCGTGAAGGCATACGCCTCTCCGTCGGCGTCGACGCGATACATGCCGGCGAGCCCGGACGCGAACGGCGCGCTGTATTCGATGGTGAGCGAGTGCTCGCCGGCCGGCACGCTTTCGCCAAGGTCGAGGCGGAGCAGGCCGCGCGCTTCGTCGGCGTGAACGGACGCGGCGCGCGCCTTTTTGCCTGACGCGATGAAGGTCGTCTTGGTGATCGTCAAATCCTTGCCATGCAGGGAGATGGCGCTCTGCTCGCTGGCAAAGCGGAGGCCGATCGTGACACTGCCGCTGAAGCGGTTTTCTTTGGGATCGATGCGCAGGGAAAGGTCGTACGTCGTCGGCGTGACCTCGGTGCTGAGCCGTGTGGCGGCAGGCGCGACGACCTGGGGATGCAGCGCGACCGAGGCGCTGGCTTTGGGTATCGCCGGCGGGTCGACCGGCGCAGGGCAGGCCGTGAGCACGGTGAGCCCCAACAAGGCGAGTTGCGCTCGGTGCACCGTCATCACTCTCACCCGCATTCAAGCGCGGGTACCAGAGCCTGTGAGCGAGCGGAACTTCAAACCAGCTCGAATGCGTTTTGCTGCGCCAAGGGCCCGGCAATGGATAGGTCTCGCGATCGACTTCTCCATTCCCGGGCCCTAAGCTCGCCTGATCGATGCGTTGGCTCGCCCTTGTCGCCCTCACGACTCTGATCGGCTGCGGCTCTGCGTCGGTGCCGAGCGAGATCAAACATCCCTCGCGCACAGGGGCCGCCGCGCTGAAAATGGAGGCGCCCGCGGGTGTCGAGCTTTGGCGCGTCGATGGCGATCGTGAAGCTGTTGTTTGCGTCGCGCCATGCAGCGCCGAGGTCTCACCGAAGGGTCAGCGCTTCGAGGCGCGCGTTCGCGAGATGCCCGACTCGCCGTCGATCGTGCTGCCGCCGAGCGACCGCCTCGTCGTGAAGGTCGAGACAGCGCCCCGCGTGCTGCTCGGGCTCGGGGTGGTTACGGGCACCGCCGGCACGATGGGAATGTTGGTCGGCGGCCTGTTGATCGGTCTCGATCAGTCAGGGAACCGCGACCTTGCAGCCACCACGCTGTCTGGCGGCATCATCTTGGCTGCTGGCTCCGCTGTGCTCGCAGCAGGCATCGTGCTCGCCGCGCTGAGCGGCACCCACGTCGAAGTGACCGAGCTCGGCGAGGCGCTCGAGCTCGGTGCCATCCGCTTTTAGTGCTCGACTGGATCAGAAGGCCTGATTCCTCAGAAAATCTGATCACAGAGCGTCGGGTTGCCCGGGCAGCACAGGTCGAAGCCGCCGGGGATCTGGTCGGTGTGGGCGCACACGAAGGCGCCTTTGCTGGGGTAGTAGTAGGTCCAGAAGAAGCACATCTCTTCTGTCGCCGACTCGCCGAAGCCGACGGTGTTGGCGGTCGTGTTGTTCCAATCACAGGTCAGGTGAAAGCCGCCGCCATCCGGTATCTCGAGCGCGGGCTCGAGATACACAGTCTCCGGCTCTTCCCATTGCCAACCATCGACGTCGTAGATCGGAGTCTCGGCGCCGTTCTCCGTGTCGCTGGTGGTGACAGTGACCTTCGTGCCCAATTGGTGCGTGTGGCCGGTGAGACCGAAGAATTTGGAGCCGCTCAGCATCGCGGGCAGCGGCAAGAACGTGGGGCCGAGCGTCGCCGACGCGTTCGGCGGAATGTCGATGTCGGGGTTGCCGAAGAACAAGAAGTCGGCCTCGTTCTCGAAGTCCGCTTCGTCCATCGCGTAGAAGGTCGACGTCGCAGTCACCTCGATCGAGTCGCTCGTCGCATTCAGGTAGTGCATCTCCAGGCGCACGAACTGCGCTTGCCCGATGGCAAAGGCGACACCGGGCGGTAGCACCAGCTCGTCGTCCGACTTCTGCGTGATCATCAACGGCGTACCCTTGGCCGGATTGAGCAAGTCGGCGAAGGGTTGGCACGGGAACGGGTCCGGCTGCTCTTCTGTGTCGTTGGTGCGGTACACGATCAGGTGATGTGAGCCAGGACCGAGCTGGTTGTGGATGCGGCCGACGTGCTTCGCCTCGGTGTTCGTCAGCTTCTTCACCACACACTGCGTGTCTTCTTCTCCGGCCGGCACCGTGACCGCGTCGAAGGTCACCGAGTAAGACTCACCAGGCATGCCGCCGCCCTCGCTGCCACCGCCCTGTGGCGAGTTTGCACCTTGGCCTGCGCCGCCGCTGCCGCCGGCGCTGGCGCCCCCCGCGGGGCTCGCACTCTCGTCACACCCGACCAAGGTGAACGCGATCAAAACAGCGAGTGCGTGCTTGTGCATGGGTGGACTCCGCGGGCTGAAGAGGTGGGGAATGTGACAAACAGACGAGTGTCTGGCTAGTGCGAAAGCACACTCTCGTGGCACTTCGCGACAAGTGTGCGGCCGCGCCCCGAGCGGCTGTCTGCCCGACACGTGCGACCACCGCGAAACAGCCAACAAAAGGTGAAAGGGCAGCGAGCACCGGCCTTGGGCCCAACTCTTGATAGGGGGTCTGCGTCGGACACGAGAGGGACCCAATAGCCCCATCTGTTGTCCTTCCCCACCCGATTGAAGGAACGCACCATGAGCCGCACTTACCTATTCATCCCGGCAACGATTGCACTCGCCACCGTCGGCTGCGCGACCAACTCGCTCCCCGTCCAGCAAATGACGGCACCCCGGCAAGAGATTCGTGCAGCCGAAGAAATCGGTGCTGCGTCACACCCGCAGGGTGCGTTGCACCTCAAGTACGCCAAAGACCAGGTCGCAGAGGCCGATCGTCTTTTGAAGGACGGCAACGAGGACGGCGCCCAGCTCGCGCTGATGCGAGCCACGGCCGACGCCAAACTGGCTGTCGAGCTGGCGCGCGAAGACAAGGCGCGGCAAGAGGCGCTCGAGACCCAGAAGAAGATCGGCGAGCTTCGCAAGAACACCGCGGTGGCCCAGTGATCGCTCGAGGAATCAAGAACATGAAACCCCTTCTATTCAGCAGCGTCGCCATCCTCTCGGCAGCCTTTCTCTCGGGCTGCGCTGCGATCCCCCCGAAAGAGCTGCTCGACGCGCGCGCCGCCTACGAGAAGGCGAAGAACAGCCAGGCTTCCTCGGTGGCGCCGGCCGACGTCGCGACTGCGCGCGACGCGCTGCTGCTTGCCGAGAAGTCGTTCGACAACGACGGCGACAACATGGCGACGCGCTCTTACGCCTACGTCGCCGAGCGCATGAGCGAACGCGCGGTCGTGCGTTCGGGCACTCTGACTGCCGAAAAGGACAAAGAAGATGCTGAAAAGGCGCTGCTCGACACGGCGACTTCGACCGCCGAAGGCTTGAGCAAAGAGGTCACCCAGAAAGACCGCGCCCTCGCAGGCGCCGGCGAGAAGCTGCAAGACGAGCGCGCAGCACGCATGGCAGCCGAGAGGAAAGCGGCCGACGCGCTCGCTCGCCTGGCTGCTTTCGCATCCATCAAAGAAGAGCCCCGCGGCCTCGTCATCACCTTGCCGGGCGGCGTGCTCTTCGAGACCAACCAGGCCAAGCTGCTCGGCACTGCCGAAGAGCGCCTGAATCAGGTTGCCGAGGCACTCTTGGCCGACCGTGACGCGACGATGGTGGTCGAAGGACACACCGACTCGCAAGGCAACGACACCATCAACGACAAGCTTTCGAAGGATCGCGCAGACTCGGTGCGTGACTATCTCGTGAAGCGCGGTGTTTCGCCTGACCGCATCACCGCTGTGGGCAAGGGCTCCAAGAGCCCGATCGCCGACAACAAGAACCCCGAAGGTCGCGCCAACAACCGCCGCGTAGAGATCGTCGTCTCCGGGCGGACGCCCAAAGCCGGCGCCAAGACTGAAGTTCGATAGAGCTTCGACCTCTGCGCACCCGCGCCCGAGGAGATCGCCCTCACCGGTCCCATTCGTGTCACGCTCTTCGACAGTCGAGCGACGAATGGCCATGCCAGTGATTGAAGCGAGTCTCTTCGGGCGCGCGGTCGTTTGTGGCGCGTTGCTCGTCGCCTGCGCGGGTCGCGGCGACGAGCCGGAGCCGGAATCGTTTCGCATTGCGGCCCAGCCAGCGACGCCTGTCTCCGCCGCGTCGACGGCAGAGCCCACGGCAATGGGCTCGGCTTCACCGATGACCCCGACCGCTTCCGCCATCGCGCCGCCGCTTTTGCCAGCGAGTGTGGTGAGCTTGCCGGTCGACGGCGACTTGCCTGCGTCGTTGGTAAAGGGTGCACTAGCCCCCAAGATCGTATTTCTTCCGGGCCTCTGCTCCAACGCAAACGCCTATTTGCAAGGCTTCCCAGAAGCGGCTCGAGCCGCTGGCGGCGTTGTCGCCATCGACGGAGAGAAGCCCTGCGCGCCAGGCTTTCGCTCGTTCATTCGCGACCCTCCGAAGCAACACGCGCGCATCCAAGCGGCGTTCAAAGCTGCCGGGCTCGACGCGTTTCCGGCGGAGGGTGTCACCGTCGTCGGCTACTCGCAGGGCGCGTCGATCGCCGAAGATCTCGTCGAGCGCTGGCCGCAGATTTATACGCGAGCGGTCTTGCTGGGCTCGCCCAAGGACCCAGCCGTGAAGCGCGTGAAAGTTGCGCGCGCGATCGTCACCATGTCGTGTTCGCTCGACGTGCCGGGCCGCATGAAACAAGCCGCCAAGAAGCTCGAGGCCCTCGGCGTTCCGGCTGCGTACTTCGAGATGCCAGGCTGCACCCACGGCAACCTCGCAGAAGGTGATCGTGTGTTCGGCGAGGTCTTCGGCTGGCTCGCCATTCACTGAGCTCTGCGGAGTCATCACGGAGCGCGGCCGCGGTGTACGCTTCGCGCGATGGCCCCCGAACCCTCCGATAGGCCGCTGACAGACGATGGGACGGCGGCAACCTTGCCACTGTCTCTGCCGCATACCGGCCCCAAGATCGTGCGCCTGGGCTCGTCGTTGCCGCCACCCGAAGGCGAGCGTTATGCGCGCACACGCAAGCTCGGCGAGGGCGGCATGGGAGAGGTTCACCTCTGCCGCGACGCGTGGCTCGGCCGCGACGTGGCGATGAAGGTGATGCTGACCAGCGGCGATGGAGACGCTACCGGTCGTTTCTTGCGCGAGGCCCGCGTGCAGGGGCAGCTCGAGCACCCCGGTATCGTGCCGGTGTACGACTTGGCCATCGGTGCGACGGGCGCGCCCTGTTTCACGATGAAGCGCGTCCAGGGCCACACCTTGCGCGACGTGCTCGATGGTCTCGCCAAAAAAGACGCAACGACGACGGCGACGTTTACGCGGCGACGTCTGTTGTCGGCGCTCGAGCAGGTTTGCCAGGCCGTCGCGTTCGCGCATGCGCGGGGTGTGATTCATCGCGACTTGAAACCAGAGAACGTGATGCTGGGAGACTTTGGTGAGATCTACGTCCTCGACTGGGGCATCGCGCGCATCGCGGAGGTGTTGGACGAACCCGACCAGACGCCGCTCGACACCGCCGTGCGAGCCACCGCGGTGGGCACCTTGGTCGGCACGCCCGGCTATATGTCGCCCGAACAAGCGCGCGGCGAGCTCGAAGCGATCGACGCGCGCTCCGACGTTTATGCGCTCGGCTGCATCCTGTTCGAGATCCTCACCTTGGAGCCGCTCTATCGCGGCGCTGTGCTCAGCATGATCACGTCCGTGCTGACCGCTGACGGCGAGCTGCCGAGCGTGCGTTCTCCGCGCGGCGACATCCCGGTCGAGCTCGATGCGATCAGCGGCAAGGCGACACGCCTCGATGCGACGCAGCGTTTTTCGGATGCGCGAGAAATTGCAAGCGCGATCGAACGATACTTGGATGGGGAACGCGACGATGCCCGCCGTAAAGCGCTCGCTACGGAGCACCTGTCCATCGCGCGTGAGGCACTCGAGCTTGCGGCGCGCGGTGGCGACGGCGCTGAACGAGATCGCGCGACAGGGATGCGCGCGCTCGGTCGTGCGCTGGCGCTCGACCCCACCAACGAGACGGCGATGCAGCTCGTCACGCGCATCGTGGTGGACGCGCCGGCAGAGACCCCTCCAGCGGCCGAAGAAGCACTCCGGGCCGTCGCGCTGCGAGACCGAGCTTCTGGGGCGCGCGGCAACGCTGTCGCGTACTTGGTGTGGGCGGTCTTCTTGCCGCCGTTGTTTCTCTCCGGCGTGAAGAGCTGGCCACTGATGCTGATGGTGGTCGGTGCCGTGAGCATGGTGATCGCCTACGCCGCCTGGATGGGCGTGACGGGCAACGTCGAGCCGCGCTTCATGCGCCTGTCCATCTTCGCCAACTTCGTTGCTGTCACCACGCTGGGCGCCATCTTTGGACCGCTCTTTTTGGTGCCCGGCGCGGCCACGCAGGTCGCAGCAGCGTTCATCGTTTCTTTGCGCGCCAATCGGCTCACGCGCACCTTTCTCACGGTGGCCGGCACCAGCGCCGTGTTGTTGCCGCTCGGTGCAGAGTGGCTCGGCTTTCTGCCGCCGTCGTATCGCTTCGTGAACGGCGAGCTGCACCTCTTGCCGCGGCTGACGACGTTCATCGAGGCGCCCACCACGCTGCTGTTGGTCTGTCTCGCGGTGGTGCAGGTGATCTCCACCACGCTGGTCATCGGCCTGGCAGTCGACAAATTGATCAACGCAGAGCGGCAGAACTTCTTGCAAGCCTATCGCTTGCGGCAGCTGCTCCCGGGGTGAGCAGATCGAGCAGTCAGTCGGAGTGGGCGCGGGACTCGATCAGCTTGCGCAGCACCAGCGTCACCACACCGGAGAGCACCAACAGAGACGCGACCGCGAACGCGGCCGAGAATCGATAGTCGCCGTATAGCACTTCGACGTGCAGCGGCAGGGTGTTGGTCTTGCCGCGGATGTGGCCGCTCACCACGCTGACTGCGCCGAACTCGCCCATCGCGCGCGCGCTGGTGAGCACCACTCCGTAGAGCAGCGCCCAGCGTGCGTTGGGTAGCGACACACGCCGGAACATCGTCCAGGCGCTGGCACCGAGCACGAGCGCGGCCTCTTCTTCTTCGCGCCCCTGGCTCTCCCAGAACGGGATCAGCTCCCGCGCGACGAAGGGGAAGGTGACGAAGATGGTGGCCAGCACGATCCCCGGCGGCGAAAAAACGATCTCCAGCCCGAGCTCGGTGAGCTCCGGACCGAACAGACCTTGGCTGCCGAACAGCAGGATGAACGTCATGCCTGCGATGACCGGCGAGACGGCCAGCGGCACGTCGAACAGCGTGATCAAGAGGCTGCGCCCCGGAAAGCGAAAGCGGCCCACCGCCCACGCGGTGGCGATGCCGATCACGACGTTGACCGGCACTGCGATGCCGACTGCCAGCGCCGTCAGCGATATCGCGGAGAGCGTATCGTCCGAGCTGATGGCAGTGAAAAAGGCACCGGCGCCATCACGAAAAGCTTCGACGATCACGAGCAGCACCGGCATCACCAAGACGAAGCCGAGGAACGTCAGGGCGATGGCGATCAGCGAATAGCGCACCCAGGCCGGGTCGCGCGCAGCCACGCCGATCGCCGCGGGTGTCTTTCGAACTTTCGGCTGCTTGCTCATGCGCCACCTGCGCGGCGCGCGGCCCATGCCGAGAGCGCGTTGATCACGATCAGGAGCGTGAACGAGAATGCGAGCATGACGCAGGCGAGCGCAGTCGCTCCCGCGTAGTCGTATTGTTCGAGCTTCGTCATGATCAAGAGCGGCGTGATTTCGGTCTTCATCGGCATGTTGCCGGCGATGAAGACGACAGAGCCGTATTCACCCACGCCCCGCGCGAATGCCTGCGCGAAGCCGGCCAGCACCGACGGTAAGAGCGGCGGCAGCACCACCCGACGAATCGTCGTCAAGCGGCTGGCCCCGAGCGCAGCTGCAGCTTCTTCTGCTTGCGGATCGAGATCTTCGAGCACCGGTTGCACGGTGCGCACGACGAATGGCAAGCCGATGAAGGTGAGCGCGATGGTGATGCCGAGTGGCGTGAACGCGACGTCGATACCGAGCTCGGTCAGGTGTTTGCCGACCCACCCGGTCTTGGAATAGAGCGCTGTCAGGGCGATGCCGGCGACCGCCGTCGGCAACGAAAACGGAAGATCGACGATCGCATCGACCAGTCGCTTGCCGGGGAAGGGGTAGCGCACCAGCACCCAGGCGACGATCAGCCCAAACACGGCGTTGATCGCTGCGGCTGCCGCAGCCGTGCCGAAGCTGAGCTTGTAGGAGGAGATCGCCCGCGCCGATGTGGCCGTGCTGACGAATGAATCGAACCCGCCTTCAGCTGTCTTGAAGGCGATCAGCGAGAGCGGGAACAGCACCAACAGCGACAGCCCCGAGAGGCCGATGCCCAGCGACAGGCCAAAGCCCGGTAGGCCGCGCGCGCGTCGCTTCACGTGCACGCTGATACAGCCGTTTCACTTCGGCTGGTAAATTTGATCGAAAGTGCCGCCGTCGGCGAAGTGTTTGGCCTGCGCGTCGGCCCAGCCGCCGAAGCGGTCGCCGATCTTGAACAGCTCGACCTTGGCGAAGGTGTCGCCGGCGTTCGCCAGAGCGTCGGCGTTGGTAGGTCGGTAGTAGTGCTTCGCGGCGAGCGCTTGCGCTTCGCTCTCGTACAAGAAGGCGAGATACTCCTCCGCCAGCGCGCGCGTCTTGCGTCCATCCGCGACCTTGTCGACCAGCGCGACCGGCGGCTCTGCCAAGATGCTCACAGGCGGAACGACGATGTCGAACTTGCCCTGAGCGAGCTCTTTCGTCGCCAAGAGCGCTTCGTTCTCCCACGCGATCAGCACGTCGCCGATCGAGCGCTCGACGAAGGTGGTAGTCGAGCCCCGCGCTCCGGAGTCGAGCACAGGCACGTTCTTGAAGATGCGTTTGACCAGCTCCAGTGCCTTGGCTTCGTCTTTCGAGCGGCCGAGCTCGAAGCCCCAAGCGGCCAGGTAGTTCCAGCGTGCGCCGCCAGAGGTCTTCGGGTTCGGGGTGATCGCTTCGACGCCGCTATTGGCAAGGTCGTCCCAGGTCTTGATGCCCTTCGGATTGCCCTTGCGTACCAGGAACACGATCGTCGACGTGAACGGGCACGCATCGTTGGGGAGGCGCGTGCGCCAATCGTCTTTGACCAGCCCGCGCGTCACCAGCTCGTCGATGTCGTACGCCAGCGCGAGCGTCACCACGTCAGCCTTCAAGCCGTCGCTCACCGCGCGCGCCTGCTTGCCTGACCCGCCGTGCGATTGCTTGATCGTCGGCTCGACAGCGCCCTTCGCCTTGCGCGCGCCAGCGAATGCTTTGTTGATCTCCTCGTACAGCTCTCGGGTGGGGTCGTAGGAGACGTTCAAGATCTCGGACGAAGATCCGCTACTTTTGCAGCCCGCCCCCGCCCCAACCGCAAACGATGCGGCAGCACCCAAAAATGCTCGGCGTTCGAGAAGCATACTGCTATCTATTATAGCGGACGCGCCGCAAGTCAAGCGGATGGCCCGCCGCAGAACCGGGCTTCAGGCGTCGCCGTCGCTGTCCCAACGATGGTGGACGATCGCCTTTCTGGGCAGCTCTTCCTTGTGCTCCACGATGAGATTTTGCTGCGGATCCGCAAACCGCTCTCGCATCGTGACCAGCTCTTCTGCGGCCGTTGGGTGGATGCCGATGGTGGAGTCGAACATCTGCTTCGTGGCGCCACACTTCAGCGCGACAGCGAAGCCTTGCACGATCTCTCCGGCGTCGGAGCCGACCATGTGGACGCCAACCACACGCTGAGAGGCCTGATCGACGACCAGCTTCATGAAGGTCTTGTCGTCGCCGCCCCCGAGCGTCTGCTTCATGGGTTTGAAGTTGGACTTGAAGATGTCGACCGCGCCATAGAGGTGCCGCGCCTCTTCTTCACTGAGCCCGACCGACCCGATCGGTGGGTTAGAGAAGACCGCCGACGGGATGTAGTCGTAGTCGGCTCGCTTGCTCTCGCCGCCGAACAGATTGCGCGCGACGAGCATGCCCTCGGCCAGCGCCACGGGCGTCAGCTGCACGCGATCGATCACGTCGCCCACGGCATAGATGGAGCGCACCGAGGTTCGGAACCTCTCGTCGACTTTGATCGCGCCGCGAGCGTCGAGCTCGACGCCTGCCTGCTCCAAGCCGAGATCGTGCGTGAGCGGCTGCCGTCCGATCGCGACGAGCACTGCGTCGACCTCGAGCGTGGTGCCGTCGTCGAAGGTCACTGCGAGGCCCTGAGGCACGCGCTCGACTTTCTGTAGGTCGCGCCGGAACCGCAGGTCGATACCCTTTTTTCTCATCTCGCTATCGAGGTGGCAGCGGACGTCGCGATCGAAACCGCGGAGAAACAACGAGCCTCGATAAATCTGGGTCACCGAGGCGCCGTAGCCCGAGAAGATGCCGGCGAACTCGACCGCGATGTAGCCGCCGCCTACGATCAAGATGCGGCGCGGCATCTCTTTCAGGTGAAAGATGTCGTCCGAGACGAGCACGTGCTCACTGCCGGGGAGCTCTGGGCGACTGGGTCGACCGCCGACCGCAACCAGGATGAAGCGCGCACTGACGATCGATTTCTGACCGTCGGGGGTGGTCACGAGGACCTCGTGGGGCCCTTTCACGGTGGCGCGGCCGCGCATGATGCGCACGCCCTTGTTCTCGAGGAGGCGCTGGTAGATGCCATTCAACCGAGCGATCTCGCGATCTTTGTTGGCGATCAGCGTGGCCCAATCGAAGGTGGGTGAGGCGACCCGCCAACCGAAGCCCGCCGCGTCGTGCGCCTCTTCGGAGAAGTGAGCGCCGTACACCATCAGCTTCTTGGGGACGCAGCCGACGTTGACGCAGGTTCCGCCGAGCTCGCGCTCTTCGCAGACAGCGACACGTGCGCCCAGATCTGCGGCGACGCGCGAGGCGCGCACGCCAGCGGAGCCAGCGCCGATCACGAAGAAGTCGTAGTCGTAAGTTGTTGCTGTGGTCGTCATGGGTCAGTGCTGACGGGCTCGTACTAGCTCGGCCACCGCGGCGAGCAAATTGGCTCGCTCGATCGGCTTCTCGAGTCGGGCGTTCGGAACGCTACCGAGAAATTGTTCGCTGGCTTGCGTGTACGAGCCGCCAGTCATGAAGATCATGCGCCGCTCGGTGCCCGGGGAGAGCGCGCGGACGCGCTCGTAGACCTGCGGGCCGTCGAGCTCCGGCATCATCATGTCGCACAGGATGGCGTCGAACGTGTCGGGGCCGTCTTTCACCAGCGCGGTCAACGCGGCGCGGCCGCTGTTGGCGAGCTCGACGTGGTGATGGATCGAGAGCAGTCGTGAGAGCGCCTTGCCGACCGCGGCGTCATCGTCGATCAGCAGCAACCGACCCCGCACTGGAGTTGCTGCCGCGCGAGCTGCCGGCTGCTCGCTCGTTCGGCGCGCTGTCGGCAGCGAGATGCGTACCAGCGTTCCGCGGCCTCGGGCTGGCTCGACCGTGAGTGTGCCACCGAGGGAAGTGACGATGTCCCGCGCGATCCATAGACCGAGGCCTGTGCGTCCGACTCCGCGACCACTGAAGAAGGGGTCGAAGATGCGATGCCGAATCTCGTGCGGGATGCCCGCTCCGGTATCGGCGATCTCGATGATCGAGCGATCACCCTCCTGCCGCACGTCGGTGCTGATGAAATGCTCGAGCAACCCCTCGTGCGCGGGTGAGCCCTCTGGGATCGACTGAGCCGCGTTCAAGAGCAGATTCAAGAAGACTTGGCCGAGCCGTGCCTCTGTCGCGAGCACCCAGGTCTGACCGCTGGAGCGACGGACGAGCTTCGCCTTGTCGCGAATGGTGGCTTTCGCCATTTGCAGCGACGCATCCAGCACTTTTTCCGGGTCGAGCGCGGTGGCGTTCTTGTCGTCGGCTCTGGAGAAGCTCCTCAAGTCGGAGACGATCGCGCGCACACGCTCAGCCGCGATGCGTGCCTCTTCGACCGGCTGCGCAAGGTCTTGCTGCGCGATGCGCTTGGCGAGAAAGTCGAGGTTGCCGAGCACCGAGGTGAGGGGGTTGTTGATCTCGTGCGCGATGCCTGCGACCAGCGCTCCGATGGTCGCCATGCGATCGGCCTCGAGCAGGCGCGTGGCGAGCGCCTTGCGCTCCGTGATGTCGCGCATCACGCCCAAAAAGTGCGAGCAGCGACCGTCAGCGCGCAGCACCGGCACCACGTCCAGCTCGGCCCAGAAAGTGGAGCCGTCTTTGCGGTACTTCAGCAGCTCTTCACGAATCGGGACCAGGTTTTTGCGCGCAGCTTGAATCCTCGCCAGCGTGGCGCGATCCGTCTCTGGGCCGACAGTCAGATCGGGGGTGCGACCCTGCGCCTCCGCCTCGCTGAAGCCGGTGATCGTCGTGAAGGCACGATTGACGAACAAGATGCAGCGACCCGCGTCCGAGCTCGCTTCACCTTCGGTGATCAGCACGGCGTCGTTCAAGTTGGCGACGGTGATCTCCAAGAGCTCGCGCTCGGCGTTGCCTCGCTCTGATTCGCTTGCGCGCCTAAGGGCAGCCTCTTCCATCACGCCTACATCTTCGGCATGCCGTACTTCATGCGCGGTCGATCGTCGGGCGGCGGCATTCCGTACATCGGCTTCGCGGGGCGTGTCGTGAGCGTCGAGGTCGGCAGCGGACTGCTAGCAGTGCCGCTTGCCGTCCCGGTGACACTGGTGGTCGACGTCGACGTCGGTTGGGGATCGGGTGGCATCGCCGTGGGCGCCGTCTCGGTCGCCGTTGCCGTGGCAGTGGACGCCGTGTCGACTGGCACTGTCTCGGAGGTGGTCGGCACCGTGTTGGGCATCGTGGTGGCGGGCGTCGAGTCGCCACATGCGCCGAGCAGGGTAGCGACGGCGATGGCAGCGCCGACCGAAAGGGCGCTCTCCAGACCGCAAAAGGGACAGCGTGTGTCAGCCCGGCGGATGTGCCGATTACATTGCCCACAAGGGGCCAGGCGACTCATTTGCCTACGGTAGCGGCTCTCTCGTCTGCGAGCCAGCGTTCGTCGCCGTTGACGACGCGCTCGGCGCGGGCTCGCGCTTGGTCTGGCCAGTCTTCCAACACGAGATCGAAGCGGCCGTAGTCGAATGGGTGACCGGGCGCTGCTTCGGCTCGTTCGATTCGTTCGCGCTTTCCGACGCGCAAGAGCTCGAGCGTGCGGTGATGGCAGTACGGATTGTTGCCGCGTTTTCCGAGCAGCACATGCGACGTCCAGGAGCAGCCCGCCATGCAATCTTCTGCGTAGTAGCAAGTCTTGCAGAAGCCCCACAGCTCGTCTGTCGTGCGATCACGCGTGAAGCGCAGCGCCGCCGTTTGCTCCCAAATTTCGAGCAGCGAGCAGTCTCGAATGTTGCCGCCTACGTAGTCGGCGGTGGGCAACGATGGGCAGCCTTTGATGTCGCCATTGGCCTCGATGCCGATGCCCGACGAGCCGGCGCCACAGGAGAGGTGATGGCCTGTCTGGGTGTTCTCGTAGAGCAGTCGTTCGAATGGCCCGAAGTAGCCGACGTTGTTGCCGGACCAGATCTGCACGCCCACTTCGTCTGCACGCGCCTTCAGACGCGCGATCATCGGCATCGCTTCGAGCAATTGATAAGGCTCCAAGAGCATCGATGCGTTGTCGGCGGCGCGCGCCATCGCCACTGTGAACTGGACCTGCCAGGCGGCGATGCCGGTTGGGATGAGCTCCTCGAGCACAGCCGGGATCTCGCGCAGGTTCCAGCGATTCAGCTGGGTGTTGGCGGAGCGCTTGATACCAACTTCTCTCAAATGACCGAGCGCTTCGATGGCGGCGCGATGACTACCGTGCGCACCGCGGATGTGGTCGTGCATGCCCTCGAGGCCGTCGACCGAGACACTCACGCCGTCGACGCCGGCGTCTTTCGCCGCCTGTGCACGGGCGCGGTCGAAGCCGCGACCACCCGTGACGACGCCGCACACCATGCCGCGCGCCTTCACCCGCGCGGCGATCTGTTGCCAGTCGTCGCGCAGGTACACCTCGCCACCGATCAAGCTGACCTCTCGAATGCCGAGATCGGCCAGCTGATCGACTAGGCCGAGCGCCTCGCGTGTGTCGAGCTCGTCCGGTCTGCCTTTGCCTGCGCGTGAGCCGCAGTGTTTGCAGGCGAGGTCGCAGCGCAGCGTGATCTCCCACACGGCGTAGATCGGTCGCGTCGCGCGATCGATATCGCGCACCGGCGCCAGCACGGGCAGCCGCCGCACCGAGGCGCCGTCGGCGCGAGTCGCCCACGGTGTGTCAGGCCCGAGGACCGAGAGCTTGCGCTGCGTCACAGTTCGCTGATGGTAGTGTGGTGGAGCTTGGTGCGCTCGCGATTGGTGGCTAGAGGTCCGCTGTCAGTCGCACGCCACCCGCCAGTCGGCCGCTGACGGAGCGTCGAACATTGTCAGGGGCGTCGACGAGCAGCGCAGGCCATTGGGATTGGGCGCGTCTCACCGCTTCTTTCGCGATCGCGATCAGCCGACTCACACGTGCGATCTGCGCTCTGCGCAACAATGTGCCGAGGTTGCCCCAACCAAAGCCTGAAAGCTCGCGGTCGATCTTGCGATTGAGTGCGTACTCGGCAGGGGGTAGCTCGTCGAACCAGGCTGCGACGCATACGGGATCGTACAGCGGCGACAGCCTCGGCGTGACGCCATCGGGGTACACTAGTGCCCAGTTCTTGAGATGTGCATCGGTGTTGCCCATCAAGATGAAGGCCACGAAACGGACCACCATTTCGCGCACGTCACCGTTCGGGTCGGCCGAGAGGCGATCGAGCACCGACAGCATGCGCGGCGTGTCGACCATCACGCCGCTGCCGTACTTCTTGCCGGGCGGCAGCTGCAGCACCTGCGCGAATTCTTCCATGTGAATGCGCAGTTGGTTGGGTCCGCGGTCGAAGCGCTTGACCGCCAGCACATGGGGGAAGTCGAGCGCTTCCGGTAGCTCGGCGTCCCGGCGCGCGACCCGTGTCGCTTCGGCGCAGCAGAGGCCCAGCGCGCTCGCCAGGCGGTAGCCTGTCAGCTCGTTGTCGACCAGATCTGGGTGGCGCGCCGACGGTAGCTTCAGGATGTACGAGCCTGCTTCGCCGTGTCGCTTCACGACGTAGCGGTGGCCTTCTTTGATAGCGGAGAACTTCGTGACGACACCGGGCAAGCTGGCGGCATCTTCGACCGGTGGTTCGACAGCGCTCGGCTCGAGCACGTCGAGGCCCATCGCTGCGTGCCACATGCGCACGGGCTCGGGGATGCCTGCTGCCGGCGGGACTGGCTCGAGCTCCACCGCGCCGAACAGGTCGTGGCCGGCCGCTGCCAATAGCTCGAGCTCGTCGTCTTCTGCGCAGCCTCGCTCGCGCGCCAAGCGCTGACGGTTGTGCCCCTCCGGCAGCAGGTTCTGGAACCAAGTCGGAAAGTGCGCGTCGCTGCGCGTAAGTCGGTCATCGCGTACCGCCCCCAAGATAGTGCGGGTATCCAGATCCGTTTGACCGCGATACGCGAGCGAGAGTGTCGGCCGTGCTTCGTCCTCGATGTACGCCGCGTCGAAGGTCACGCGGGTGACGTCGCCGAACTGTGACAGAAAGCCGACTGCGCGACGCTCACGGGCGGGCGTGTGCAGGTGAAGCTTCAGGTAGCGAATCGACGTCATCTGTCCGGCTGCTTCGAAGGCTTCGCCGAGAGCGTGTCGACGATCGACAGTGGCGCTTCGACGCCGGGCGCTTGGCCGACGAGCTTGCCGCCGGATCGAATGAAGTCTTGCAGTGCCGGTCGCACCCCCGTTGGAACCAGCATCAGCTCGAGGCCCAGGGCTCGGGCCCATACAGTCAGGGTCGAGAGACGAGGATCGAGCTTGCCCGCCTCGCTACGTTGCACCGTCATACGCGAGAGGCCGGCGCGGCGCGCGACCTGCTCCTGGCTCAAAGCAGCGGCGGCGCGTGCGAAGTGCAGCTCGTTCAGTATCATGAGTACAATGATACTCAATTTTTCTAAGATTGAGTAGTATCGATCTCAGGGTAATTCAGCGACGATGCGCTGTGCCTCCTCTAGCAGGGCCTCTCGCTCGTTTTTGCTCGGCTCGTCGGTGACGACCTCGAGCAGCTTGTCGAGCACGCGCCCGATCATCGGCCCAGGCTTGAGCCCGAGCACGCTCATCAGATCGCCACCTCGAATGGCGAGGTCCTTCGTGGAGAGCGCCTCACCTGCTGCGACCACTTTCGCGGCGCGCTCCTCCAGCTCGAGAATGTTCGCCAGGTCTTGCTCCGCCGGTCGCCCTTTGCCGAGCGCATCGGCCTTGCCCAGCTTGTAGAGGTGCGGCGCGAGATCGACGCCCACGCGGCGCATCCAGCGACGGACGGCGGCGTCCGTCCAATCGCTATCGTAACAAATCAAATGGTGTCGCACGAGCGCGACGATGTGCGTCTTCTCGTCGTTGGAGAACTTCAAGCGGTGCAAGATGGGCTCGGCCATATCGCCGCCGATCGCCTCATGATCATAGAACGTGTAGTCCTTCGTCTTATCGGAGAAGGCGCGCGAGCGCGGCTTGCCGACGTCGTGTAGCAGCGCCGCCATTCGCAAGATCGGCTGCGCTTCGCATGCGTCGAGGCAAGCCATCGCGTGGCCCCACACGTCGAACGCGTGGTACTTGTTCTGCTCGCAGCCGACCGACTCGACGAGCTCTGGGCAGGTGATCGCCAGGATGCCGGTCTTCAACATCGCCTCGAACGCGATGCTCGGCCGACTGGCTGTCATGCTCTTCAGCCACTCTTCGCGCACACGCTCGGCGCTCACTTTACGAAACGTGTCGTGCGAGCGAGCGTCGCTCATCGCAGCGAACGTCTTCTCTTCGATGGTCGCGCCCAAGGTGGCGCTGAAGCGCGCAGCCCGCAGCACGCGCAGACCGTCTTCCGCGAAGCGTTCGCGGGCGTCGCCCACCGCGCGCAACACGCGCGCCTTCAAGTCGGCGCGGCCATCGAACGGATCGATCACGTGCTGGTCGACAGGGTCGAGCGCGATGGCGTTGAAGGTGAAGTCTCGGCGCGCTAGATCAGCCACGATGTCGTCGACGAACTCGACCTTGTCGGGGCGGCGACCGTCGCTGTAAGCGCCCTCGCCACGCAGCGTCGTCACTTCGTAGGGTACGTGGTTCACCATCACAGTGACGGTGCCATGCTGAATGCCGGTCTCGATCACCCGCGGGAAGACGCGCTTCACCTCGGCGGGCAGCGCGTCGGTGGCAATGTCCCAATCTTTGGGTGTGCGCCCGCTCAAGAGGTCGCGCACACAGCCCCCGACGACCCAGCCGCGTTTGCCGTTCTCGCGCAGACGTTTGACGATGAAGTGAACGTCCGCAGGTACGCTGTCTCCGAATTGCTCGCTCACGATCAACTACTTCTTTTCGGGGCCGAAGACTTTCGAGGGGCCGCCCCAGGGGTCGACAGGCCCGACCGTGGCCGCGGGAGGCCTTGCCGGGGTCGCCCTCGGCGTGGGCCCTTGCGCATTGACCTTGGCCTTTTGCTTCAGCGGAACGTCCAGCGACAGAGTGGCGCCATCGACACTGACCTCTGCCGGCTCGTAGCCCTCGGCTTTGACCGTCACTGATCGAGGCGAGCCCTTGGTGATCTCGATCGTGGTCGGCAGCGACAGCTCCCGCGTGCCGTCGACGACGACAGCGCCCTTCACGGTCGACTTGAGCTCGACCCTGATCGGCTCGACTGCCACAGCGCTCTTTTCAGTGGAGGCGATCACCACCGCCGACGGCTGGGCAGAGGGCGTGGGCTCTACCTCTGCGTTGCTCGTGGTCGTGCTCGTCGAGGCTGTCGTCGGACGTTGGCCCTGCAGCCAGAACGCAGCGCCACCCACCATCAGAGCAATCGCGAAGAGCAGCGCCGCTGCCACCACGACGAGGCCCGTCGAAGAGCTTTTGCCTTTCGCCGGGGTCGCTGGAACAAAGGGGCCTGCGCCGGGTTGTCTGAAGTAGTCGGCGGGCACGTTGAAATGATTCGATCGGCTCATCAGCTCAGCCACTGCGTGCGGCACCTGGCCGTCGAGAAACAGCCTCAGATCGGCGGCCAGCTCTTCGACTGTCTGGTAGCGCTGCGCGGGCCGCTTCTCGAGACACTTCTGGACGATGGCTTCGAGCGCGGCTGGGCAGTCCGCGTTGTTCACCAGCGCGCGGATCGGCACAGGCGCGCGGTACATGTGCTGCGTCAAGATCCCCATCAAGTCGTCGGAGTCGAACGGCAGCCGGCACGCGGCCATCTCGTACAAGATGACGCCCACTGCATAGATGTCCGCGCGGTGATCGACGGGGGTGCCGGCCGCTTGCTCCGGCGACATGTAGTGCGGCGTCCCGAATACGGCGCCGACGCGCGTCAGCTTTTGGCCGGCGTCGCGAGAGACCTTGGCGATGCCGAAGTCGAGGATCTTGACGAAGTCGCCGCCGGCGCGGTCAAGCAAGAAGATGTTGTCCGGCTTGAGATCGCGATGAACGATGCCGCTGCCATGCGCGGCGCCGAGCCCGTCGCAGATCTGCACCGCGATCTTGGCGATGCGCGTCGGCGCGAGCTTGAGCTTGATGGCGTCGGTCAAGCTCATGCCCTCGAGGTACTCCATCGCGAAGTAGGTCGACCCGTCGGGCAGCTGGCCGAAGTCGAGGATGTCGACGATGTGATCGTTGCCGATCGACGTGGCTGTCTTCGCCTCCTGCACGAACCGCTCGAGAATTTCGCGGTCCCGAGCGAATTCGGAGCGCAGCACCTTGAGCGCCACCTTGCGTTCGATCAGCCGATGGCGAGCGCGGTACACCACGCCCATGCCACCTTCGCCGAGCATCATCTCGACCACGTACCGGCCGTCGATGGTCTGACCGATCAGCGGGTCGGTTGGAACCGAAGTCAGCGCCGCGCTCACCGCGGCCTGCGGTTGGCTGGGGTGGCCGCCGGACATCTGACGAACAGGCTAGAGCGCATCTCACGAGATGCGCGACCGAAAACAGAGCAAAGCCATCGAAACAAACCTCGCCCAGGCCAGCCAAAATCGGCTCGCTCGCCAGAATTGGCGAGCCGATTTTGGCCTCGGGCAAAGGCTGTGAGGTGGGGTCTAGCCGAAAGGCTCGATCGGGCCAACGGAGGCGCCGCTCTCGCCATGGACCACCCTTTCTGCTAGGGAAGCCGCTCCCGAACGATGGGTTACCCGCTCTCCCTCGCGCTTCGCTACCTGGGCTCCAAGAAGCGCCAGAGCATCTCCGTGGGGACGATGTTCGCCGTGCTCGGGGTGGCTCTGGGCGTCGCCGCCCTGCTCACCGTGATGTCTGTGACTGGCGGCTTTCAAGCGCAGTTTCGCGACAAGGTGCTCGGCGTAAACGCCCATGTCTTGGTGCTGAAGCACTCGACCGAATTTCGCAATTACCGCGATATCATGGAGCTTTGTCGGGACGTGCCCGGCGTGCTCAACGTCGCGCCTTTCAGCATCAACCCGATGATGCTGTCGCACGGCGAAAAGACGGCGACCGGCGTGCTGGTGAAGGGTGTCGACCCGCAAGCGAGCCTCGGCGTCGGTCTGCCCGAGGGTGTGCCCCCGGTGCTCGACTTGCCGCGCCACATCGTAAAAGGCGAGGCGGGCGAGTGCCCCAAGCCCACCGATATGGCGTGCGGCATTCGCATGTTGACCGGTTTGCGCCGCGAGGGTGCCGCTCCGCCGCCACCCAAATTCGACAGCATGTCCCCTCAAGACATGCCGCTGATCGTGCCGGAGCCGATGCCGCCCGTGCCGGCCGGCTCCAGCTCCAGCGGCGCGCTCGATCTGTTCGGCCTCCCCGACGGTGGCGGCCATGCGGCTGATTTTCTGCGCGACGCCGAGAAAGAGCACGCGCGCGAGGTCCTTGCGAAGAAGAAGCCGGCCGCCGAAGACGCCGGCGACGCGGTCCCCAAAGAAGAGGCGCTCACCCCCGACGGCGGCTACAAGAGCGTGCTGCCGGACGACGATGACGACGTCGTCGCGCCGCTGGTGCCTGATCCCTGCGAAGATCCGGAGGCCATCAAGAAGCTGCCCGGCATCATCGTCGGAACATCATTGGCGGAGACACTCGAGCTCCAGCTCGGAAACTGCGTCACCGTCTCGTCGCCGACGATCGGCTTCCAGTTTTCGGGTGGTGCCATCAAAGCACCGGTCGCCAAGAGCTTCCGCGTGATGGCGATGTTCGAGGCGGGCTTCGAGCAATACGACTCCAAGCTCGTGTACACCGACCTCTACGAAGCGCAGGAGTTCTACGACGACGGTGACACCGTGACCGGCGTCGAGATGAAGATCAGCGAGATCGAAGACTCCCAAAAAGTTGTCAACGCAGTCCGCCAGGTGTTGCCCAGCGCAGGCTCGCTGATGCCGCAGACGCCGGAGCAGCTCGAGCGCGTGACGCTGCTCGACTTGGTCGACTACCTGCTCGCCAGCATCCGCGGCGAGGGCTACCGCATCATGGATTGGAAAGAGCTGAACCGCGGTCTGTTCACCGCCCTGCTCATTCAACAGGTCGTGATGAGCGGGGTGCTCGCGCTGATCATCTTGGTGGCCGCCTTCACGGTGGTCGCGACCTTGATCATGGTCGTGCTGGACAAGAAAAAAGAGATCAGCGTGCTCAAGGCAATGGGCGCGACCGACTCTGCCATCTTGCGCGTCTTCCTGTATCAAGGCGGCATCATCGGTGGCCTCGGCACCGGCCTCGGCTTGACCATCGGCTTCGCCGTGTGCAAAAGCCTGGTCGTGTGGGCGTTCCCGCTCGACCCGAAGGTGTACTTCATCTCCCATTTGCCAGTGTTGATGCGCTGGCAAGAGTTCGCTGTCACCGGCGCGGTCGCCATTACCCTGTGTTTGGTCGCGACCGTGATCCCGAGCCTGTACGCCGCGAACATTCGCCCGGCTGAAGGCTTCCGCGAGCAGTAGGCTGCGCAGCCCGAGGCACGCGCTCAGCTACGAGGTCACACCAGGGCCGGCAGGCGATTCTTCCGCGACCCATCAGCGCTCACTCGCCGAAGAGGCGGTCAAAACCTTTGCTGATCGCGACGCCAGCGGCCGCCATTGCGACGAGCGGCAGCACCACAGGTGCGCCGCCGATGGCGAGGCCGGTGGCGGCGACCAATGCCGATGCGGCGCCCGCGACGGCAACGCCGCCCGCACCAGCAACGGCGCCGCGCGCGGTTCGTTTGCCGACGAGGAGCGCGGCTTCGCGCCGAGTCAGCGTGCCTGCGCGAACTGCTTTGACGCCTTCGTACATGCCAAACACGCCATCGACGACGGCGCCGAACGCCGCGCCTTGGCGCACGGCCCGTGTCATACCCACGAACGCCGCGCGCTTCGTCAAGAGCGAGACAGAACGAACGGCGCCTTCGCTGGCGCTGGCGGCGACGCTGCCGATGCCGGTCATGCGCATCGCGACGCCGTCTTTGCCGAGCACCATCAGCGAGCGCGCACCAGCCTGCGCCACCGCGGGCAGATCGTTCACCACCTGCACACCGAGCCGCTCGACGACTGCGCGGCTGAAGGCTGCGCCGGCGCCGAGCTTGGCCCCGAGCAGCGCCGCGCGGATGGCAGGCAGGCCGCGGGTCGCGACTCCCAACGCAGCTCTTGCGGTGGCGAGGGCAGACGTGGCGGGCACCCAAATCATGTCGCGGGTCATGTCTACATGGTGGCCTGCGACGGGACGCGAAGCGAGCGATAACCTGAAGCCCTGAAGCCGTGAAGCCTGTGGCCTCCGCTTCCCTGGCTGAGAATCACGCTCCCTGATTTAGCAACGCTCGTTGGTGCGCCAAGCCGCTCACACAGGAACGGGCCAAGCGAGGCCCTCGAAGTGGTGCGCGACGCGAGCGATCTGCGTGGAGAGCTCGGCAATCGGCACGCGTGCCTCCGGGTCTCTTCGCAGCGCTGCGAACATCACCTCGGCCAGTGGTGCGAGCCGCGGATTTTGTGCCAACACGCGAAGCCGCGGCGGCAAGCCGTCATGCGACATGTGCTGCGAGATCATGTTCACTTCGTTGTCGGCGTCGAAGAGCAGCTGGCCGGTGAGCGTCTCGAACGTGAGACACGCGAAGGCATACACATCG
>Ga0105048_10000515_pt1 | contig 59876 bp, 38 predicted proteins | sample MAT05_FD_78382 | JGI IMG/M metagenome (GOLD analysis project Ga0105048, IMG submission 78382) | Freshwater microbial communities from Lake Fryxell liftoff mats and glacier meltwater in Antarctica - MAT-05 | ecosystem: Environmental > Aquatic > Freshwater > Ice > Liftoff microbial mat | place... | reverse complement strand
CATAACCATAAAGTCTTCCGTGATCAGATAGTAGTTTAAGTACAATAGTTCTAAGACTGCCTTTTAATAAATCCTGTGATATCATAGTTTCTATTTTTTTACAATATTATATCTTAATATTATATATTGCAAATTTATATATAATTATCTTATACATATTTTATAATTTTTTCAAAAAAGAATAACCTTATTTTAATAAAACAGAGAATTATTATATATAGCTTTGTAGGAAAGGCTTGTAAATCAATGATTATAAAGATTTTCCAGTTTGGAAATAATTAATAGAAACTCCGAACTATTAAACTTAATTTACTCCACTCTGAAATTAAAAGAAAAATAATTATACAATTTCAAGCAGTTACTTAGTTCTTATATTAGTATAAAATACCTTTTGCATAAATGAAATTTTATCCTTTCTATTTATTATTATTCATTGGAATTTTTCTATTTCCGACAATGTCTTCGGGACAAGTAGCCAATTCTCATCGGCCTAAAATTGGTTTAGTTCTCAGTGGTGGAGGTGCCAAAGGTCTTGCACATATAGGCGTTCTGAAGGTTCTTGAAGAAGCCGGAATTCGACCAGATTACATTGGCGGGACAAGTATGGGTGGCATTGTAGGTGGCTTATATGCAATAGGGTATTCTGTTGATTCACTTGAAAAAATCGCAAAAACCACCAAGTGGTCGTATTACTTAACTGATGATATTCCTCGTAGGTCTATTACATTAGAGGAAAAGGAAGATCATGATCGTTTTGTTTTGACAATCCCCGTAGCCCAGGAAGGCATAAAAATTCCCGGTGGTGTCATTAACGGGCAGAATATCGAAAACCTTTTGAACCAGCTTTGTTCGCCCGTTTATGACGTGCGGAATTTCAATGATTTTCAAATTCCCTTTATGTGTAATGCCACCAATATCGAAAATGGGCGTGAAGTTGTTTTCCATGAAGGTTATTTACCGGCGGTTTTAAGAGCAACGATGGCGATTCCAAGTATTTTCAATCCAATTGAATTAAATAATCAGTTGCTGGTTGATGGAGGTCTGGTAAATAATTTCCCTGTTGAACGAGTAAAAGAAATGGGTGCCGACTATATTATTGGTGTAGATGTTGGATTTCAATATTACAATAAAGATCAGCTCAACTCTATGTTTCGGATTATTGAACAATCTCTGTTTTTTTATGGAGAGGGAAATACAACGAAAAACAGAGCATTATGTAATATTGTTATTACTCCATCTTTAGGCAAATTTAATGCTGGTAGTTTTGGTTCTGCTGATAGTATCATTGCACTTGGTGAGTCGGCTGCGCGTAAAATTTTACCACAACTAATAGCCTTGGCCGACTCATTAAAAAAACTTGATGCCGGATTCGGGCTCAAACAAAATACATTTGAATCCTCTGATAGCATTGTCCTTTCTGAAATATATGTAGAAGGACTTGAGCATGTTTCAGCCGAACTGCTAGAAGGTAAACTTCAAATTCCTTTACATAAAAATGTCTCGATTGCTGAAATCGGAAATGCTGTAGATCGATTGTTTTCTTCATTTTACTTTGAAAAAGTTAGTTATGAATTAATTAAAACCGGGAGCGGAATCAGATTATTACTTAAAGTCAAAGAAAATGAAGGAGGTTCAATCCGTTTTGGGCTTCATTATGACAGTAACAACAAATCGGCAATTCTTTTAAATACTACGTTTCGCAATCTTTTAATGAATGGTTCCAAGTTTGCAATAAATGGAACTGTTGGGGATAATCCATTTTTCAAGATTGAATTCTTTAAGAATAATGGTTGGAAACCCGGATTTGGAGTTGCATTTCAATCGAGCCGCACAGAAGGATTTATGTATAGAAATGAAAGGAGAATTAGCAGTTTAAATTTTTATGAAACCAAACTTCAGCTTTATACACAGTCGATTTTTCAAAACTCTCATGCTGTAGGTTTGGGTGTAGAATTTGAAAATTCTCTGATACGACCTATTATTGATCCCGGTTCTTATTATGCTGACAGAAGATATAAACTAATAAATTACTATGGATTTCTACAGATGGATAGTTATGATAGTCCATATTATCCGACAAAAGGAATAAAAGTTTATTCAGGTATTAAAATCATTACTTCAGATAAATTATCCCCAACAACATTCATGCATGCCCGATTGAGTAAAGCGAACAAAATATCTGACAGGATAGCAATAATCACTCATCTTTTTGCTGGAATGGTTGACGGAGATTCAATTCCAACTCAATATCTGTTTTTTTCAGGTGGAAATATGGAGTCGTACCGAAATGGAATAATGCCCTTTGCCGGACTTGACTTCATGGAGGTTGCAACAAAGAATATGATAAGTTTAAAAATGGATCTTCAACTAAGGATGTGGAGCAAAATCTACATAATTGGTACTGTTAATGCAGGTAATTTCAAGTATTCATTTAATGAATTATTGAACACAAATGACATAAAAAGCGGATATGGATTTACTGCTGGATATAACAGCATTATTGGCCCAATTGAATTTAGTTTTTCACGTTCCGCAAACCACAGCGGATTTGAAGGCTTTGTAAGGATTGGTTACTGGTTTTGATCAATCATTTAGAATTGCTTTTAATCGGCTATAACCAGAGCGACTGACAGGAATCCTATCCCCTGATTTCAAAATAATAATATAACCAGATTTCTCGTATGGCTCAATTCTTACTAGTTGGTCAAGCCGGATGATGTAAGATCTGTGAACTCTCAAAAAGTCTTTGGGATCAAGATGATTTTCATAATAACTTAGTGTTTTCTGCTTGAGGTAATGGGCTCCGTTTACATAAATCATTACATAATCGTCCTGTGCTTCAATGTAGTTAATTTGATGAGCTGGTAAAACAACGATTGCATTTCTTGTTTTTGCAACTATCCTGATAATTAGGCCTTCATTTTCATCAAGATGCTCTTTAAGTTTTTCTACCGATGAACCAACAAAACCCTTTATGTTAGCGATTTCAATCCTGTTTAAAGCTTTATCCACAGCATCATTGAACCGTTCAAAAGAAAATGGTTTTAGCAAATAATCAACTGCATTTAATTCGAATGCTTTTATAGCGAACTGGTCATAAGCAGTGCAAAAGATTATCTCCGGCTTGGAATCTAAAAGCTCAACCAATTCAAATCCGTTTAGCTTTGGCATTTGAATATCAAGAAAAAGCAATTGTGGTTTCAATTCCTGAATGGCTTTTAGCCCTGCGAATCCATCACTGCATTCAGCCAGAATTTCAATACCTCCCTTTTCATTGATATAGTCTTTTAACAATTCCCTAGCCAGGTACTCATCGTCAATTATAATTGCGCGTATCATTTTATATTATTTCAAAGGTATTTTAAGAATTACAGTATACACTCCATTTTCCCCTGAAGTTATAATTAAATCATCTGCTCCGTATATAAGTTTAAGTCGGCTGCTTATGTTTCTCAATCCAATTCCTGCACCTTTTCTCGCGTGGAATGCCTCGTCGTAATTATTTGTAATTGTAATAACTAGAAAGTCAGAGTTGTGGAGACAATCCATATGAATTGTAACAGGTTCAAGGCTTTCGTAAACTCCATGTTTTATTGCATTTTCAAATAATGGCTGAAGGATCATATTCGGAAGGTTCAACAACTTGCAATCTTCGGGAATGTTTTTTTCAAAAATCAGTCTTCCCTCAAACCGGATCTTTTCAATTTCAAGGTATCTGTCAATATTCTGGATTTCCTCATCCAAACTTGTAACCTCTTTTTCCTTGTGTTTAAGAGCGTATCGCAGGAATTCCGATAATTGTATAATCATTTTTCTTGCTCCTGCAGGATCCCTCATGGTTAAGGAAGAAACCGAATTTAATGAATTAAAAAGAAAATGAGGATTTATCTGAGCCTTGAGTGCACTAAGTTCAGCTTCCCTGATAAGAGTTTTAAGATTTGCTTCGTTATTGATTTTCCTTTTTAGGTTCTCACTGTAAACCATCAGGTAATATAGCATTATGAGAAGGATAAACACTAAAGCACCCATAATGGATCTGTAAGGTAAACTTGTTTCCAAAAATTTCATTGAAGATTCATCTCCCGCGATAAAAAACTTAAGGATCAGGTATCCACTAAAAATCCATAGAGAAAGCATAACAAGTCCCAGTAACAGGTGATTAAAGAACGACGAAAGGACTCTCTTTTCGCTGAAAGACATATATCTGACAGGAAACCACATTACAATCCCAAGAATAAAAAAAAGAAAGCTGAATACTGCGCTGTCAGTAATTGCAAACTGCAGACTTGTATCAAAAATAAAAAACTCAACACTTGTCTGGATCACAGTAAAAATGAACCAGACAAGTGTGTAAGCAAGAAAGTAAACTCTGTTTCCTGTGATTGGATTTATCATGTTTTCTAATTAGTAGCTGATAATTTCTCCACCACCAAATATAGCCACTCCTTTTATGATAAGTTTCTTTTCAGATGCTGAAGTTTGAATAGGTAGCTTACCTCTTTTATCAGCAAATCCACCAAAAATTGCAATCACTTCAATTTTGATATCCCAGTCATTTGGGACAATTAATTTTGATCCTCCAAAAACGGTTACCTGGTCAAGTACATTCACTCCAGGAGCTAGCTGTGCGCTCGTGAGATCGTAGGTTCCACCACCAAAAACTGAGGTAATTTTGCCTCCCCTGAAACTCATTGAATTGATTTTTCTGTTATGTCCACTAAAAATATTTACGTCATCGAGATAATCATCGTCAAATCCTATATTGGTTCTTGACTCACCAAATCCCCCGAATAAACTGGTACTGCGGAAAATCAGTAAAATCCCCAGAATTACCAGAAATACAGGCCAGAAAAGTCCTCTGTAGTCAAAAGGCAGATCAATAAATTGCGGGATTAAAAAAAAGGTTCCAACGCCAATCATAATGTATCCTGAAAAATGATTTTCACGACGAGATAACATTACCACTCCAACAATTATTAGAATTGCCTGCCATGAAAAGATAGCATCCTTGATCTGGAAAGGGATAAAATTAAATTGATTTGCAATTAGCGCAGCACCTATAAAAAGTAAAACTACACCAAAAATTGCTCTACTTGCTCCCTGTTTTTTTTCAATAATCTGATTCATTTTTTGTTCCTCCATTTCAAATTTATAATTTATGCTCAAAACTAAGATGAAATAGATAAAAAATAAAAGGGAAATCGGTGAATGGTTCTCAGGGGTCGGTAAGCTGTATAAAAAGTAAACCAAATAGAAGGAATGTCAAAATCAGGAACAATATAAATCAAAATCTACAACAAAAGAGGTATTAAAGTCAGTAATAAATAATACTAAATAATTTAGTTCCTTCAAATGCAATAGTTGTACTAAACCTAAATTATCTTATAAATCCAGGACTAATCCCCCGTAATAATATCCCCCGTTAAACCCAAATTGTGAGACAGCAGTATTATATGGGAAGCGGCCTGAATGCTGAAGTGCGTTGACATTTTTATCTGGATAGACATCAAAAATATTATTACAGCCGATGTTTATTGTCAAAGATTTTGACAAGTGAATATCGATTTTCAGATCAGTTAAAACTTTTGGCGAGTAATCCTGGTTTTTCGCAATTTCACCGAGACTGTTATCAATCCCTCGATAAGAAATTTGACCATAATAAACATTCCGCAGGGTAGCCGCGAACCTTTTATTCGAATAGTTTATTATTCCTGCGATTTTTGAACGAGGCATGGATAGCTCAACAAGTGCCTTGGACTGATTATCAAACAGAAGATTATCAAGTCCGTTGGAATTTAAAAGTGAACTTGAATGAATTTTACCAATTACTTCAGTTTTATTCAGATTTCCAGCTAAACTTATATCAATGTGACTCTTGCTAAGATTAATTTGTTGTGTAATGACAACATCAATGCCTCTGGTACGTGTATTGATAGCATTAGTGAAAAACTGCGCACCACCTACATTTGGAAGATCTTTCAAGAACGGAGAAACTTTAGAGTCAAACGACCAAAAAGTACTTGATAGTACAATTCTATCTTTTACATCTACCTGATATGCGTCGATTGTAAGAGTAGTATGGTGGTTTGATTTAGCACTAAAACCAATGCTTGAACTTACCGAACCTTCCTGTTTTAATTTCGGAATTCCAAATGCTTCAGTTACTCTGCTTTCGTTGCTTGCAGTAAGCACTTCAAAAAGAGAACCGAAATAATAGTATGATCCTGTATAACTATAAAAGCTCTGTTGAAGTGATGGAGCCCTGAATCCTGTGCTCAAGGATCCCCGGAGGTTTAACCAGGGAGCTATGGAATATCTGGTTGACAATTTGCCTGAAACATTATTACCAAAGTCGGAGTAATTTTCATATCTGACAGCTGACTCAATAAGAAAAGCTTTTGTGAAGTTGAAGGCTGCATCGGCATATATACCGGCATTACTCCGCGATTTATTCACTTCATCAACAGGCTGATAACCGGGATATCCCTGAGCTCCAGGGTAAGCAAGTTGATTCTCATTTATCCATGATTCGGTTTCACCAGCTTTGATTTGATAGTTCTCAACCCGGAACTCGCTGCCAAAAGCTAAACTGATTGATTCAAGCAATGGGATATTGTAAAACTGCTGGTTAATATCAAGATTAAGTGTGTTCTGACGGAACCCAATTCCTCCTGATTCAAATGAAACCGGACTGTCACTTCCCATTGATGCATTTAACGAGTTGTTGACGAAAAAACCGATACTGTTAGATCCAAATGTATTGCTAAGATCAAAATTCCACTTATTAATTAAGCCTCTTATTCCGGTAGAAATAAACTGATCCTCCAGACGCGCATCAATTTGAGGCAAGAATCCATTGGGATAAATGGAAGTATCATTTCTAGAAAAATCGTTTGGAAGACGGTAATCGCCTGCTGAAATGCTGTATCGATAGTTAAGTCCACCAAAAGTATAAAAATCAATTTTTTCGGAAAGAGGCATTACAGCATTAAGATAAACATTTGCATTACTTAGTTTTGAATTTCCGAGATGTAGATTGAAGTCTTGTCTTTGGAGTCCTCTTGATGAAATAATTGAATCATCAATTAATAAGTTTTCAGCAAGGCTAAGTCCATCCTGCAATTCCTCACGATATACTAATCCTTCATAAATACCAGCTCTGTTCGTTGCATTGCGCTGATTTAGAGCAGTTGTAATATTAATATAACCTTTGTTACGGGTACTAAAACCAAAATTTGCTGAAATATTTCTTTCAAACCCATCACCTGCATAATACTGACCCATACCACTTTTTATTTGTATGGAAGATGTATCAGACTTAAGAATAATATTTATTACACCTGCAATTGCATCGGATCCATATTGAGCAGAGGCACCGTTTCTAAGTATTTCAACTCTGCTAATTGCAGAAGCCGGAATTGTATTCAAATCATTGATTACTGAACCACGTCCAACAACACCAAGTGTATTGACAACTGCTGAGGGATGGTGACGCTTTCCATTAACCAATATCAATGTCTGATCGGGATTTAATCCACGGAGAGCAGCAGGATCCATATGGTCTGTTGCATCAGAATAGGTAAGCCGGGTGGAATAAAATGAAGGTGACAGGCTATTTATTTGCTGGCTAAGGTCTGTTTGCCCGGTCTGCTCAAGAACCGTTGAAGGAAACCTGTCAACAGGAACCTGCGAATTATGACTGGTACGATTTCCAAAATGAGACCCTACAATCACGACTTCATCGTTAAATGCTATTAAATTCTCTTCCATAAGAATATTCATTTCAGCAGAAAGATAATATTCAGATGCCGGAATGATTATTGATTTATATCCAAGAAAACTGATAATAAGGTCTGGTGAAGTCTCCGGAATATCAATAATAAAATAACCATTTTTATCACTGACAGTGCCTTTTTTTACGTCATTAAAATAAACATTTGCACCTGCAAGTGGAGAATGATTTACGTGTTCAGAAACTGTACCTCTTATCTGTTTGACCTGAGCAAATGCAACACTATTAGTAAGAATTCCAATAAGGATTAATCCAAAGCACAAGAAGAAAACTTTCATGAATTTGATGGTTAATTTTTAATTCTTGATTTTACAGCAATTCAGATGTTTTACAGCATGTATTTCAGGCAAATGTAAACAAAAATAAAGGATTTTGTAAACGATAAAAACATTTAATCAGGAAATAAAGATGTAATAATTAAAGTTTGATTCCATCTATTTTTGCAGCAAGTATAAAGTCATTTTCAGAAAGACCAAGAATTGCATGTGTCCAAAGTTCAATTTGCACTTTTGAGTAATAAACGTGCATTACAGGATGATGTCCTTGATTTTCAGAGATATCAGCGACCTTATTAACAAATGCTATAGTTTGAAGGAAATCCTTGAAGATAAATTCTTTTGATATTTTCATCTGATCAATAATTAGCCAAGGATTAGCTAAAAGGGCATTATATTTCGCTACTTCAATGGTTGTGAGTTTAGGAATACCTCCTTCACAAGGTTTACAAGTTTTATTTTGGAGATTCATGTTTATAAAGTAATATTCAAACCAAAAAATATCCTGAAATTAGAGCAAAGCCTAATCATTAGTTCCTATTAAGAATAGATAATGGTTAAACAACGACTTGAATAAGTTTGTTCAGAGCGCACTAATACCTGTTTAACCAGCGATATCGACGGGCGGAATCGCCAAATTTAAGTGCAACCATAAACTCATGTGAACCATAACTATGTTTCATGATACTACTAAGGGTGTAGTCGAATGCATATCCGAAGAAAAATTTATCAACCCTTACCCCTCCCATAAAAATAAGAGCACCACCTGTCCGGTAAGATAAACCGACCCAGTATTCATCATTGAAAATAAATTTAGTATTAAAATCTGCTTGGCCTTTAAAAGATCCGGTTGTTTTGATAAGAATAGAAGGTTCAATTGAAAAAAAGTCGTTTACAACATAATCGTACCCGCCAATCAGGTGGTAATAGCGGAGCATTTTATATTCAGCATATCCCTTTTCTCCAAGTTTGAGTGCAGATTGAAACAATTGAGACATAGACAGTCCAGCAAAAAAACTAGGGCTGGAATAATAAATTCCTATGTTAGCATCGGGTATAAAAATGGATTTTTTTGCCTGTTGCCAGAATTCATCTTCATATTCAAAACGAATTTTACTTTCATCAACAGAGAACTGGTAGGCAATACCGGATAATCCGAAAGACAGCTGCCCTCGTTGCATTCGTATATGATACGCATAAGATAGTTGAATACCAGTTCGGTCGATCGGTCCATTTTTATCATTAAAAACATAGGCCCCTAATCCAACTTTTCCTGAGCGGGAGCCTAGTGGAGGACGTCTTTTGATTGCTGATTTTTTAGAAATATAACTATTTTTAAGAAGTCTGGTTTGACCGCTGATAGCGTGGGTTTTCGGAGCATTTTTTAGACCAAGCCATTGCTCTCTGGCGGTAAGATTAATTGCGGTATATCCTTCACTTCCGGCTACAGCAGGGTTCAATAAAAAACCATTCATCGTATATTGGCTATACAAAGGAACCTGCTGTGCATCAACAAGTTCTAGCAGGCCAATACTTAATATAAAAATACTTAATAGGTTCCTCATTAGTTTTTCTCTGCTATCATACCCCTCCATTTCACTGATTATTAATCTCTTAAATCAGTAAAAACATGCCATCCCTTCAAAATTGCCCGAAAGATAGAGATTAGAAGTTCAACTTACAAAAATAATTATTCACAAAATGTCTATTTGATAAGAGTTACGGTTCCTGCAAGAGGTTCAAGTCCAGGTGAATTTAAATTTATTACATAATAATATGAATCCATCGGCATTTCCTTTCCACTTGAATTTCCATCCCAAGGTTTTGAATATCCACTTTCAGACCTAAAGACAAGAGTACCCCAGCGATCATATATTTCGACAACAGCCAGTGGAAATGTCTGAAGTTCAGGGATATTCCAAACATCATTCTTTCCATCACCATTAGGAGTAAATGCAGTAGGCATTTTTTTGAAATACTCTTCAACAGAACATGCACCTATAAGGATTTCATCCTGATTTACACAGCCAAATTCATTTATCACACTCACACTAATTTTTTGTAAACCTTCGAAAACGGTTATTTCGCTTGAAGTTTGTCCGTTTGACCAATTGTAAGTAACCCCATCACTTCCTCCATCAAGTGTAATAGTTTCAATACCACATAATGAAGTGTCTTTTCCGAGGTTTACAACAGGTATAGGATGAACAGTAAGGTACATACTATCTGATTTTTTACAACCATACTGGTCGGAAACTGTTAATGAGATAATTCCTTGCTGTCGACCAATAAAATTGGGTTTAACAGACCCATCCAGCCAGAGGAAAGAATAAAAAGATCCTACTGGTATTAGTTCGATGATTTCTCCTTGACAAATTTCCTTATCCGGCCCAAGTTCAATAGTTGGCGAAGAAACTTTAACTAAGCCACTAACAGGGGATGCTGCACAACCAAATTTTGAGAATTCCTGAACACGTAGAACATATTCTCCAGGTGTGTCACCCCAATCAACTTTTATTGAGTCTGCATAATTTGCTGAAATAGCTCCACCCAGCACATTCCATACAAATGTAGATCCAGGGTTACCCTGAACCCGGTACATAACTCCTGTATCCCCAGCACAAACAATGTTTATGTACTGAGCTCTGACTCCGGGAGAAAATCCGAGAGACAGCAGGAATATCCATATGTATTTTGAATACCGCATAATTCTATTCTAAGTCAGCCTAATTCTTCTATTATTATTTTACTGATTGGTTTCAATGCAATCCGGTTTATTCCGGATTACACTGAACCAAATATCAGTATAGAACAATTATAGAATTGTAAAAAACTATCTGTAATCTAAATGCCTAAAAAAAATCAACAAAATCAATCTTTCCCTAATTATCTGCGGGTAAGAGTTCTATTGCTGCTAATAATGCCAGTTTCAACAGTTGGGTGTACAGTGATAGTAAAAGTAGCATCTGTAATTGCACCTAATCCTGTGAAAGAATCGTTCATCTCAGTAATCGTAACAATGTATGTCTGATCCAGAGTTGTGCTGGTGTTTACAAGGTTAGCGGGCAATGCAATGGTCTGAGTTGCTCCGGTTGCACCTGTAATAACTGTTGCTGCGCCTGTTACACCTGCAAGGTCAGTTACAGTATATTTGTAATCAAAGTTTGGTGCACCTGTGAATTGAACAGTGATAGGACCTAATGTTGCATCACCTGAGCAGATTTCATAGTCTGCATCGTTAATTTTGATGGTAGCTGCGCTCCAGAATGCTACGTCCAGTGATTGAATTTTACTTGGACAAGCAACTGTGGAATGAGCAACTTTTCTCTGTGTTGAAACATTTCCTGATACGCTGGTAATGTTATTGTTATCTACTGGCCACTGCACAGTGATAGACTGTCTTCCAACTGCAAATGGTACAACAAAAGGATCAGCAACTGTTCCTGAACCTGTAACACCTGCTGCAGGAACAGTAACTGTTCCACCAACAACTTCCCAGCTATATTCGTCAGATGCAGGACCGGGTACAGTGTAAGTGCTAACTCCACCTTTACGCTCTTCAATAGCTGTTTGAGGCAACACAGTTGATCCAATAAACTGTGCAGAGACTTTACTCCAACTTAAAATTGCGATGAAAGCAATAACAAGCATTTTCGATAATACAGAAATTCTACGTGTTCTCATAACTTTAATTATTAGTTGATTTTTGAAACTATTATTTATTTATTATTTATCTTCTTGTTAATTTATTATTCGAATCAATGTCAAGTAAAACAGGTGTTGCAAATTTCGCAACATTAAATAGTGGTGTAGTTTGCTGACAACCAGTAGCATCTATTACCTCACTAATCTGTAGGGTTCCTGCTCCTGTTCCAACCCAATTAGCCAGAACTGAATTAGTATTACTTGCTCCTGATATTGTTCCACCTGAAATTGTCCAACTGTAACTGTGTCCTGCCGTAAAACTTACTGTATAATTCTCATTAGCAGGATCGCAAACTTCAGACGGACCAACAATTACAGGGACGGGTAATGGGTTTATATTTAATGTTGTGCTGACAGAAGATCCATTTCCACAAACACCTTCAATGCGGACATAATAAACTGTTGTGACCGAAGGTGCAGGAACGACAATATTATTTCCTGTTCCAACATTCACTGTAAAAAGTGCATCACTATACCATTTTGCGAGGGAACCGGTTCCAGGAGCACCACCAGCATAGGAAAGAATTATATTCCCATCTAAGGCGCAAATATTATTTCTATCGCTTGTAGCAGAAACCGGGGCTATATCGTGTAAAACTGTAACTACAGCAGTGCAGTTTGAACTGTTGCCACTGGCATCCGTTACTGTAAGGGTAATGTTGTTGGCTCCTACGTTCGCACAATTAAATGTTGTTTTACTTAGGGCAAGGGTCAGCGATCCTGCTGCAGTGCAGTTGTCTGAGCTACCGTTGTTGATCATCGCTGGCGTGATTGTGGCATTGCCTGTTCCATCCAGGTTGATGCTCAGGTTCTGACATAGCGCTGTGGGTGCAGTATTATCTGATAGCGTTACCGTTGAAGTGCAGGTGGAGATGTTGCCACTGGCATCCGTTACGGTAAGGGTTACCGTGTTGGCGCCTAAGTTCGTGCAATCAAATGTCGTTTTGCTAAGTGCAAGGGTCAGTGAGCCGGCAGCGGTGCAGTTGTCTGAGCTGCCGTTGTTGATCATTGCTGGGGTGATGGTGGCATTGCCTGTTCCATCAAGGTTGATGCTCAGGTTCTGACATACCGCTGCGGGTGCAGTGTTATCTGATACTGTTACCGTTGATGTGCAGGTGGAGCTATTGCCACTGGCATCCGTTACGGAAAGGGTTATGTTGTTGGCACCCACGTTCGCGCAATCAAAGGTCGATTTGCTTAGTAATAAGGTCAGTGACCCTGCTGCCGTGCAGTTGTCTGTGCTGCCATTGTTGATCATTGCTGGTGTGATTGTGGCATTGCCAGTGCCATCCAGACTGATGCTCAGGTTCTGACATAAGGCAATCGGAATTGTAATATCCTGAATAATAACTGTTACACTTGCAGCCGAAGTAATATTACAATCACCTTCAAACCTAATGTAATAAACAGCTGTTATTAGTGGTGCAGAAATGGTAAGATTATTCCCTGTTCCAATATTTGTAGCGAATGCAGCGTCTGAGTACCATTCAGCAATAGCTCCGTCGCCCAAACTTCCACCGGAGTAGCTTAGAATAATATTACCATCTCCTGAGCAAATATTATTTCTGTCACTGATAGCAGAAGTAGGTGCAAAACTTGGGATTCCAGTTAATACTAAATCAGAAACAGCAAGAGTATTATTGCATGTACCTTCAGCCCTTACAAAATATGGAGTGTTAATTCCTGGGTCAACAGTTAGAGTAGCTCCAGCGGGGCCAGCAGATAAGGTCAATCCAACATCCAGATACCATCTCCAACTTGCACCTGATCCAAGTGTACCACCGGTAACAGCAAGTGTTTTAGGCGTACCCTGACAAATATTATTATTAGCAATTGAAATTCCTGTCGGATTCGTTGACAATGAATTTGATGTAATAATCTGAATACTGTCTGTTTTTGAGCAACCTAGAGCAGCAGCATCAGTAACAATTACCTTATATAATGCTGGATCAAGGTTTGTCAACCCAGAAGCAATAACACCTGAAGGAACTCCATTTCTAAACCATTCATACAGGTAACCCATTCCTTTTCCGCCAGACACTGTGGTAAGAATAGAACCATTTGAGTTACCTGGGCAGGTTTCATTAACTTGAGTAAGGGATAGTGCTAATGCAGAAGGTTCGATAACAGTAATTGACTTTGTAGCTGTTGTTCCGTTTCCTATATCTTTCACAACAACTGCGTATATACCTGGTGATAATCCGGATAATGCTGCTGTTACTGGAGCAATTGCACTTCCATTTCTCGTCCATGTATAAGAATATCCCGCACCTGTTCCACCTGTGGCTAGAACAGTTGCAGTTCCATCATTCGAAGAGTTACAAGTTATATCTGTACCAGTAATCGATGCTGTTAACGGACTTGAAATACACAATGTAAATGTTCCTCTGTAACCGGCTCCTAATAGGTTGTCGACCACGATATAATACCAATTTCCAAGGATAAGTGAATCTGTACTAATTGCAATATCACTGGTGCTAACAGTATAACGGGCACTAGCAAGTTCTATATTATTTGTGTTGAACAATGCAATATAGCCATACTGGAGACTACCTTCTATACCCCCAGTATTAAGAGTTGCAGTAATATTTGTCGAATTTGCCTGAAATTTAAACCAGCGATTGTAATTTGGGCCACTATTCCAAGCAATACCTTTGGTTCTGTCGGCAGTTGCATTAATAGTTGTGTATGCAGAATTTGCTGAACACCAGTTGAATGACTGAGTTACCTGGGTTGCACCTTCTCGGTAGTCATAGTCAACGGAATCATCAACACAAAGTGTAAATGTTCCTCTATAACCTGTTCCTTGGTAATTATCAACAGAAATGTAGTAATAATCTCCTGGTATCAAATTGACAGATGAAACGTTTATATCACTTGTACTATTAAAATAAACTGAAGATTGCAATTCTGTCCCTGCATTATTCCACAAAGCTAATAATGGATTTTGCATAGAGCCTTCTGCACCACCAACTTTCAGATCAACCTTAACTTGGGTAGTTGTTGCCTGAAATTTAAACCAACGGTTATAATTTGGACCATTGGGCCATAAACTTCCTTTACTTTGATCAGCAGTTGCATTTAATGTTGTGTACGCGGCATTGGCAGAGCACCAGTTTCCTGTATGAGGAACTATTAATGCACCTTCCTGATAATCGTAATTAACGGCAGTATCAACGCAAAGTGTGAAAGTACCCCTATAACCATCACCGACATAGTTATCAACAGAAATGAAATACCAATCACCTAGTACAAGATTTATGGAGGAAACTTCAATGTCACTAGTACTATTAAAATATGCTGCACTTTGAATTTCAGTACCTGAGTTATTCCACAAAGCAAGTAAAGGATTTTGCATAGATCCCTCTCCAGCACCAACCTTCAAATTGACTTTTACTTGTTTAGTGGAAGCCTGAAATTTAAACCAACGGTTATAATTAGGACCATTTGGCCAAATACTTCCTTTGGCTTGGTCAGCAGTTGCATTCAATGTGGAATATGCCGCATCAGCTGAACACCAAGTTCCAGTATGTGGCACAAGCATTGCTGCTTCTCTGAAATCGTAATCGACCTGTGTAGTAAGGCAAAGTGTAAAAGTACCTCTATAGCCAAGTCCTGTAAAATTATCAACTGAAATATAATACCAATCCCCCGGGGCCAAACTAATCGAAGAAACTGTTATATCACTGGTACTATTGTAAAATGCAGCACTTTTAATTTCTACTCCTGCATTGCTCCAGAGTGCAAGTAAAGGATTTTGCATAGATCCTTCTGCAGCTCCAACCTTCAAATCAACTTTAACCTGTGCTGAAGTAGCCTGAAATTTAAACCATCGGTTATTATTTGGTCCATTTGGCCAAACACTACCTTTTGATTGATCCGCTGTTGCATTTAATGTTGAAAATGCTGCATCAGTTGAACACCAGTTAAGCGAATGAGGCACAATCATTGCTGCTTCTCTGTAATCGTAATCAACCTGAGTATCGACACACAGTGTAAATGTTCCTCTATATCCTGTCCCAATATAATTATCCACACATATATAATACCAATCTCCAGGTATGAGGTTTATTGATGACACCGAGATATCACTTGTGGTATTATAGTAAGTTGCACTTTGGATTTCAACTCCTGCATTGTTCAAAAGAGCGAGTAAAGGATTCTGCAATGACCCTTCAGATCCCCCTACTTTCAAATCAACCTTTACTTGTGCTGTAGTTGCTTGGAATTTAAACCACCTATTATAATTTGGGCCGTTTGGCCAGATGCTGCCTTTAGATTGATCTGCTGTAGCATTTAATGTAGTGTAAGCGCCATCTGCAGAACACCAACCTGAAGAATGAGGAACCACAAGTGCAGCATCTCTGAAGTCATAATCTACCTGAGTTGTTAGGCAAAGAGTAAAAGTTCCTCTGTAACCTGCCCCTACATAGTTATCAACTGAAATGTAATACCAGTCACCAGGAACCAGACTTATCGATGAAACTGTTATATCGCTTGTGCTATTATAGTATGCAGCACTCTGAATTTCAGCACCTGCATTATCCCAAAGTGCCAGCAATGGATTTTGCATGGAACCCTCTGCAGCTCCAACTTTCAGATCAACTTTTACCTGTCCTGTTGTTGCCTGGAATTTAAACCATCTATTATAATTAGGTCCATTTGGCCAAACACTTCCTTTCGTTTGATCGTTTGTAGCATTTAGGGTAGTATATGCGGCATCGGCAGAACACCAGTTCAGAGAATGTGGTAAAACCACAGCCGCTTCTCGGTAATCGTAATCAACCTGAGTATCCAAACAAAGTGTAAATGTACCCCTGTATCCAGTGCCAACATAATTGTCAACTGATACATAATACCAGTCTCCTGGAACCAGACTTAAAGATGAAACTGAGACATCACTTGTACTATTATAATAATTTATGCTTTGAATCTCAGTACCTGAATTATTCCACAAAGCAAGCAAAGGGTTCTGCAATGAACCTTCAATCCCACCAACTTTTAAGTCAACTTTCACTTGGGATGTTGTAGCTTGAAACTTAAACCAACGATTATAATTAGGACCATTGGGCCATACACTTCCCATTGTCTGATCGGCTGTTGCATTCAAAGTTGAAAAGGCAGCATTTGCTGAGCACCATCCAGGAGAATGCGGAATGATCATAGCCGCTTCACGGAAGTCATAGTCTACCTGAGTGTCTAAGGCCAATGTAAAAGATCCACAGTACCCTGCTCCAACATAATTATCAACAGAGATATAATACCAATCCCCAGGAATTAAACTTAGTGATGAAACAGATATATCGCTTGTACTATTGTAGTAAACAGCACTTTGCAATTCAGCACCCGCATTATTCCATAAGGCTAGGAAAGGATTTTGCATTGTTCCTTCGGCACCACCAACTTTTAAATCTACTTTTACCTGACTTGTTGTAGCCTGAAATTTGAACCAACGATTGTAGTTAGGGCCGTTTGACCACAAGCTTCCTTTACCCTGATCTGCAGTAGCTCCAACTGTAGTGAATATTGCTAAAGCGGACGTCCAAACTGATGTATGAGGAACAGTATATGCACCGGCGCGTGAATCATAATCACCAATTGAAGTGATTTGGGAATATTCAGCAGAGCAACCTGAACCATTTGTAAATGAATACCTCACTGTATCTGATCCAATTCCTGCCAAAACAGGGCTATATGTATTTCCAGAAATTCCTTTTCCTGTAAATACTCCTCCTGCAGGAGTGCCAGTTAAGGTAACTAATGGTGAAGTTATAGGGTAAAAAGCTGCGAGTCCACTGAAACTTACAACAGGAATTGCATTTACAATTACCGTTTGCAAAGAGGAATCAGTACAACCTGCTAAATTTGTAACAACATATTTAATGCTAAATGTGCCTGTCAATGATGTGCTAAAAGTAGCTGTCCCATTGGAGTTGTCTGTTACTGAAGTGCCACTAAAAACACCTTCTGGAGCACTATCTCCAACTAGAAGCTGGCTGGTTGTATTTTGGCAAACCGGAGAGCTCAATCCTGTAAACCCAATTGAAGGTGAAGGTTTTACAATTAGATTTATGCTGGCTGCACTAGTTGAATTACAATCACCTTCAAAACGAATATAATAAGTTTGGCTTATTGCAGGAGTTGAAATGGCAAGATTATTACCATTACCAATATTACTTGCAAAGCCTGCATCAGCATACCATTTTGATATGGCTCCAGTACCAGAAAATCCTCCGGAATATGTAAGAATAATATTTCCATCATTTGGGCAAATATTATTACGATCAACTGCTGCAACGGGAGCAATACTCAAACTCTTAATCGTGATTGTTGCACTCACCGATGCAGTTGTTATGCAACCACCTTCAAACCTGACAAAATAAGTAGTTGTAGATGAGGGAGCTGATATACTGATATTGTTCCCTGATCCAACGTTAGTAGTATAGGCAGCATCTGAATACCATTCTGCAATGGAACCTGTTCCTAAAAATCCACCTAAATAGGAAAGTAATATACTACCATCATTAGGACAGATATTGTTTCGATCAATATTTGCAGCAGTTGGCGCTATAGAAGGCAATGGTTGAGAATTTACAGTAACATTTGTAGCATTGGATACACAAGTATAATCAGTGGAATTTCTTACAATTATAGAATGAGAACCGCTTGCAACAGAAGAAAAAGTGGTTGATGACTGGAAGACTCCAGCATCTATGCTATACTCATATGAGCCAACTGGAGCAGAAACTTCAATAGTACCAGTCGAAACAGCACAGTTGGGTTGTACTGTTACACTTGCAGTTGAAGCAACCGGTGGTGTATTAAGACTAATTGTGGTTGTTATTGAAGAAACACTCTGGCATCCACTGGCATTGGTAACTTGTACCGTAAAACTTCCAGCGGTGGTGACGTTGATACTTGCCGTGGTCTCACCCGTTGACCACAGGTAACCGCTCCCTGCACTTGATGTCAGTGTTACACTGCCACCGCTGCAGAATGTCAGTGGTCCTGATGCGGTTATTGTCGGAGTTGCAGGAAGTGCATTTACCGTTACTGCCGTTGCAACTGAAGACGCACTCTGGCATCCACTGGCATTGGTAACTTGAACAGTATAGCTTCCAGCAGTCGTGACGTTAATACTTGTTGTGGTTGCGCCTGTCGACCAAAGATAACTGCTGCCAGCACTTGATGTCAGCGTGACACTGCCACCGGCACAGAAGGTTAGTGGTCCTGATGCTGTTATTGTGGGAGTTGCTGGAAGTGCATTAATAGTTACAGTAACAGGCTTAATATCAAAGCAACCGCTAACCGTTGTACCTTTAATATAGTATGTACCAGAAGTAGTCACAGCAGATGGTGAAACTAAAGAAACAGTAGCTGTTGCATTTGTCCAATAAGTATAGGTCAAACCCGCAGAACTACCTGATGTAACCGCTGCAGCAGTAAGATTAACTATACCCGGAGAACAAATAGCTGCAGGGTTAGTAATAACCAGGTTTGCTGCAGGATTAACTGTAATACCTGTCGTTCTAGGTAAACTTGTGGCGCATGCATTCGTAGCTGTTACGCTTAAAGTGCCACTTGTAGCTGTAGCATTAAAATCAACTGTAACTGAATTACCTGTTCCGTTAATTGTATGACCTGTTCCAGAATACGACCAAGTATAAGTGATCCCAAGAACCGCTGGAACACTGTATACATATCCAGTTACACCTCTACATACTGAGGTAGGTGCTAATAAGAAATTTGAAGGTCTGGCGGCCACAACCGGAAATGCAATAACAACGTTATCTGATGATGTGCATGTTGAATTACTGATGGACCATTTCAAAGAATAAGTGACTCCTAAAGTCCCGGTAAAAACAGTGTTTCTAAGAGTGTTGTTGACAAAGTTACCACCTGCTCCGCTCACAACAGTCCATAAACCAGTGTAAGGGGCAGGATTATTTCCTGCAAGGGTTGTACCAGAGAAACCACAAAGAGATTGGTCGGGGCCAGCGTTTGAGGTAGTAGGCATTGTCAGTGCAGTAATAATTGTATCACCAACAACACCTGTATTTGCGCCATTATTATAGGTAAACCCTGTCAATTGATAATTTCCAGGTACCGGAGTTGGAAGTAAATATGGCAAAGAGGAAATAGCTACAATAGGCTGCGCTAACCCATTGAGGGTGTAACTTAGGGTATAATTAAGATTAATAGGAGTATATGAACTAAAATTTACAGGAATTCCAGAAGAACCACAGATTGCGCCAATGGGGGAAAAAGAAGCTCGTGCTCTAGTAGTTGTAATACTTGCAGTAGTGTAATTCTTTTGAATTGTTGAAATATTAACATTATTAGTTGTTATTACATCTCCAATATTATTATTTCCTGATGCTGAAGACAATAACTGATTCCAAAAACCAGCATTGAACTCAGCCACCCTCATGTCTGCAATACCATTAATAGTCATCACAGGAGTTAGGCTACTTTGCGGATTCCATCCTATTTTAACTTTGGCTGTAGCATTGGTTGTGGTGGAAATTCCCCAATACTCTTTGGTATTCGTTTCTATTAATGGTGCTGTAATTGACCCTGATGTAGAGTTTGGTGAGAAATACTCTACAGTCCAAGATAAATTGCCAGAAGTTGTTGATGTAAGCGTAAAATTATGACCAATTATTGTATCATTCCCAATAGGGTATTGAAAACTTCCACCATTTAATAATTTTTTTGTCAATGGACCATTAATATATGAAGTTGCTCTACCTCCTGATGGGATTGCTGCAGAAGCAGAAGTGTTTAATAAAACAAGTTTATTACTTGTGGTTGTTTTAATTATTCCCTCGGTAAGCAATAAGGAATTATTTACTTCAATTAAACCATTGACTCCTATTTTTAAACCCTGGCTATTGTTAATTTCAAGATTATTAAAACTGTTAGAACCCGTAAAATCACCAGTTGGTCCACCAATAGTTTGAATAGCAGAACCCGAAATTGAGACGGTCGCAGCGGGAGATAAACCAGTACCTGCTGCGAAGGCGCCAGAATTGTAACGTTCCATTGAACCAAGGATAGTAAGTTTCCGATTATTTGTATTATTATCTAGCATTGGTCCGTCAATCACCAACCTTTTACATATTGTGAGGTCTTTATTTGGCAGTGTCCTTATTCCTGTACCGGTAAATAACATGTTAGGTAAACTGTTAAACTGACTTGCAACAATAGTATAAGCACCGGTTCCACCATATTCTACTGTTGCATTACCAGAGCAGTCAATAAATGACGTGAAATTACCTGCAGGAAGATTTCCATTTTCAAGATAAAGAGTTCCTTCACCATCAACAACACCCAGATTATGTCCAAATGTGGGTGATATTATTTTAAGTTTATTATTTATCGTTGTACGGAAAGCAAAACAATTATTTACATCGGTTGAAACAATGTGGTCAATAATAACCTGACTTCCATTAGGGCCTCCAACCGGGCAAGGAGGAGAAGAACCAACAGGAGTCCAAATTAAATTATCTGACCAGTTTCCATCCTGATTAGTTTGATAGACTGGTATTTCTACTGGAAATGCACTTTCAATACCTGCAGTATAATCCCCTGAAAGATTATTGCTTGCTGCGGAATTAAAACTTATCCTGTGTGTAGTTTCATTAACATTATCTGTTGCCGGCCCGGGAGTGGCAGTGTACCAATAATTTCCAGGGATTTCTAGATATGCAGCAACATAATTAGATTCAACGCCCTGAATATCAGCAGGTAAATATTGAAGTAGAAGATCACCATTAAACCCGGAAATACCTGAGCTTTCAATTTGCCAATAGTATTTCAGAACATTTGAAGGATCCAGAGTGCTTGGGTGATTATTATTAATAGGATTAACATTAATATACCCCACGGATCCATTTGCAGTTATTGTATAAGAAGCAGGTGTGTATTTTCCTGCAACGCCAATTGGGAAGGTGAATGATTGTGGCGCAGCAGTAAAAAATTTACGAACGCCAAAACTACTAGTTACTCCATCGGACAAAATCATTTTTGTAGCAGATGGTGTACCAATAATTTTACTGTTCTGACTAAGAGTTAAAAGATTTGAACTAATTTTAAATATACCAAGAGTAAGCAAAAGATCATTCTGAAGCATTATATCATTGTTCAAACTAGCTCCCGAATTATTATTGATTTCAAGTCTTCCATATGCTCCTGTGCCATATATTTGCTGCAAAACAGTACCTGATAAACTTACACCACCAACTGTATTATCGTCTGTGTAAGCACCATTATTTGTAAGGTCCCCATATACAGTAACCTTTTTATTTCCTAATATAAGAGAACCTGTTCCAATGGTAAGATTCTGGTTGACTGTAAAACTATTATTAACAGTTAAAGAATTTAAGGAAGAAACTGTGAGATTATTGAAATTACTAACTCTTGCCCCTGAAATAGATTGAATTCCACCATTAAAAGTAGTTGTATTTGTTCCTGTAATAAAGGCAACTGGTGCAAGTGGCCCATTATTAATTAGGTCACCCTTGATTGATAAATTCTTACTATTGCAATTAAACAAACTATTTGCGTTAGTCAGAGTTAAAGAACCATTGATTGCCAATGGGCTTACCATAAGTCCTAACGCTGCATTAGCTGCGGTTGCAGCAGTTCTACCAGTTACGGTAATATTAAATAAATTAGCAGTTGACTCTAATAAATACGATTGTGGGGAGCCACTAAAATTATGGGAGAAAACAATGGTACCTCCAGTTACAGCAGAACTAGCTGGGCGTAAATATAAATCCCCAAATACGGTCCCATCCCCATTAACGATTGTAAGAGTACCACCCGACATATTAAACAAACTACCTGCATTCAGTATTTCAAGTTTTGCATAAGATGCATTTGCAGCATTACCATTAATTGTAACGACCCCTCCACTTTGGATATATTTTAGAATACCATTTGTAGTAGATGTATTTCTGCGAATTTGTCCATTTACAAAGAGATTCCCACCTTGTACCTCAATGGATGATGCTCCCCCTCCAGAATATTCAATATCATTATTATTTGCAGGAGCTGCGGTAGGTCCAATATAAATATTACCCCTAATTAAAGTAAGTTTTCCATCGAGCAATAAATCTCCAGCATTATTTGCTACGTTACCAATCATAATATTCCGGTTACCTGTATTGCTTGGCAAATCAATATAAAGGCCAGCAGTAGAAGGGATTATAAATGGAGTGGTTGTTGAAATATTAAAATCAGCACCCGGATTTGTCCTCATAAATCTGAAAGTGCCGTTTTGCAAATTTAACCAGGCATTAACCGGTGTTGTCAATGTACCTGCAATATCGCATGTCAATGTAGTAGCTTGAGATGTTCCCTTATTAACTGTAACAGTACTAAAGATGGTTACTGGCGAACCAGCTGTACTTGTAACACTTGAAGATGTTGAACCAAAAAATGTAAGTGGAATACCTGTAAAATCAGCTTTAGAAGTAGTGCTGGTACCATTTGTTCCTCCATTTGCGTTATTTATAAGACTTCCGCCAATGGCCATACTTTGGTTGGTTCCACCTAATATATATAAGGATGATAATGCAGCAATTCTTAGATTTCCGTCAATAACAAAATTCTGAGCAATTGCTGCATTATTATACCAAATCAATGCTCCACCTTGTATATCAAGATTTCCTTTGATTGAAATAGTTTTTGCTATTGCAGGAATTGCTCCGGGATAAGTTACGCCCCAACTTGGGCAAAACCATGAATCAGCATTTTGTCCCCGGGTAATTAAATTACCGTAAATAGTTATATCATTATTCGAGAACATGAGGTTAGAACCGCCCAAGGGAGACAAAATAAGGTTTCCGTAGGAAGCAACACCAACCGGCATATAATATTCTGTTCCGGATGCAGGGTTTGTTGTATAAAGTTCAGTTGTACCCCTATTTACATTGAAATCAGAGAAATCGCCTGAAGGGAATATAAAAGTTGAGGGGCTGGTAAAATTTGTAGTTACCCTGAAATTACCATTTCCATTAGGATGTGACATTACTCTGTAGAAAATGGAACTTGGATTATATCCAATGTCAAGTGCAGAACCGCTCTCAATTTGAAGAGTTGCACAACTAGCACTCCCTGTATTTGCTACTGTAGAATTTGTAGTTAAATACACACTATCAGCATCTCCAATTATTACAATATCATTTGCTCCGGGAACAGTTAATGGAGCGTTTGTAACTGTATTGCTTGTAAGAGACCATGTACTTAATGTACTCCAAAGTCCGCTTTGTCTGCTGTAGAATATAGTTGGTGCGCCAAAAGGATTTGTAGGATTATCATCACCTGCGGTAAAATCACCATCAATGAAAGAGACATTTTCGAGGAAAGACCCTGAACCCGGTTCGCCAATTATATTATTTGTTGCATCATCAACATCAGCAGAGGTACCTCGGGACCAAGAGCTTGTTGAACTATTATATTTTGCAGCAACGTATTCATCTTCAGTTATCCCTGCTCCTGTAATTACATTACTCTGATTATAAATATAGCCATGAGTAACGGTTGCACTACCAAGATTAAACCCACTGGAGTTTACTCTCCAAAAATATGAAAGACTTCGACCTGAAGTAGTTGCATTTGGATGGGCGTAATTTACCGGAACTACAGTGATCGAACCGTAACTTGTTGGAACAGAATTTAATCCAATACTTCCTGGTGTGTAATTATTTACTCCAACCGGAAAGTTAAAACTCAACGGAGCAGAAAAAACTTTTGTTATCCCACCATCTCCAGCATTCCCTGCAGATTTCACATATCTTAATGCACTAGCATTAACAATTGAAGCATTTCCATTAAGCTTTAAATTATATGTATTGATATTAAAAAGCTTATCCTGAGAAAATGTTAAAGCTCCATTTATGGTGCAATTTGCAAGTAGCGAAACCGGTGCAGGAACAGCAATGGTTGTATTATTCAATTCCAGATTTCCAAAAATGCCGTTTCCATCTATTGTCTGCAAAACTGTTCCATTTAATACAACAGTACCAGTGCCACTATGAATCCCGGAGTTAAATACGTTTTTGGCAATTCTGATTGTATTGCCATTATCATTCATTGTAGCTAGTACCAGCCTGAAATTATCCGAGATATTTATATTTGGCTGTGAACCTGCAAAATTTAAGGCAATGTTGGCAGGTTTATCTATTGTCAACTTGTTTAATGAAAGAGGTGCAGCCAGATTTACAGTAAAGGTCTGATCGGAGGTTCCATTAAAAAATGTTGTATTGGTGCCAGTTGTATAGGAAGTTCCTATAGATATCATGAAATCTCCGCCAATTCTGACATCCAGATTGTTTGCGTTAAAATCTCCTGAAGAAAGTGTAAGATTTCTTATAACTGTTAATATTGATGTGTTCAACTGAACAACTGATGCACTGCTCTGCCGGTCTATTAAGAGATTATTTAGTGGAGCTGATGAGGATATCCGGTAATTAGCTGCATCTGCCAGTGCAGTTCCTGCAATTGGAATAATTTCCAATGATCCACCAGTAACATTGATATTTGAATTCGAGGAAAATACATCGAATGCCTTTTGTTCTCCTGCTGCAATTCCGCAAACATCATAAATACGGATTGTTCCGCCCGACATAGCAAAAATGTTGGTTGTGTTATTCAGGTTAAATGAACCATTGGCAGAAGTTACACCATTTATTGCGCGGGAAGTATTTAATGTGGAAAGCGTAATGTCAGCTAGCCCTGAAATGGTATAGGAAACTGGTGTGCGTCTGAAACGTCCTCTAAGTAAAAGGCTTCCTCCTGTTTGTGTATAGGATGCAAAACCTGTTGCAGAAAGAAATTGTTTAGCATCAACTACTCCATCATTAATGATAAATTGCCCGGAAGCAATGTTGGAAGTAATAAGTCCTCCTGACTCTCGTGTAGAGAGGAACCCATTATTAATCTGTAATTTACCAAAAATATTTAATGCACTATTACCACCACTGGTTATTCCAATTGTTGCATTATCTGGAGCTGTAACGTTATAAGCTGAATTAATTTCCCGGTAATCATCTGCGGTTGAAAGAATAATAACCTCTGGCCCATCAAGAACTAAAGCACCATTGGAAGGAATATAAAAATCAGAATTTGGTGACCCTGCTGTTACTCCTTCTGTTAAAGATGGAATAATAGTTGTTCCTCTTAAAACCAAGGTGCCGGTTCTTATCCACAGAGCCTTTCTTAGATTGGCATTACTGCCAGATGCTTCACCAGCAAGAGTATTTGCACCGAATAACTTAAAATTATTATAATCAGACGAGTTAACAATAAGCCTGTTTGTCTGATCTGTTCCTTTATCAATAATAAGATTATAAAAATTAGTGACCCCATTGCAATTTAAGGTATTGTCACTGCTTCCCTGAAAATATACTGAAGCTGCGCCAGATGTTGGACCGTTTGCGGTAGGTGGAAATGCATTATAAATCGGGTAATTAAGATTTGTAAACTTAACTGTCCCATTGTTGGTAAAATCTCCCCTTATAATTACTGTATGGAAATAGGTGTAATAATTTATAAATGGCGCTACACCACCAGAGGACACTGCTGTTATTAATGGGTTAGTGACTCCGTTTCCAACACTAATTAATCCAGCGTTATCAACATTAACATTACCATTTACTGTTAGGTTGAGTTTGGCCACAGATGCATTATCGTTAATCCTGAAAGTACCAGTTTTAACGTTCAAATATCCATTTAATGAAATATTGGATAACTGAGTCCCTATAAACCCATTTGAATTTAGTACCAAATTATTATAAACAGGGTACGAAGCCGGAAAAGTAAAATTTGCTGAATTGTTATATTCAAATGTTCCAGCCCCAGCATCTATAAAAGTATTTACAACAGGAACCGGAATATTTGCAGATGCAAGAATAAATGTTCCTTGTCCGCGTAAGGCATAAATGGAATTTGTGAATCTAAAAATTTTCTGATCAAGGAATCCACCCGCATCAATTGTTATATCCAGATTTAAAGTTGAAATATCAGAAGATAAAGAAACTGTTCTGCCTGTTAAAATAATTACTTTATCATCATTACCAGGGATAGTCCCTCCAATCTGTAATGTACCACTTGGGTCAGTTGTCCATGTATTCGGAGTATTCCAGGTTCCTGTCTGATATGAATAATATGTTTCTGTAATGGCGGTTCCAATACAATAATAAACACCAGGATTAAGTAAATTCGGTGATACAATGGAGGGAACATTGCTTGATCCACCAATAGCAGAGTAATTTCCGGCTAATGCAAGAGACATTCCTATTGTTTTGGACAAGTCCAATCCACTTTCAAATAGTTCAATTTTACCACTATTAAAATTTCCGCTATTTGTATTTGTTAAAGTCCAATACCTCGGGTCAACAGTACCCATCGTAACTCCATCCCCGGTTATTGCACCAGCTGGAGAAACTTTTGCGCGTAAAACAGGTCCTGTAGCTCCGGTAATAATATCTCTAATATTTATAGCCTTATATACACCGCCTTCTCCAATCGGAAATAAATAATTCTGGCCTAAAGCAACAATTCCTGAGGGAATCGTTCTTTCAATTGATCCTGAACCGATGTTTACAAATGCAGAGGCAGAACCACCAACTATTCCAGCAATAGCGGTGTTTGTTACTTTTAGAATATTTGCGCCAGCCTGAATAATACCATCTGTAAGAGTCAAAACACCAGCAGGTGCCAAAGTGATGGTGCTATTCATGGTAACACCATTAGTATTATTTATTGAGAGATTTCCTAAATTAACGACACTCGCTGGGATATTTACTCCAGCTGAAGATCCACCATAAATTAAGTTTGACGTGGCTAATACTGATAAATTATTAGGCGTTCCTGCAATGGTTGGTCCATTTAATGTTAAAGTATTTGCACCAACTGCAAAAGTTCCTGAGGTTAGGGTAAGAATTCCATTTATCGACAAACTTGCTCCCAGATTGATATTTCTGCTAACATTAAAATTGTTCAATCCGCCAGCAATTGTATTTAGAGTAATAATAGTCCCAGTACCAATTGTAAGATTGGAAGTGGTTCCTCCTGATAATGAACCGCCTCCATAACTCAGATTTCCTGCATTGGATAAAGTAAGCATATTTGCTGCAATCGATAAGGCTCCTGAAGTTAGAGTAATTGTGCCGGCTGCAGTAACATTACCGCACATTGTAACTCCTGCGGGTCGGTTTATAATTAGATTGTTTAATGAGACTGCCGATAAGCTTGCCGTTCCTGCCCCACCAATTATTATATTGGATGATGCTCCACCAACCAAAACACCGCAGTTTATTTGGCCGTTAAGTGTTAATGTGTTAGCCCCAATTGAAAGACCTGCTCCGCCAGGACTAAACAGACCGCTGAGCGTCAGGCTACTTTGCAATGTAACAATGTTAGTATTGCTTGTAGTCAGCCCTGTTAAAGAAACTATATGTGATGGAATCAAAACACTAGCTGAAACACCTCCAAAAACCAGGTTCGAAGCCGCATCAGTTAATAAGTTTAATGGAGTGCCTGCAATGGTTGGTCCATTAAGTGTAAGGGTTTTCCCGGTTATGTCAAATGAAGAATTCAGTGTTAAAGTTCCTCCAATAGTTGAACTAGCTTGTAGAGTTTTTATACCACTCCCGGAAATAATAAGATTTATGTAATTTGCTGATGCAAACACTGATTGATCACCTAAGGCACTATAATTCACAGTACTTCCTGAAGCGGCTGTGGTAGTAAAAGTGGTAATCGAATTAGTAGGTCCTAATAAATTCAAGGTATGTGCAAGCCCTGCACCAGTCATATTTATTGTTCCTGCTCCGCTAAGATTTCCGGTTAATGACATCGTTTTTGCTGCAGTCCCGAAAGTTAAAGTACCTGCAATGCCCGTTGTCCCTGAAACATTTACAACAGTTGCAACTGTACCCAGGTCAAGTGTTCCTGCAGAAACATTCAGATTTCCATTAATATTTGCATTTCCTTGAAGTGTTTTTATGCCACCACCAGAAATGGTAAGATTACGATAGTTCAGACTGGCAAAAACTGTTTGGGCTGCACCTGAATTGTAATTGACCTGACTTGAAACTGCTGCAGTAGTAAATGTTCCTATACTGTTTGTTGCCCCGCCAAGGTTTAAAACATGAAGAAAGCTTCCTCCGCTCATATCAATTGTGCCTAATCCGCTGAGGTTTCCGGTGATTGATACAGTTTTCGTACTTGTTCCACCAAAGTCCAGATTTCCATTTATTGTTGCTACACCTGTAACACTAAAAGTTGTAGCAAGAATTCCTAAATTAAATGTTGCGTTATTGTTGATGGTAAAGGTGCCTGTTGCGCTTGAATTACCAAGAAGAGTCTTTATACTGTTATTTGTAAACGCTAAGTTATTATAGGCAAATGGACCAACATTCTGAGTTCCAGTACCATTGAAATTTACAGTTCCAGTTCCTTTGTTAAAGGTTCCACCTCCTGAAAAGGCCCCTCCTATATTAAAAGCACCAACTCCGGTATAGGTAATTACATTTCGCGCAGGTGTCGAAGTATTCATTAAAACACTTCCACTGGTATTAATAGTTCCAGTTGTAACAGAAAGTGTTAAAATCTCAGTATTAACACCTGTTTCCGGCATAGTTACAGATGCGCAATTTAATGTTCCAGTAGCTACTGTAAGAGTCTGGCTTCCGGCAGCTGCATTTGGATTTCCAAAAGTTACCGCACCACTTACATTTAAGGTTCGTCCTGTAATGTTTAATGATGTTGCATTTATTGTTAAATCATCGAATACCAGATTGCCAATTGGATTAGCGGGATTAACATCTAAAGTAAGTACTGTATTATTTAATATTGTAACTGTTCCTGCGCAAGCATTCTGACCAGGATATGCTGTTGCCGCTACCCAAGCTACTCCGTTCCATCGTTGCCAGTTTGCCACAACCGACCAATTTCTGGCACCAGTTCCATTTGTTCTGTAATTTCCGCCGGGAGTAACTGATAGTATAGTATTCACTGCTGCGGTTGTGTTACAAGGTCCCTCAAACCTTACATAATAGGTTGTTGTACTAGAAGGTGCTGCAATGATAAGATTATTTCCTGTTCCAACAAGTATAGTAAAACCAGCATCACTATACCATTTCGCTATAGCACCCGTTCCTAGTGTTCCACCGGCATATGAAAGTGTAACATTTGTCCCGGGACAAACATTATTTACATCTCTTGTGGCTGATAATGGTACAATACTAAGCGTATTTACTGTAACAGAAATAGTATTGGTGGTTATGTTCTGTGCTCCAATAAGAAAGGTAAGGTAATAATTGCCTGAAACAGATGCTGTATAAGTAAATGAAGTTGCTCCTGCAATGGCAACACCATTATTATACCATTGGTAGTTACTTCCATCATTGGGAACAGAAAGCACAACTGATCCTCCTGTGCAAAAGGTTGTTGACCCTGAAACAGATAGTGTATAAGCTCCCGCTGTGAAAAGTGAGGAAATAGGACTTGCATTCAGATTTGTCAGATTACCAAAACCGCAATCAATTGGATAATTATTAGGATCAGTACAGATAAGGTCTACATAACCAGCACCAGTTTTAATTATCGGTGTCGGATCAAGCACAAAAACAGCTCCTGAAGTAACATCAAATGAACCCTGGTCATCTGCTCCCTGCATATCAAGATTACCGGTTACAACAAGATAACCGCCAGCAATTGCCATTACCTGATTACCGGATATGTAATCTCCATAAACAATAAGCACTCCACCTGAATTTATTGTCAGATCTGCATTATTTCCCAAAACCAGATTTCCATATATTGTTAAAGTATCATTAACAATAAGGTCTCCATTTCCAAAATCTAAATCACCAATCCGGCGTACATTTCCATAGATTGTACAATTTGGTGCAATATTGTTTACTCCAGGGTTAGAGTTATCAGACCAGATTGAATTATCGATCCAGTTACCGGATATATTATTTAAAGTTGATTCCTGACTTAAAACCGGGGAAATAAACGAAATAATAAACAACAGAAAAAGAAATAAATTCTTCCGATGCGTAAACGGAACTGCCTTAAGCAGAACAGTTTTGAAAACGATATCGGAAAAAATAATTCTCATCTAAAAATGTTTCCTTGATTAAAATTCAATTCAAATTAAATACTGTTTTTATTGTTTTTGCATACATATAACCAGTAAAAACTGATTAAAAAATAGCAAGGCAAATGCTTCATCCAACTTAACAATTACACTATTTAAATAAAAAAATAAACCTTTAAAACGCCCTAAATCGAAATTGCACACATTTTTCAATATGTATGACCCTTAAAAACTGTATTTGGTTGTTTCAACGTAAATAATAATTTAAGGTTACCAATGCTTATTAGTTCTCGATTATTCAAACTACATCTGTTTTTATAACTTAAAATCAAGCCTAATTTCTAATTACTATGATATTCACAGTTTCTAAATTCGTCTTAAATATAGGCATAACTTTCTGATTTTTCTAAGGGTAAATACTCATTCTAACGCTTAATACCACGTATTAATAAGTGCGTATAAATACTTGATTGAATATTATTCCTTTTTTTAATGAACCGTAATTCAAAACCTAAGACTTTACTTCACAATTTGATTCAACTTTTAAACGTAATTCTTGTTACATGTACCTATCTTGCAGACAAAATGTGCAATGGTATTGAATAGTTGCGTATTTTTGAATTAATTTTATTCCCGCTTAAGCAGAATTTATATGGATAAACTCTCTTTCTTAAATAATTCAGATGCGGATGCCATCGATCAGTTATATCAACAATACCGTAAGGATCCCTCTTCCCTTGAAGAAAGCTGGAGAAAGTTTTTCGAAGGTTTTGAATTTGCTTTAAATAATTACAACGGAACGCAGGTAAATTCAGAGCATGTAGACAAAGAAATTAAAGTTATCGAGCTAATCGATAATTACAGAAAAAGAGGGCATTTATTCACCAAGACCAACCCTGTCAGGACCCGAAGAAAATATTTCCCTACGCTTGACATTGAAAATCATGGCTTAAATACGACTGACCTTGAAACTGAATTTCATGCAGGAAAAGAGATCGGAATAGGGAAATCAAGTTTGAAAAATATAGAGGAATATTTAAAACAAACCTATTGTCATTCTATCGGGGCGGAATATATGTTTATCAGAGATCCGGAAAAACTTCGTTGGTTGCATACCCGGATTGAAGCCAATATGAACACTTCAGTATTTTCCCCCGAAGAAAAAAAAGAAATGTTTATGCATCTTAAACATGCTGTGGGATTCGAGAATTTCATCCATAAAAAGTTTATCGGTGCAAAAAGGTTTTCTCTTGAAGGAGCCGAAGTTCTTGTGCCTGCAATGGTTGCTGCTATCGATAAAGGTGCTGAATTAGGTATCGAGGAATTTGCCATCGGAATGGCTCACAGGGGAAGGCTTAATGTTCTTGCAAACGTTCTGCAAAAACCTTATGAGAAAATTTTTAAGGAATTCGAGGGAGGTGAATATGAAGCCGGTATCACCTTAGGCGATGTGAAATACCATCTCGGCTATGGAAACACCATAACCACGGCCAAAGGACATAAGGTAATTCTCAATGTGGCACCAAACCCTTCGCATTTAGAGGCCGTTGGACCTGTTATACAAGGAATTGTGCGCTCCAGGGTTGATCATGTTTACGGGGGAGATTATAATAAAATCGCACCAATAATAATTCATGGCGATGCTGCAATTGCTGCTCAGGGTGTGGTTTATGAAGTTATTCAGATGTCAGAACTCGCCGGATACAAAACCGGTGGAACAGTGCATCTGGTAATTAACAATCAGGTTGGATTTACTACGAACTATCTCGATGCACGTTCTAGCACCTATTGTACAGATATTGGAAAAGTTACCAAATCGCCAATTTTCCATGTTAACGGGGATGATGTAGAAGCTCTGGTGCACACCATAAGGCTGGCATTGGAGTATCGGCAGACTTTTCATACTGATGTTTTTATTGATATTCTTTGCTACAGAAAATACGGTCATAATGAGGGAGATGAACCTCGGTTTACCCAACCGCTATTATATAAGGAGATAGCCAAACATCCTAATCCGCGGGACATTTATGCTCAAAAGCTTATCGAACAAGGTATTTACAAAAGGGAAAACATAGATGAGATTATTCATAACTATGACGAAATTTTAGAGGGGAAACTACTGGAAGCCAGGGAATTAAAGAAAGTTAGCATTCCTCAGTTCCTTAAATCGGATTGGAAGGATTACCGCTTTGCAGAACCTTCAGATTTTGAAAAACTTTTGGTTACTGGAGTAAAAATAAAAAAGCTCAAAGAACTAGCCATAAAGATCACAAGTTTGCCAAAGGATAAAGAGTTTTTTAAGAAGATTGTGAAGCTTTATGAGGATCGTAATAAAATGGTCAGTGATGATAAACTCGACTGGGCAATGGGCGAACTTCTGGCATATGCGAGCCTTCTGGATGAAGGACATCCAATTCGCATTAGTGGACAAGACGTTGTAAGAGGTACTTTTTCGCATCGCCATGCTGCTGTAGTTATTGAAGATACTGATCAGCAATACATCCCGCTAAAAAATCTGAGTCCGGAACAACCGCGCTTTGATATTTATAATTCTCTACTTTCCGAATATGGTGTGTTAGGGTTTGAATATGGATATGCAATGGCTACACCTGCAGGACTTACAATCTGGGAAGCACAGTTTGGTGATTTTCATAATGTTGCACAGGTAATTATTGATCAGTACATAAGTTCGGCAGAAGAGAAATGGGGATTAATGAACGGCTTGGTATTATACCTCCCCCATGGCTTTGAGGGCCAGGGACCAGAGCATTCAAGCGCCAGAATGGAGCGTTTTTTAAACCTCGCTGCAAACAATAATATGCAGGTGGTAAACCCAACTTCTCCTGCAAATTTGTTTCACTTGTTAAGGCAACAGCTTAAAAGAGACTTCCGGTTGCCACTTATAATTTTCACCCCAAAATCTCTTCTAAGGCATCCTCGCTGCACCTCCACTCTTGAGGATCTTCAAAATGGTAATTATCAGGATGTTATTGATGACCCGGATACAGACATACCTGAAGTCAGAAGAGTTGTTTTCTGCACTGGCAAAATATATTTCGACCTACTTGAAAAGAAGGAAGAATTTAATGCGCGGGATATCGCATTAATCCGACTTGAGCAGTTACATCCTTTTCCTTCTAAAAAGATTGAGAAGATTCTGAAGAAATATAAAAACAATCTTTTAACACTTTGGGTTCAGGAAGAACCGGAAAACATGGGTGCATGGTATTATATTCAAAACCACATGCGAAAATATAATATTATATCTGTAACCCGCATGCCAAGCGGAAGCCCAGCTGTTGGCATGTTTAAACTACATGAAATTCAGCAAAAAGAAATCATTGAAAAGGTATTCCGACATTGCACCTGTGAACTAAAAAACAAGTATTGTGGCTTGCAATGTATGGTTGGAAGCTCAAGAAAAGAGATTCTGAAACAGCACTATTATTTTGAGGAGAACTAATCCGCTTTCAAAAAAGGAAAACATGCAAATTGAAATTAAAGTACCAAGTCCTGGAGAATCCATTACCGAAGTTGAAATCGCCAAATGGTTTATAAATGATGGCGACATTGTTCAAAAAGAACAGGAAATAGCTGAAATTGAGTCCGATAAGGCAACTTTACCCCTTATTGCCACAGATGGTGGACAGGTTCATATTCTGAAACCTGCAGGAACAGCTGTTCCAGTTGGGGAAGTTGTCTGCACTATTGATACTTCTAAAAAAGCTGATATAAGAGCTAAAGTGGATGCAAAAAGCAAATCCCCTGAAATTGAAGTTGCAAAGCCTATGATTGCTGATACTAATAAAGCACAGGTTTCCAAAAAACCTGTTGATGAAAAAAAACAAGGCGGGGAAATGAAAATTACTCCGGTTGCTCAAAAAATTATGGATGAGAATCATTTGTCAGTGGAAGACATCATAAGCGGACTTAAAAAACTCAGTAGTAAAGAAGTTCTGGCCGTTCTTAATTCTGGGATTTCAGAAACCCCGGCCCTTTCCAAAACACGCGAAATCAGTCGTAGTGAAGACCGAACAAGGATGAGTGTACTCCGACGGAAACTTAGTCAGCGCCTTGTTTCCGTGAAAAATGAAACTGCAATGCTGACAACGTTTAACGAAGTCGACATGAGTGCAGTCATCGAACTGAGGAAAAAATATCAGGACGAATTTGTAAAAAGACATGCTATTAAACTGGGATTTATGTCGTTTTTTACCAAAGCTGTTTCAGAAGCACTATTGCTTTTCCCGATGGTAAATAGTCGCATTGAAGGCGAAGAAATTGTGAGTCCATCATATACTGATATTGCAATTGCAGTGCAAACCGAAAAAGGACTAATGGTTCCCGTTCTTAGAAATGTAGAAACTTTGAGCCTTGCAGGTATTGAAATGAAAATTTCAGAATTGGCAGGTAAAGCCAGAAGCAACAAAATCAGCATTGAAGAAATGAGCGGAGGAACTTTTACCATTACAAATGGCGGTATTTACGGTTCTATGATGTCGACACCAATTCTGAATCCTCCCCAATCTGCAATTCTCGGGATGCATAACATTATTGAACGTCCGATTGCCTTAAATGGACAGATAATTATCAAACCAATGATGTATCTTGCGCTTTCTTATGACCACCGGATAATAGATGGAAAAGATTCTGTTAGTTTTTTACTAAAAGTTAAGGAATGCATTGAGAATCCGGTACATATCCTTTTCGGGGGAATTGATCCTAGGAAGATTTTGCTTGATTTGTAGGAGGAAATAAAAAATTACTTTTTAAGTAGTGTATCTTGAATTCGGTCTTAATTGAATTGTTTGAAATTTATAATTAGATATTTGAATGTCCTATAAAACTAAAGATAAAACTGCTCTTGTATTTGGTGCCACTGGATTAGTAGGGTCTGAGCTCACTAATCTGTTATTAACAAATGATCATTATGATTGTGTAAAGATTTTTGTCAGACAAAAAAGCGAATCACAGCATTCAAAGCTGATTCAGATTGTTACAAATCTTGATAATCCTGCGGAAATATCTGAAGAAATCAAGGGGGATGATTTGTATTGCTGTTTAGGAACAACCCGTAAGAAAGCTGGATCTAAAGAGGCATTTGAATGGGTTGATTTAGACCTTCCACTTAAAATAGCCTCCATCGCTGAGAAAAATGGAGTTCGCAAATTCCTGGTGGTATCTTCAATAGGTTCAAAACCTGAGTCGCGGAATTTTTATTTGCGAACTAAAGGAAAAATGGAACAAGGAATTCTGGCAATGAATTTTAATACCATTTGCATTGTACGACCTTCCATCTTACTTGGACAAAGAAAAGAAAGCCGACCTGCCGAGGAATTCGGAAGAATTATGATAAGGATTTTCACTTTTATGCTTTTCGGCCCACTTAAAAAGTACAAGGGGATTCAGGCTGAAACTGTTGCCAGGGCTATGATTCGGCTTGCAAACACAGTGAATACCAGAGTGATTTTGGAATCCCATAAACTTCAGGATACTGGTGAGCAACTTTAGTGTTCACTGATGTTTGATGATTAAGCTTCATCTGTCTAAATTTTAACAATTCCTTACTAAAAGTGATTCTGAATTATTAACTTTTATGGAAATGAGTCAAAAATAGTTGGCGATTTTCAAAAAAAAGCAATTAGACAAGCTGATTTTTAGATGTTTCGCAACATTAAACATGAGGGGTTTAAACCCCGCCTAGATTTTTTTGAAAAGGTCGCAAAAAAGTCAAATAAAAAGGCAGAGATTTTGAAATATAGCACATTAATAAGTATGAATAAGTTTGCTTTCTGGCGGGGTTTAAACCCCGCCTAGATTTTTTTGAAAAGGTCGCAAAAAAGTCAAATAAAAAGGCAGAGATTTTAAAATATAGCACATTAATAAGTATGAATAAGTTTGCTTTCTGGCGGGGTTTAAACCCCGTTGAGATTTTTTTGAAAAGGTCGCGAAAAAGTCAAATAAAAAGGCAGAGATTTTGAAATATAGCACATTAATAAGTATGAATAAGCTTTCTTTCTTGAGGGGTTTAAACCCCGAACGCTTATTACATTTCGAACAATACTTCAATAGTCAATTATCAGTTTTACAAAGAATCAAGGAACTTTTTTAGCTCTTCAATTGAGTTCTTTTCGTCGTCAGTTTTTGTAACACTTTCTGCTTTTGCAATCCAGCTTCTTGCAACATCAGGTTTTTCGTTGTAGGTATTCACAATTGCAGTCAGGAAATAACTATCAAAATCAGGTTGTACAGCAATTACCTTCTCAAGCCATTCATTGCATCTTGTTAAAAGTGCAGGATTAAACAGTTGATTTTCAATGACATAATAAGCCTCACTGTATAAAAATTTGATGTTCCCTTCTGGTAATTGATTATAATGCTTTTCAACGGCCAGGATATAATTTTCCCATTCTTCCAATTGCGAATAATATATTTTACGGGTTGTAAGTTGGGCTTCGGGGATCCTGTCAGGGTTTCCCATCATGTAAACAGGAACAAGTTGGATCGCAATTTTTTCCATTAAAGCAGAATCTGCATTTTGAGCAGCTCTTTGCATTGTCAGGTCAAATGCGCTTGAAAGATACTGGCTAAGGTCTTCCTGACCCCAACTTGTAGCAAGGGTAGCAGCATTTTTCATAACGGTCTGAACTGGAAACGACTCAATGTCGCCGGCTACAGCAATAAGTATTGCTTTATTTGCAGGGTTTAGTATGTCGGACTCAGTAAAAGCTTTAATTTTTTCAGCAGCAAGAGCGGCAAGTATATTTTTATTCTCAAATTTCCCTAATAATACCATATATTCTTCAGTTTCAGATTCAGAAAGTGCTGATAAAGAGTATTTTGAATTTAACTCCATATACCTTTTTCCTGATTCCTTCACTAACTTTCCTGTTTCAATAAGTGCTTCCGGAGCGCGATACCCAACAGCCTCATACAGCAGCTCTTCAGATGAATTTATAAAGTACATGGAAGGATAGGCAGTAAGCTTATACTGACTGGCCAGAACCGTTCCAAAATCACTTTCCCCATCAACTTTCAGATTGATATAAGAAGCGTTAAAAAAATTACCAACTTCTGCTACAGTATATACATCGGAATCCATCATTTTACAAGGTCCACACCAAGTTGCATAGATATCAAGGAATATGTCCTTACCCGATTTCAGTGCATTTTCCTTTGCTTCGTCCCAATCCTTTTTGGATTTAACAACTGTAAAATTTAGTTCCTGAGCGTTTGTTGCTAATGTCAGGCAAAATGCAGATAGAATAAACACGCTGACAATTTTAAATTTTATACTGATCCTTTTCATGTTGCTTTATTAAAGTTATAATATTTTTAGTATTTATCGTCAAAAATGAATTACGAATTAGTGCGCATATCCATATAAAACACTTCTTATCACGAAATGGTCAATCCCGCTGCAAAAAAAATATCCAGTAATTTACCTTCTTCATTCTCCCAGCAAAGTTCAGTGGCGGCCTTTTTTAGACCTGATTTCCACTCTGCTCTTTTATCATCATTAAAAAGCAGCATCCCAATAGCTTCATGAATAGTAGCTTTATCCCTGCTTTCAACAATAATGCCAATATTGTATTTTTCTACAATCCTTTTCATTTCCGGAAGATCCGAAACCAGAACCGGGATTTCGGCCTGAGTGTAGTCGAATAGCTTATTAGGCATAGCATATCGATAATTAAGGCCAAGGTCTTCTTCAAGACTCACTCCTGCATCAGCGAGTTTGGTTAGATTGTGAAGGGCACTGAATTGAATTTTCCCGGTAAAATAAATTTTCTCAGGAAATTTTTCTTTTGCATATTTTTCAAGGGATTTTCGAATGTCGCCATCCCCTGCAATAATCAGTCTGACCTTTTCCATTTCTCCAACAACTTCTATCAAGGTTTCCAAACCTCTACCAATATTAATTGCTCCCTGATAAATCAATACCTTATCATTTCCTTTATCAAAAGGCAGTTCAATGTTTACTGATTCTTTGTTTCTAAGGGGGAAATTGTGAATCAGTTGAAAATCGACACCATATTTTGATTTGTAAATATCTGCAATTGGCTTACTTACTGTGTATGCATACTTTATGTGCGGGAGAATCATTTGTTCAATTTTAAGCCAGAATTTTTTAACCCGCTTTCGTCCAATCAACTCCGGAACCTCGGTGAAATATTCATGGCTGTCATATATCAGCTGAACGCGTCTGATTTTAGAAACCAGATAATTTGCAGGAAGAGTATCCAGGTCATTTGACACAAGAAAATCGATTTTCCCTCTAAACATCAAAAAAAGGAAAAGCCGGAAATTAAAAAATGCATAAAAAAGAAAACCTTTTTTAAATAGCAAACTCATTCTATGAGTTCCGTATTCTCTTTGTTCCAAAGGCAGACTATCAGGAAGCTTCCTTCCTACAAGGCATACAGACGCTCCAGTTTTAACCAGACTTGAAATCACGCGGTGAACTCTCTGGTCGCTGGACAGATCATTGGTAACAGAAAAATAAATTTTTACCAAAAGCAGGAAGTGTTAAACTGAGTTTATAAGTCTTTATCGTAAAAAAAGAGATACACAAATTTTCAATAATCTTTAAAAATAATAATTTTTCCTGATAGTTGAAATCTACCAGATTATTGAAATAGCAATAAAAATACAAGCGCATCCTCAAATCAATACATTTCAATACCTATATTTGTAGGAAACCATACCATGTCAGAATTATTTGAACATTACTCCCTTAAAACAAGGAATTCCTTTGGGATTGAAGTCTCTACTCGCTACTTTTTTGAAGCTACTTGCCTGGATGACCTTCTTTTGTTTATAAAAGAAAGGCCGGATTCTTCAGGTCAGTTAATGATTATGGGCGAGGGAAGTAATATTCTGTTTACCAGAAGTTTTGACGGCACTATTATTCACCCGGCTTTTAAAGGAATTGAAGTTTTATCTGAAAACTCAGAAAAAGTGCAGATAAAAGTGCAGTCAGGTGAAAACTGGGATGATTTTGTTAGCTATTGCGTTAAAAATAATTGGTCGGGGCTCGAGAATCTTTCCCTTATACCTGGTTCAGTTGGCTCATCACCTATTCAGAATATTGGAGCTTATGGTATGGAAGTGAAAGACTGTATCATTGAAGTTGAAGGCGTTTTCATTGATTCCGGAAAACATAAAGTTTTTTCAAACCATGATTGTCATTTCGATTATAGGAGCAGTATTTTCAAATCTGAACTTAAAAATAAGTTTATAATAACTTCTGTAAGTTTTGAATTAAATAAGAATTATGAATTTATTCTGGGTTATGGTTCTGTTGAAAAGGAATTCAGAAAAAAGCCATTGCAGAATCTTCAAAGTTTACGACAAACAATAATTGAAATAAGAGAGAGTAAATTACCCGATCCGCGCAAACTGGGAAATGCCGGAAGCTTTTTTAAAAACCCGGTAATTCCAAATTCCAACTTTACAAAACTTCAGGAAAAACACCCTGATATCCCCTTTTATCCAGCAGGTACTGAACATAGCAAAATCCCTGCTGCTTGGCTTATTGAGCATGCCGGATGGAAAGGTGTAAGAGAAGGAAATACTGGTACTTATCCGGGTCAGCCTCTGGTAATTGTTAATTATGGGGATGCCAGCGGGAAGGAAATATTGGACTTTGCAAAGAAAATTACAGATTCAGTTTTTGAAATATTTGGTGTAAAGCTGGAAACTGAGGTAAACCTTTTTGTATAGCTTTATAGTCAGATTCCTCATATTAGCAAGTCATTATAACTTTCCGTGCTTCTTCAAGTATTAAAAGTGCCTCTTCTTTTGTTGCGGCTTCAGCATAGGTTCTAAGGACAGGCTCAGTTCCGGAAGGACGAATCATTAGCCAGGTATTTTCATTAAAAATGTATTTATACCCATCAAAATCGAGCTTTTTGGTCACCTTGTAATTTCCGAAGTGAGAAAATTCATCATTCTTACACATCTCTATTACTCTGTATTTCAAATCTTTATCTATATGGAGATCCGATCTCTCGAAAGCAAAAGAACCAGTTATTGAATACACTTCCTCAATTAGTGTTTCAAGGGATTTATTCGTTTCAGCCATAAACTGCCAAATGAGTAAGCCCATCCAAACCCCATCGCGTTCAGGAATATGTCCTTTCACACCAATGCCACCTGATTCTTCACCTCCAACTAAAACATCTTCCTTAAGCATATGCTTTGAGATATCTTTAAAACCGATTTTCACTCTCTCTACTTCAAGATTGTAGTGTGCAGCAAGCTTTTCAATTTTTACCGTGGAAGAAAATCCTGTTATAATCTTACCTGTAAGCCTTTTATACCCACCAAGATAATGGATCAGCAATAAAATTACATGGTGAGAATCGATATATTCTCCTTTGGAATTTACAAGTGCAATCCGGTCAGCATCACCGTCAACTGCAAGACCACAATCGATTTTTCCATCCGCAGCAATGAATTTGAGGTAATCTCTAAGGTTTCTTGCCAGTGGTTCAGGGGAGGTGCCGTTGAACAAGGGATCAGGGCGATCATTAATATTGATGACGTCAGGCAGAATACTTTTCATAATATTTTGTCCGCTTCCAAACATCGGATCAAAGGCAAAACGAAACCGTGATTTGGAAATAAGGTCCAGGTTAAAGCTTTTCACTAGATGATCGGTATATAATTTTTCAAGGTCAAAATATTTTACCAGGCCTTTTTCAATCAGCGACTCAAGATTTATTTGTTCAAGGTCGATTTCGGTTTCAGAATTAATGAGGTTTTCAATATTACGGATATCCTCTTCAATCAATGGGCCACCGTGGGAACCCTTCAGCTTATAACCGTTGTAATCAGCAGGATTATGACTTGCTGTAATTACTATTCCAAAACATGCATCCAAAGCAGTAACAGCGTATGATATAGCCGGTGTAGGTACAAAATGTTCACAGGTAATAACTTCAATGCCTTTAGAAGCAAGAACTTTTGATACAGTTTCAGCAAACATTGCTCCCCCGAAACGGGTATCAAATCCAACAATTACTTTCGGGCTTTTATACTTATTGCGGATCCATGCGGCACAAGCAAGACTAACACCGGCAACATTCTCAACTGTAAAATCTTTTGCAATTATTGCACGCCAACCGTCGGTTCCAAATTTTATGTGATTTATCATTTCTTAATCTAAATTTTGAATTAAAGTGCTGATAAAAATACCAATGTCACTGATATAAATACTATAAAAAATGGTTAAATGATTAGCAAACATTAAGGCTACACGATCTCAAAAAAGGAAACAAAAGCCTCATTTGATTCTGGTCAAACGAATAAAGTTAGCACTAGTTATAAATTTTACGCCGGTTGAGTGCTTTTTGGTATGAACGTGCATTTTCATTATGTTGAGCCAAGGTTTTGGCGAAATTATGATAGCCAGAGAAATCATCCTTTGCACAGAAATATAGATAAGAGTGCTTTTCATAATTTAAAACTCCATCAATAGCACTTACGGATGGAATACTTATTGGTCCCGGCGGTAATCCCCTGTGTAAATAGGTGTTATAAGGTGATTCGATTGATTTATGTTTAGTAAGCACCCTTCTCATAGTAAAATCCCGCAATGCAAAAATGATAGTAGGATCCGATTGTAGTGGAATTTTTGCTTTGATTCGGTTTACAAATACACCCGCAATTCTGGGATTCTCCGAATCACTTAGCGTTTCCTGATCAACTACAGAGGCAAGTGTAGAAATTTCAATAGGTGTAAATCCCATTTCAACAGCTTTTGCATACCTGCCTTTAGACCAGAAGGAGATATAACCTGCGCTCATTTTTTCAATAAATTTCTTTGGAGTGGTATTCCAGTAAAATTCATATGAATCTGGTATAAACATTGCCGGAAATGATTCACTCGTAAATCCATATCTTGAGATAATCGCGGTATCCCTCAAGGCAGCCAGAAATTCAAGCGAATCGGGCTCAAGTTGCCTGTCAATGACACCTGCAAGGTCTGCAAGGCTCCTGATATTGTTAAATGTAACCATCATTGGCTCCTGTGTTCCAGACCTCAACATATTCAGAAGCTGGTTATTGGTCATGTTTTTCTCGATCCTGTATCTGCCAGGATGGATGTTTGCTGCATAATTTTTCTTTTTGGCCAGCCATTCAAACCCTTTTGCATCGCTCAATACCTGGAGTTTATTTAATTCAGAAATAACTTGAGCGTATTCAGAACCTGTTTTAATAAATAGAATTTTGTCGGTACTGCTGTGAATATCTACAGCAGGCAGAAATAATGTTTTGTAGATTCTGAATAGAATATACAAAGCAATAAGCAATGCAGCAAAAATGCCGAACATACTAAGTCTTAGAAGTGGAGGTATTTTCCTGCTGATTTGTTTTCTAACCATTATTAATATTCTTTTTAGAAGGTCAAAGGTAAAATTTGAAATACAAAAGACAAAAGAATTAGTTTTCTCTTCTTTGTTTAAAACAATGTTTGTGAAAACCGCTTAACAACTGTAATTTTGCATTGAATACATTAAAAACTAGAATGGATAAGATAAAAAGAATAGCCCTAGTTGCGCACGATAACCGCAAAGTCGATTTAATTGAGTGGGTTGATCACAACTGGGTAACCCTAAAAAAACACCGACTTGTGTGCACCGGCACAACAGGAAGGCTTGTAGAAGAAACGATAAACCAGAGAATGCATGATGCCGGTCTCCCCGGAATTGACATTACAAAACTTAAGTCAGGCCCATTAGGTGGAGATCAGCAACTTGGAGCAATGATCGCCGAAGGGAAAATTGACCTGATGATTTTCTTCTGGGATCCCATGCAACCACAGGCGCATGATGTTGATGTGAAAGCACTTCTCAGAATAACAGTTTTATATAATGTTCCAACTGCTTCGAACCGATCAACTGCGGATTTTGTAATTACCTCTCCCCTGTTCAATGAAAAATACACACCGAAGTTGAAGGATTATTCGACATATATGAACAGAAGTATATAAATTTTTGTTTTCTGAAAATTATCAGCGTAAACATTGAAATGCCCACCCGTTGAAGGGTTTGGGCATTTCAGTTATTTATCTACTGCAATGACTTAAGTGCAGCTTCCATGCGATCCATTGCTTTCACAAGGTTTTCGTCGGAAGTGGCAAATGAGATACGGATATAGTTTTCGGCTCCGAATGCTTCGCCAGGTACCGTTGCAATCTGTCCTTTTTCGAGAAGAAACAGGCTCATATCAGAGGAACCATTGATTTTTTTACCTTCAGAGGTTTTACCGTAAAATGCACTCATATCAGGGAATACATAGAATGCACCGTCGGGTGAATCGCAACGCACACCTTTCATTGTAGCAATTCGGGAAAGTACGTAATCTCTTCTGCGACGAAATGCCAGATTCATGTCTTTTGTACATTTCTGATCTCCGGTTAAGGCAACAACAGCAGCTTTCTGAGCAATCGATGAAGCACCTGATGTCATTTGTCCCTGAAGCTTATCACATGCTTTTGCAAGCCAGAGTGGCCCACCCATATAGCCTATACGCCAGCCTGTCATTGCGTAGCCTTTAGAAACTCCGTTTATTACAGCAACACGGTCTTTTACTGAGTGAAACTCAGCTATACTGGTATGAACTCCCACGAAATTAATATGCTCATAGATCTCATCTGAGATTATAGTAATTTCAGGGTGTTTTTCAAGAATTTTTACCAAACCTGCCAGTTCATCACGAGTATAGATACTACCGGTGGGATTGGAAGGAGAACAGAGGATTATCGCACGGGTTTTAGGCGTAATTGCTGCTTCGAGCTGAGCAGGAGTAATTTTGAATCTCTGATCAATCCCTGCATCAATAATTACATTTACACCTTCAGCAAGCTTAACCTGCTCAATGTAACTAACCCAGAAAGGAGCAGGAACAATAACTTCATCACCAGGATCAATTACCGACAACAAAACATTCGCAATATTATGCTTTGCTCCCACTGAAACAATAATCTGCTCAGGAGTAAAATCGAGATTATTTTCGTCTTTAAACTTTTTACAAATAGCTTTTCTAAGATCAAGGTAACCTGTAATAGGTGAGTAGAATGAAAAATTGGCGTCAATAGCATCTTTTGCTGCCTGTTTAATATGATCGGGCGTTGGAAAATCGGGTTCACCCACGCTTAGGTTGATGATATCAATACCCTGAGCCTTCATTGCATTGCTTTTTTGGTTCATTGCGATGGTTTGCGACTCTGATAAACTGTTTAATCTCTTTGAAACATTAGCCATTTGTTCTAATTTTGGTTAAAAGTGTTAATTTTAGAAACTTTATTTCTCACCAAAAATACTTTATTTGATTATAAATTGTTTATTATTCACCCAATTAAGTATAAAAAAGATATAAACATGATCGATTTTATTGAAATTCTTAAGTACACACTTCCGGCTATTATTGTTTTTTTTACAGCATTTCTACTTATCAGGATGAATCTCCAAAATGATGAAAAAAGAAGAAGGTATGAAATGTCGAGGGATAAAAAAGAGAGCATCCTTCCCTTACGCCTGCAGGCCTACGAAAGATTGATTCTTTTCCTTGAGCGAATTTCTCCCGAAGCACTGGTTATGCGTGTTAGCAGACAGGATCAGAATGTGAGTCAAACTCTTAATGAGCTTATATCCACTATCCGAACTGAGTTTGAGCATAATTTGGTACAGCAGACATATATCAGTTCTCAGGGCTGGGATATGGTGAAATCGGCAAAAAATAACATGATCAAACTTATAACAGAATCAGCTAAAGAGCATAAACCCTCTGCAAGTGGTTTGCTCTTAAGCCGTCAGATTCTGGAAGATGCAAATGAGATGCCTTCTTCACCGGTTATGCCGGCAATTGAATATCTGAAAAAAGAAGTGCGGGAGTTGTTCTGATTATTTGATCAACTCTACACTACGTTTAACGAATTTAGCAAGCTCTTCGCCTTTAAGCATATTATTTGAAAGAAGTGCAAGGTCGATAAGCTGTTTCAGAGTTTTGTTCTTGTTGCCAAAATCTTCCAGCAGAGTTCTTTTTTCAGTGTCAAGTAAATCAATCTTGCTTTTAACTTCATGAAGTTTGTCTTTTTCAGCCTGAAGAATCTCTTCGTCTTTCTTAGCTTTCTGATCTTTCTCTAACTGTTCTTTTTCAGTATTCAAGGGAGTAAGGTCTTCTGCAATTTTCTCAAGCTTTCCGGATAGTTTCTTGTTTTTATCATCAACCATTTTGGTAATCAATGGGTGGTTTGTGTTAACTACCAGATTATAGCTGTCGGGAAATCCTCCAAACATGCCGCCACCTCCGCTCATTGCCGACATATCTTTCATTCGGCGCATATATTCCGATTGAGTAATAATTACAGGCTGATCATTTTCCGAAAGTGCTTCACAGTTTACCATAAAGCCTTTGCGGGTTTTCATTTGACTGTTGAAAATGGTGCTCAGGTCATTTTTCTCAGATTCTTCAAGTTTACTTTCCGACTTTTCTTCTTTATCGATAAGTTTGTCGATCACATCTGAGTCAACACGGATAAAATGAGTGTTTTCCAACTTCTGTTCAAGCTGATTAATGAAATGTGAATCCAACTGACCATCAAGAACCAGAACATCGTAGCCTTTGTTCTTAGCCGATTCAATAAAGCCAAACTGTTCCTCAGCATTTGTGGTATAAAGATACACAACTGATTTGTGTTTATCAGTCTGGTTTTCAGCAACAAGGGTTTTATATTCCTCGAATGTAAAATACTTTGCTTCAGTATTCTTTAGCAATGAGAATTTCGCTGCTCTTTCATAAAATTTCTCATCTGTAATCATCCCATACACAATAAATAACTTCAGATCGTCCCATTTTGATTCATATTGTGGACGATCGGTTTTAAAAATTTCTTCCAGACGGTCGGAAACTTTCTTTGTTATGTGGGAAGATATTTTTTTAACGTTGGAATCGCTTTGCAGGTAGCTTCGCGAAACGTTCAACGGAATATCGGGTGAATCGATTACACCATGCAATAATGTCAGAAATTCAGGAACAATTCCTTCTACGGAATCGGTTACAAAAACCTGATTGCTATATAATTGTATCTTGTTTTTCTGTATTTCGAAGTTATTTTTTATACGTGGGAAGTAGAGAATACCTGTCAGGTTAAAGGGATAATCCACATTCAGATGAATATTGAAAAGCGGAGCTTCGAGTTGAGGGTAGAGATCGCGATAAAATTTATCATAATCCTCAGGTTTTAAATCGGCCGGTTTGCGCGTCCACAAAGGCTTAGTATCGTTAATAATATGATCTTTTTCGGTATCCTTTTCTTTTCCATCTTTCCATTCAGTTTCCTTGCCAAAAGCTATTTCTACAGGGAGAAACTTGCAATATTTAGTAAGTATTCCGCTGATACGACTTTTTTCAAGGAATTCCTTTGATTCCTCGTCGATGAAAAGTGTGATTTCGGTTCCGAAACTATCCTTTTCTGATTCTTCCATATTATATTCGGGGCTACCGTCACATGTCCACTTCACAGCTTTTGATCCCTCTACATAAGAAAGCGTTTTGATCTCAACCTTTTCGGAAACCATAAATGCGGAATAGAAACCAAGCCCGAAATGACCGATGATTGAATTTCCCTGACCTTTATATTTTTCAAGAAATTCTTCCGCACTGGAGAAGGCAATCTGGTTAATATATTTCTCTACCTCTTCGGATGTCATTCCAATTCCATGGTCTGAAATGGTAAGTGTTTTCTTTTCAGTATCGAGGGAAACGTGGATTGTCTGGTCGCCAAGTTCACCTTTAAAATCACCCATTGATGCCAGTGTGCGAAGTTTTTGTGTCGCATCAACTGCATTTGAAACCAATTCCCTAAGAAAAATCTCATGATCTGAATAAAGAAATTTTTTAATTATAGGGAAGATATTCTCTGTGGATACACCAATTACACCTTTTTGCATGATTAGAAATATTTAAGTTTAACAATGCACATATTGTCAAAGCATGTGCCAAGTTATGGGGACTGACAAAATTACAGGGGAAAAAATTATTGCAGGTTACGGGCATCTACATCCTTCTGTAAAAGGAAGCTACCTTTTTGGAATTTTAGTCCATCATAAGAGCCATCGGGACCATAAAAGCGATAATTACCTGTGAACATTGGTTCAAAGGGCGCAAGATGGTCGAGAACAATCATTTGAAGTTTTTCATCGAATTTTATACTTATGACGAGTTGAGCAGAATATTCAAGAATCATTCGTTTAACATTTTGCAGTTCCAGATGAAAATCTCCCCCGAAAACAGGTACTCCCTCTTTATCAAAGAGTAACACTTCGATTATTTTTTTGCTGGAGAAATCGTTATTGAAATCATAGCCCAAAAGAGTATAATAACTTTGTCGTTTATAAGTAAAAACGTAGGTTTTATAATATACACAGCCAAGCCAGTTTTCGGGAGAAAGGTTAAGCATTTCGGGGTTTTTCATGCCTTTTGATTTATTAATCAGAGGGTAAAAACTGACTTCCGGTTTTTTCCTTGTACCTATATTATATTGTATATATCCAAAATATGAGAATTTACCCTTGCTATTTCTCACATACCATGAATAGATATTTAGTTTTTTATCTTCAGTGTGAATCTGTCCGATCATATTAAGGCTATCCCATGCACAATAAAAAGACTTAGGGTTTTTCAATACAGAAGAAAACTCTTCAATTATAAGGCTATTCAGACTATCGATAGAATTATCATTTTCTGAGGCGTACATTTGCCGGAAGTAAAGTTTCAGTTTATCTTCGGTTTGCTGAAAAGGAGAAATAGTTGTTTGTCCCATTGAAATTAATGAACACAAGCAAAAGAAACTACTTAGGATAAAGATTCTAATCATAGCGCGATGCGTCGTTGAAATCGTTTAAAACAAATTTAATAATCTACATTTTTCCACCCTTCCGATAACCCGTAGGTTATTGGGGTTTAGTGATGTTTGCTTTGAAAAGAGAGCTTCCCTTTCTTTTTGCCCCTCACCAACCCCTCGGCTATTTGGTTAACTGATGTTCGTTTTGGAAAGAGGGTTTTCGTGTTCACTTTGCCTGTTCAATGGCGATAGTCAACCGAGAACAAGCTTCCTCAATTTCACTTTCAGTAATATTCAGTGCTGGTGAAATGCGGATGGCCGTATCACAGAAAAGGAACCAGTCAGTAACCAAGCCATTTTCAATAGCTTTTTTTACTACTTTGTGCATCAAATCTGCATTTCCCAATTCAACGGCAAGCAGAAGTCCCCTACCCCTGATTTCTTTGATGGCTGGATGAATCAGGAGTTTTCTAAACAGGTTTCCCTTTTCATCAGCCTTTAAATGGAGATTTTCATTTATCAGAACTTTAAATGCTGCATAGCCGGCAGCACATGAAACCGGATGACCTCCAAAAGTTGTAATATGTCCTAATACAGGATCATGGCTTAATGAATTCATGATTTCCTTACTACTTATGAACGCTCCAAGAGGCATACCTCCACCAAGACTTTTAGCCAAAACCAGAATGTCAGGAATCACGCCATAAAGCCCGTAGCCAAAAACTTCACCAAGTCGGCCGAAACCTGTTTGAATTTCGTCAAAAACCAGCAAAGTACCTGTCAGGTTGCACCTATTTCTTAAGGCTGCCAGAAATTCAGAATCAATTTCAACAATCCCTGCTTCGGCCTGAAGAATTTCAATTATTACACAAGCAGTTTTTGAGGTAATAAATTCAATATCTTCCAGACAATTGTAACGAAGCAGTGAAATTCCGGGTAACAGAGGCCGAAAGCCGTTTTTGAAATGTTCATCTCCCATGATACTAAGCGCACCCTGGGTACTACCGTGGTATGCATTACGAAACGCAGCAATCTCGTGTTTTCCGGTAAATCGTTTGGCAAGTTTCATTGCTCCCTCTATAGCTTCCGCACCTGAATTAAGAAAATATATGCTTTGCAAGGATTCAGGAAGGTTGCTGGTAAGAAGTTTTGCATATTCGATCTGAGGTGACTGAATAAACTCCCCATAAACCATAAGGTGCAGATGCTTATCGGCCTGATCCTTAACAGCAGCAATGATTCTTGGGTCAGAATGGCCAAGGTAAGAAACTGATACTCCGGAGATGAGGTCAATATAGTCTTTCCCGTCTGTTCCATACATAAAAACTCCTTTGGCTGAAACGATCTCCAGCAACATTGGAGAATCGGATGTGGGAGCCAGAAAATTGAGAAATGCCTGACGGTTGGAGACCATAATAGTTTTGAAACGAGGGATATTTACTTGATAATCAAGTTTATATCTTTCATCAACTTTTCTTTATATGATTTTCCTATTGGAATACTTTTACTACCATCATCGGTTTTGATAATTATTGCATTATCCTCAATAACATCGATGCTTGATGTATTAACAATATATGAGCGATGAACTCTGGTAAATTTATTGGAAGGTAATTTTTGTTCAATGGCCTTCATTGTAAAATGGATAGTATATTTTTCTTTGAAAGTATTGAAAATCACGTAGTTTTCAAGAGCCTCAACCCAAAGAATATCTTCATATTTAAGGCGGACAAGAGTAGAATTCTTTTTAATAAAGATTTCTTCTTTGCCAACCAAATGAAGCTTATTCTGCTCAAAACGAGCGGTTGCCTTATCAATTGCCTTGTAAAACCTTGGATAATTCAGAGGCTTGAGAAGATAATCGGTGACATTATATTCGAAAGCATCAATAGCATACTTTCCTTTACCAGAGACAATAATTATCTGCGGGGGATTTTTTAATGAATTGAGAAATTCGATTCCATTCATTTCCGGCATTTCGATGTCGAGAAAAATAAGATGAATATCCTCTTCATTTTTTAAATAATTGATGGCTTCAACTCCATCTGAAAATGAGGCTTTAAGGCTCACCCCTTCGGTTTTCTTAATAAACTCTTCAATGACTTTGCGAGAGAGTTTATCATCGTCTATTAAAATGCAATTCATTCTTTAAAACTTTGTGGATTAAAAACCTGACTTTATCACCATTAATCTTATTTTGATCAAAGATAAATAATTCTGATTATAAACAATACAAGAGAATTAATTAGTTAATTTATTTTAATTGGAAAAAAAAGCCGAGTGAAATTTCAGGTTGTGCAACAGGTTTAGACTGAACTTAAAGACATACGTTCAGAAATTTTATAACAGCATTACAATTTTTTGTTGGTATCCCGAAGTTTGTTAAATTTTTTTTCTATCAATTCGACCTTTTTTATTGAATGCCGCATCCAATTTAGGAGAATCTCATCATAATCTTCTTTATTCAGTTGCCAATTACATTCGGAATTATGCAGTCTGCTTACCAAATCCTGAAGGCAGAGGGCTACCGATACAGAAATATTAAAGCTTTCTGTGAATCCGAACATCGGTATCCTAATAAATTCGTCGGCATTTTCAACTATATTTTTGGATATTCCGCTGAGTTCGGTGCCAAAGAATAAAGCAACTTTTCCTAAAGACAGATCGAAATCATGTAAAAGAGGGTATTCAGGATCAGGGCTGGTAGCGACAATACGGAATCCTTTTTCGCGCAAGTGCTTGATTGCGGCGATTGAGTTATTAGCAGAGCTGCTATATTTATGAAGGTTGATCCATTTATTGGATCCCATGGAAATTTCTTTATGTACAATGAATTTATTTCTGTTTTCGATTATGTGAACATCCTGGATTCCGAAACATTCGCAAGTACGGAGGACTGCGCTGGCATTTTGCGCCTGAAAAAGATCTTCTAATACAACGGTAAGGTAACGAGTTCGCAACTTCAGTACATTTTCGAAAGTTTGCAAACGGTTTTCCAACAGGAACTGAGACAGATATTGAATTAGTTCGATGTTCATCTGAGGATGGGTAAAAAAAAATCCCGGATAAACCGGGATTTTAAAGCGTAAAAAATATTTTTATTGAACTGTTTTTGCTAATTCGCTACCAGCTTTAAATTTCACAACTTTCTTAGCTTTGATAGTGATAGGTTTGCCAGTCTGGGGATTTCTACCTGTTCTGGAGTTTCTTTTAGAAACTGAGAAAGAACCGAATCCAACCAATGCAACGCGATCGCCTTTTTTAAGCGCTTTTGAAGTGGTTTTAACAAATGCATCCAGAGCTCTTTTAGCATCAGCTTTTGTTAATTTAGCTTCTGCAGCAATTGCATCAATTAATTGTGCTTTGTTCATAATTAAAATTTTTAAGGTTAGTAATCATTTAAAGTGTCAAATGTTAAGGCAAATATAGGTGTTTAAACGGTTTAAGCAAATTTAGAGGCTAAAAAATGCGTATTTGTTGATAAACGTACGAAAAAAGTTCACAAAGCCCCTCTAAACTCCCATTTAAATGAGGTTTCAAGCTGTCGGAAGGGCTTGTTGAAATACTTTTTTCATCAAAATGAGTGTTCATATTTCGAAGTTCTAAAATTTATATTACTTTTGCGCCTCTCAGTAGTGAATAGCATCGGAGAACTAAGATCAGCCTTAGAATGTATTAGATGAGCAGCGGCACACTATTACAGTAGTTAATAAATATAGGATCACCGTAGCTGAAACAAGGTGATAAAAGGAGGAATGGCAGAGCGGTCGAATGCGGCGGTCTTGAAAACCGTTGTACCCTCGCGGGTACCAGGGGTTCGAATCCCTTTTCCTCCGCAATCAAAAAGCCCGGGTGCATAGTGCTCGGGCTTTTATTTTTTCGGACTCGTTTAAAGTTGGATTTCATAAGGGTCTTGGGAAATAAAAAACCAATATGACCATTACCTCGGTACCCCGTTACCCCGTTACCTTTTCTTTTGGCCCTCCTCAGCCCCTCCCCCAAGATGGAGGGAGCGGACTTTCGCAATTTCGGGAATTTTCGTTACCCCGTTACTATATTTCAGAAATTGTAAAAATTCTCATACCCTATCCCCAGATCAAATCTCCCATAAGAAATAGCCACAGGCTCGCTGTTGAGGAATGTTTTGAAATTGAATTTTCCCGACATAATGGTTCTCATGGCTTCTTCATCCACAAACAATCGTTGCACTCTCACGATCTTCAACTCCCCTTCAATAATAGTTAGGCGGTTTGTTTTATCACCGATTTTAAGGCTTACAGAATTGCCGGGGTCTTTAAGGTCGATGGTAATACTATCCAGTCCTGTGAGGTCAAAATTTGTTGCCGGGGAATAGCCTTTGAGTGAGAATTTCAAATCCACGGGTTCATATCCCATTCTACCTCTGAGAATTAAGTTAAGGGTATCTGGATTCACAATGATTTTGGCCGGAATATCTTCCTGGGTAGAGATAAAGGGCTTTCTGTCGATATAGGCTCCAAAAGTATTATAACCCCACTCCGAATAAATCGGCAGACCGGGATAGTAAGGATCCTGTATAAAGATGGTTCCCGAAAGATTGAAATCTTCCATTTTTTGGCAGGAAGAAAAAATCAGGGTCAGTGATAAAAGCAGGTACAAAAATCCAGTATTTTTCATAGCGTTATGTTTATTTTTTTAGTGGGAATTGTACCGAGAACTTAAATCCCTCGAGATAATCTACTTCCGAAATAGCAAAATTATGATCCGTAATGAAATACGAAGGCAGGAAAATTTCAAAGAGATAGTTGGCCTTATTCTCCTTTCCGTATTGAACTCCAACCGTTCCATACAGGGTCGCGTAGTTTTTATTGGTGGTGACTCCGATATTTTCCAGAATATTATCTTCGTAACTGTTCATTGATGTATCCTGAAAATCAATATTAGTGTCTTTTTTCAGGTTGAACCTGCTGAATTCTGCTCCTGCTCTGAAAAACAGGCCGATATCCCTGTAATGTAACGGAACCACCCGGATTTCAAGAGGGATGCTTATAAAATTATTTACTTCCGAAATATCTTTTACACGGGCAAATTTTGTATCGGTGCCCAGTATGGAGTAACGCAGGTAAAAAAAGTCGGCATTGCTCGAGCTGAATCCGGAAATTTCTGTGCGATAGCCTGTGTATCTTATTCCTGCAGAGATTCCCGTATTAAATCGGCTATAAAAATATTCATATTTCATTCCGAGTTGGAAGCCGGACGTCACCGACAAGATTTCGCCGTCGGAGCTTTGGTTCACGAAATAGGAACTGATATTCTGCCTTATGGCAATGGATTCTTTAATGCTGCCTTTCGGGTAAATAAGACCCGATTCGAGGTGTATGGACTTGGTCCATTTTGGTGCAGGTGCGGAAACCATTTCTTGGGAGTGAACGTTCAGTCCCGCAGCAAATAGTATGAACAATGACACTAGTGAATATTTCATAGCTGGCATTTAGTTTTTTGTATAGATGGAAAATCAGAGACATAGGTTGCGTCAGGGGAGGAGATATTTTAAGTTTGAAGCCTTGGGTCTTTAATTGAATAAGCCGTCTTCCTTGTAGTATCTAGTTTGATTTATTTGCCATTGTGTCTTTGTTTTAGTAAAAAACAAAAGTCACAAATCAATCCTCATTATTTGCTGCGGTTGTAAACTTTACCCTAGAATAAGTTGTGAAGCGTAGTAAGGAATATTTGCCTGTTTTTGCGATGCATATTAATTTACCCTTATCCTGGAATAGCAATTTCTTAAATTCCCTTATCGGATGCAGCCGATCCCCGGATTTTAATTTTGTTGGAAAATGTCAATCATTAAACGCTCCCACAGTTATTGAATTTACAGAGTCTAATGAGAATCTTTTAATAAGTATTTCATTATCGCCCAGAACGGGCTTTTCAATTTCCCTGAGCTTCAGGTTTTCGGGGGAACCGTATTTTTGATAGACTATTGCTTTCATAATGTCTGTTTTTATATTGTTATTTCTTCAATTATTCTTCTTCCAGACTAAAAGTAAATACTTCGTTAAGGGGGGTATCAAACACCAGAGAAATGCGAAAAGCCAGTTCGAGTGTTGGAAAATATTTCCCGTTTTCGATAGCCACAATAGTCTGACGCGTGACCCCGGTTTTGTCGGCCAGTTCCTGCTGCGTCATCTCACCGGTATGAAACCGCAGCGTGCGGATGTTGTTACTGATGTTGCACTTTTGCATGTCAGAAGCCCCTTCTGTAATAAATTAATTTTACAATTTCCGAAGTCACGGAAGCAAGTAATCCGGACGACATCAGCAGCAGAAACATTGTTGCCGGTTTCATACCCATGGCAAGTGAACCCATGGCCATGCCAAAGCCGGCCGTAAAAATCCAGTGGGATACCCTTATGGCCTTAAGCTCAATCAGTTTATCGCGCTCATCAGACCGTGCAGGTATGTCCTCATCAGTAAGGATTTTATTGATGATGGCAAAAATAATGGAAATGATAATTTGCACAACAATGGCAATGGGAATCAGTACCAGAAATGACTTACCCCAGAATCTGAAATCGTTAAGGATTTCCAGATTACCTGCTATATAATGATTATAAATGTAAAGGGAATAAAATAAATAGGTTAGCACTATTCCGGCTAACGATACCACGATTTGTTTTTCTTTTAAGTACATACAACCCTCCTTTGATTAAATTATGATGTTTATGTCTGTTATATTCGACACAAAGATAAATATCTTTTACACAATGTCAAATATATTATACATTATTATTTACAAATTACAATTGTCAGGTAAGAAATTAAACTTAGAAGTCATATTTAAGCTGTGATTCAACGTGCGCTGTCTGCCTGAGGCGTTCAGTGAGTAAAGGTCTCGAGTAAAAAATGAAGAGAATTCCGCCCCATTGAATAAAAGGCATCTCTAAAAACCCATTGTTAATATAATCATCTGAATGTTAATAACATAACTATAATATAAAAGCTATATTTACTTAGCTTTACAGTATAAGTGTATGCTAATGCTTGCCTATTCTGCCGGATTAAGGCTCGGAGAAATTGTAAGGTTAAAAATACCCGATATTGATCGGGAAAGGATGCAAATACGGATAGAGCAAAGCAAAGGCAAGAAGGACAGGTATGCAAAGCTATCGACAAAGTTTTTAATTATTTTGGATGAATATTTCGAAAATTATCATCCAAAACAGTATGTATTTGAAGGAGCTGCCGGTGGAGAATATTCGCCAAGCAGTTTACAAAACATAATAAGGGCAGCAGCACAAAAAGCAGGAATTAAAAAGCATACCACCATGCACACGCTCAGGTACACATTTGCTACTCACAGCCTTGAAAATGGGGTTGATTTACGGTATATTCAAAGCATGATGGGTCATGAAAGCAGTAAAACGAATCATATAACAACAAAGGGCTTTGATCAAATAAAAAGCCCGCTTGATAATCTGGAAATATAAATTTAAACTTTAATTTTAGGAAATAATAGATGGTAAAAAACAATGTTATTATTATGAATACTATAAAAAGTAAAATATTATTAGAAAATAAAGTGCTTAATTTTGATTATCAGATAATTAACCAATTTATCCAACCCAAACTAATTACGAAATAACCACCATAATGGTGGTTACCGACTCGTTACCAAAAATTATAAAAAAGACAATGAACCAGCATAGCAAAATGACAAAAGCAACTATTAATTCAGTCATAATTGGACTAATAATAGTATCGTTTCCTATGACGTTGAATGCTCAGCTATTTAATGAAAATGAATTATATCTTAAAGTTTCAGTTATAATAGGAAAATATTATAATGGATCTGGTGGAAAAGGATATTGGTCGAAAGACTATGTGGATTCAATAGGACGAGTGATTAAAAAAGAGAGTTACCATAAAGGACAATTAATGTCAAGAGATAGTAAAGTGTATGACAAAAACAATAACATAATTTTCGATATTCAAACCTTCGATTATAATAATCCTGAAAGAGTGGATACGTTCCGTTATGAATATAAATATGAAGATAAACGAATAATATATCAATATCGTAAATTATCAGACAATGATTCAACTATTATAGAAGAAATCGACAATCAAGGAGACACCCTTTTAAAATATCAAGAAAAAGCTTTTTATTATCGACCAAAGACCAATCTAACAGATGTTTTTGAGACTCATTATACGTTAAGATTTAGGAATGACCAATTGATAAGTAAAGAGAAATTTAACAAAAAAGAAAACTCAACTGAAATCGAGAAATATCAGTATTACGAAAACGGTCGATTAAAAAGGAGAATAATCGAAAGGATTCCTCAACCAGAACATCAATCATTTTATGTAGGTGGTCCAGGGAGTGATGATGAATATTACAAATATAAACTTGACGAAATGGGTAGAATTAAGGTATTCTATCGGATTGTGAATGGAAAAAAGTTTAAGATTGCTGAATATAGATATGAATAACTTTTGCTAACACGCGGTATAAAACATTGGAGTTCAAGTGGTTATTCAAGCGTTCTGCCCCGCATCAAGTTCGGTGTAACTGGACAGGAAAGTAGCCCGCAATCCCCAACGTTTCATACCGCCACCGTTAGCACTCACCCTAAAAGACAACACAACCGACAAAAGAACAGAACAATGAATTACACTTTGATAAAGATAACGTTTAAGGAAAATTGTGATGTTTGGTATGAAATTGCACAAAACAATTATGATTTAGAAATTTTAGTCACATAGTCGATTATCCAATAAATAAAATAGAACTTGACGACATTGATAGTATTTATCCAATTTACAAATCTGAAATGAAAGATGGCAAGACTTTAATTGAAATTAAAGGAAGTCCAACTGAAATTAATCTAAAATATGTAAAAAAAGAATTTCTTAAGAAAAAAATTATCAACGATAATAAAATTTCAATGAAATATTGTGAAAACATACAAATTTATGTTGCTGAAAATCAAGATGGATTTTGGTTGCAAATTCACTCATCTCATTCTTACATAAGTGCAATAAGAAAACTATCTACCGCAAAATTTAATAATTATTCTTATGCACCAGGAGACTTAAGTTCAATTATTCTTAAAGAATCAGGCACAATGCAAATTGAATGGTATTTAGAAATTATGGAAGATAGAAAAAAGGCAAACAAAGAAGAGGTTCAAAAAGAGGCAAAACACATTTATCAACTTGATAGGTATTATGATAGTCACAGACAGTATAGATGGCTTGATGAAATTAACGAACAAAAAATTAGTAAAAAGTCGTTAATAAAGTCGGATATTTTATTTCATACCAGAATTGAGGATATTTTAAATGGAAGCTGTTTTTATTTATCCGCAGGTGCTGACATTACGCCAATAATTGCTTTTCAAGACAAAATTCAAACATTTATTTTTTGCGATGAATATGGCATTTTTCCTGACTCTAATTATAGTATAGAAGAACTATGGTTAAAAATAGACAATAAGCTGGAAAAGCATAGTTTTAATAAAATTGAAACAATAAATATTGATAAAAATTTCCTTAAGATTAAAGACATTCGATATTATAATGGAGAATCAGATAAATTAGAAAAAGTATCTATGAGTTTATGGGTAAAGAATAAAAAGTTATATTGTTTGATTTATTTAAATTGGGATAACTCAATGGCTTTTCATAGACTTTATGTTGAAAACAGGATAATTCCAAAAGCGATTTGTGAAATATTGCCTGATGGAGGCACATTAGGAAAACATTCAAGAATAAAAATACCATATAAATTTAGGATGCCAGAATATTCAATTGGACACAACTATAGTCTTGGAAAGCCAGAAGAGTATGAGTTAATTTTAAACAATATAGAATATTATGGTGAGTATGGTCCTGAATATGGTTCAAATTACGGTAAAAATTTATATAAGAGAAAGTGAAAATGCACAGCAACAAACAAGATAAAACAGAAGGGCGAAGTGCTAACAGCACCTACCCAAAAGGCGGGGTTTCGTGTTCCAAAGACACATTTGTGGTTAATGGAAGCTTAGTTTTTCAAATCAAGTTTTGTGGTAAAAGTCCCGCCCTTCGGGTAGCTGCAAACCGTTGGCATTCATTGTAAAAACAAGCCCACCAATGTGATAGCATATTTGAAATGATTTTTTATCTTTGGGATTGATAATTTAAAAAACATGACAAAGGAAAGCACCATTAGATTATTTCAGGATCAAAAAGTTAGAGTGCAATGGGATAATGTAAAAGAAAAATGGTTCTTCTCAATCGTTGATATTATTGGGATATTAACTGAAAGCTCTAATCCAAGAAAATACTGGAGTGTTCTTAAAACAAGATTAAAACAAGAAGGAAGTGAGTTGACTACAAAATGTAGTCAACTGAAAATGCAATCTGTTGACGGTAAATTTTATATGACAGATGTTGCTGATACAGAACAACTTTTGCGATTAATTCAATCTATACCATCACCCAAGGCGGAGCCATTTAAAGTTTGGTTAGCTAAAGTTGGATTTGAACGCATAGAAGAAACCGAGGACCCTGAAATTGCATTTGATCGGGCAATGGAAACATATCTTAAAAAAGGATATTCTACAAACTGGATAAACCAGCGTTTGAAAAGTATCGAAGTTAGAAAAGAGTTAACTGATGAATGGGATAATCGCGGAATTAAAAAAGGACTTGAGTATGCGATTCTTACTGACGAAATTACTAATGCTTGGGCTGGACTAACAACAAAAGAGTATAAGGAATTTAAGGACTTAAAGAAAGAAAATTTGCGTGATAATATGACTAATTTGGAATTGGTTTTAAACATGCTAGCTGAGACATCTACGACTGAACTTTCAAAAAAGCATAAACCCAAAACACTTAAGGAAAGTAAGATTGTTGCACGAAAGGGAGGTACGGTAGCTGTGTGAGACCTCCATGCTATCTATGCATAGCTCGTTACTGTTAGTTAATATGACCTCTGCTGACTTCTCTCTATCTAACTCGTAGTAAGAGAGATCTCCCAAGGTAAGAGCAGTATCCTTCATCCAATGACTGCGGTATCTACAAATAATTCCTTTTATAAACTTTGGACGTTACAATGATGTGGTTGCTTATCCGAAATTACTTGCCTCATATACCGTTTCT
>Ga0105048_10000514_pt1 | contig 59894 bp, 49 predicted proteins | sample MAT05_FD_78382 | JGI IMG/M metagenome (GOLD analysis project Ga0105048, IMG submission 78382) | Freshwater microbial communities from Lake Fryxell liftoff mats and glacier meltwater in Antarctica - MAT-05 | ecosystem: Environmental > Aquatic > Freshwater > Ice > Liftoff microbial mat | place... | reverse complement strand
TAGACCAGGCTGTCTTTCGTGAAGCTCTGGCCCTCGATCACCATCTTCGTGCCGCCGATGCTCGGGCCGAAGGCCGGGGAGACCGAGGTGATCGCCGGGGCAGGGCGGGCCACGTAGGTGAAGGCGGCCTCGAGCGCCGCGACGACGCCGTCGGGGTTCGTCACCTCCACCGTGACCGCTCCGGCGGTGATCGACGCGGGCACCACCACCTCGAGCTGCTTGCGCGTGAGGAAGCGGACCTGTGCTGCGACGGTGCCGAAGCGCGCGGTGCAGTCTTCGTGGAAGTCGTCCCCGAAGAGGCCGACCTTGAGGCCGCCCAGCACCGAGCCGCTCGCGGGGCTCAACGCCGTCAGCACCGGCGGCGCCAGAGGAGCGATGTAGCGAAACACCTTCTCGGCGAGGTGGATCTGGCCGTCGCGGTTCTGCACGCGGAGATCGACGAGGCCGTCGCGGGCCACGGCGGGAGTCGTCACCTCGAGCTCTTCGGAGGACTTGAGCTCGACGGTGGCAGGGAGGCCGCAGATGGTGACCTCACAGCCTTCAGCGAAGTCGGCGCCGCGCACCACGAGGCGGCTGCCGCCCGCGTTGCTGCCGGAGGCCGGCTGTACGCTGTCGACGCGCGGCGGAGGGGTCTTGAAGAAGAACGCGCCATAGAGGCGATGTTGCAGGCCGGTGGGGTTCTTGATCGTGATGTCGACCGAGCCCTCACCGGGGTGGGCCGGCGTGACGACGCGGATCCTGGTCTCGCTCTCGACGACGACGTCGACAGCGACAGCGCCGAACGTCACGGTGCACCCCGCCTCGAAGCCGAAGCCCGTGAGCAGGACCGCGGTGCCCCCGTTCACGGTCCCGATCGAGGGCGAGAGATCCCCCACCGCGGGAGGCACGGCGAGCTTGAGCGCGCCTACGAGGCGATCGCTCTGCCCATCTGGATTCACCACCTCGACGTCGAGGTCCCCCGCCGGCAACTGCGGGACGATGGCCTCGATGCGTGTCGCCGAAGCGCGGCGGCACGCGACCTCTTGATCGCCGATGCGAAGAGTGCAGCCGTCGAGGAAGTCCGCGCCGAGGATCTTGATCACCGCGCCGCCATAGGACGCGACACAGGTCGGCTCGACCGCGGCGACGCAGGGCTTGGGGACCGGCTCCGGCTCCGGCGCGGCCACGACCTCCGGCTCGGGCGCAGACTCGACCTTCGGTTCGGGCTCGGGCGCAGACTCGGCCTTCGGCTCGGGCTCGGGCGCAGACTCGGCCTTCGGCTCGGGCGCGGCGGCTTCAGCGGGCGCCTCGAACGCCACGACTTCAGCGGGCGCCTCGGCGGCTACGGCCTCTTCCGGCGCGGCGGGCTCGGCCTCTTTCGCCTTCGCGGACTCGGGGGCAGGGACGGCCTTCGCGTCTTCGTTCGAGGCCTCCGCGACAGCGTCTTTCGGGTCCGTCGGCGCGGCCTTGTCCTCGTTCGAGTCCGTCATGGATGACGGAGTATCCGAGGCACTTCGAGCCGTCAATCGGCGCTCGTCAGTCGTGGTGCGAGGACGCGAGGCGGCGATAGGCGACCCGGCCGATCAGATACCCGATCGTCACCAGGTGGCGGGCGCGCAGGCCGCTCGCCTCGCCGCGGTACACGGGGCGCACCACGACCTCGCCGACGCGGAGGCGCGCCCGCGCGAGGGCGCCGAGGAGATCGTTGGGATAGCCATAACGCGGCCAGATCGCGTCGAGATCGAGGGCGTCGATCGCCGCCGCCGAGATCGCCGTGTAGCCGCACTGACTGTCGCCGAACGCGGGGAGGCCGGCGGCTCTCCACGTCAGCCAGGCGAGCACGGCGGTGCCCGCGAGGCGCGTCGTCGGCATCGTCCGCCAAACCCCGGGGTGACGCAGGCGATTGCCCTTCACGTAGTCGGCCTCGCCGCGGACGATCGGCCCGACGACCGCCGGGAGATCGATCGGATCCATCTGCCCGTCGCCGGCCATGACGGCGATGACGTCCGCGCCGAGCGCGCGGGCGCTGCGGTACCCGGTGATGATCGCCGCGCCCACGCCGCGATTCTCCGCGTGGCGGATCACCGACGTGCGCGCCCCCCCGGCCGCGCGCGCGACGGCGGAGGTCGTGTCACTGCTGGCATCGTCGACGACGATCACCTGATCGACGAAGGCGGGCATGCTCTCCACGGTCTCGTCGATCCAGCGCGCCTCGTTGAAGGCGGGGACGACGACGGCGATACGGGCGCTCTCGAGCACGCGCTTTGGTAGCTTCCGCGCGCGCGGGCTTCAAGCTACGGATCCGTCGCCCATGACTTCCCCGGCCGACGGCGACGATCTCCCTCCGCGCGGATCCAGCGCGTCGCCCAGCGCCCCACCGCGATCGTCACGCCGCGCCTGGATCCTCGCCAGCGCTGTCGCAGCGCTGGGGCTCGCGGGCTACGCAGGCTGGCGGCGGCTCACCCGCTTCCCCCCCGACACCACGCCCGAGGGCTGCTACCTCCGCATCGTCGTCGCCATCAGCGAAGGCCGAGCGCGCGACGCCTTCCCCTACCTCGACGAATCCGCGCGCCACGCGGCGTACTCGATCCACGAGTACCGCAAGCACGCGAGCGAGCTGGTCGCCGCGCAGTACCCCGAGCCGGAGCGCACGCGGCTGCTCGACGCGTACCGCGTCTTCGCCGAGGCCCCCGACGGCGCTGACGTGTGGAACGAGATGGCGCAGAAGCGTGGGTGGGTAACGCGGCTGCGGCGCGATTTGTCTGGCATCGCCAAGCTGGAAGAGAATGGGGAGCGGGTGACGATCGAGACGGCGCGGGGGACGCGGTATACGTTTCGGCGGCGCGATAACGGGATATGGGGGCTTTCGCTGTTCACGGCTGATCTGGTGGCGGAGTCGGAGCGGGCGGCGCGGGATGCAGAGGTGGTGGAGCAGGCGGCGGGGGATTATGCGCGGGGGAAGTAGGTATCGGACGAGCAGAGCGCGCGACAAACTGGAGAGACCGTAAGGCCGCTTGGCACGCACACCTACTCGTCGGCGAACGAGGCTTTGACAAAATGGGCTCTCGGGTAGAACGTCTCCCCTGGGAGGGGCACCAATCATGAGCCACCCCCGAGCCTTTCACCGATCCTCGCTCCGCGCATTCTACCCTTCCGTGATGACGGTCCGTGCGGGCGCGCGCCACTTCCGAGCCCCGGTGGTGCTGCTGGACATCGACCGCAACGTGACCGGCGCCGTCTGGGCGATGGACGCGCAAGAGGCCGCCTACATCGTCGCTCAGCGGGGCGCGCCCACGCTGGCTGACGTGCTGCGGAGCCGGGGAAATGAGCGGGCGACACGCGTGCTCGTCTTGAGCCGCAACGGCGCCACGCTGTGGCTCGCCGACGGCGCGCTCGTGCTGCTGGCCGAGCACTGGAGAGCGGTGGAAACCACGATGGACGACCGGAAGACCGCGCCGATGGCCGGCCCGGCGTAGATGTAGAGCAGCTACTGCTGCGAGAGCTGGTAGGTATTCCCGAGCTCGTCCTGCAGGATGGTGGCGACGCCTTCCACCGCGGTCACGCGCAGATCGGCGGTCAGCACCCTCGACCGGAACACCCACCCTTCAGGCAGCTTGAGCCGCGACCCGAGGCCGGCGAGGGACTCTTCCGTCAGCGGGGCCTTCTGCACGCTGTACGACTGCATGTCATAGACTTTCTTCTGCGGCGAGACGAGCTCGTACACGGCCTTGCCCGCGGAGAACACCCAGGTGGTGTCGCGCTCGACCTCGTGCTCGGTGTACAGCTTGCTGAAGCTCGCGACCTCGAGCAGCGGGATATCGAGCTCTCCCGCCTTGCGCATGGGGATGCCGCCGAACGTTCGCGGCGTCGGATCGAGGAAGTTACTCCCCTGGAACGCGTCCACGAGCCAGTAACGAGGACCGTTGAGAAACACCCTGTCGACGTCCAGCTCGGCCTTCAGCTGCGCCCGGTCGAGCTTCGCCCAGAGCTCTTGCGGGCAGTCGTTGAGCCCGATGGTGTTGTACACGTCCAGGTGCGCGTGAAGCATGACGCGGCCGCCGGCCAGGACCTCGCAGTAGCGGCGCCCGCGCACGCCCTCTACGAGGGTAAGAGCCTCGTTGGCCGGTGCAGCAGCGGACCCCGCGGTGGGCGCCGCCGCGCCGCAGCCCGAGGCGGCTGCAAGGACGAGGAGGACGGAGAGCCACGTTTGCTGCACGGCTGGAGGCGCTCTTATCTGGATAGAGCGAGGCACGAGAATGATCGAGGGATAGTCCCCGGGCTACTTGCCGGCCTTCTTCTTCAGCTCGACGTAGGAGCCGCCCGCCGTCACGGCCTCGACCGGCAGCCCGGCGGGCCCCCAGCCCGGCTCCGCGAGCGCGCCAAACGAGTCTCGCGGCCCATCGAACCCGGCGCGCTGATCGATGATGCTGGTGTAGCCGGCGCCGATCATCATCTCGACGGCCTTGAGCGAGCGCCCGCCGGCCTTGCAGCCGACGACGAGCTTGGTGTCCTTCGGGTAGATGGCCTGAACCACCGTGAGGAAATCGGGGTTCGGCGTCATCCCGCCTGCACCCGTGTGCAGCAGCGGGACGTTCTGTGAGCCGACCGGGTGCCCGCCCGCATACTCGGGTTCACTCCGCACGTCGAGGTAGAGATACCCCTGCTCGTCCACGAGCTTCTGCGCCTCGGCCGGGGAAACACGCTGAATGGTCGCCATGGTCATCTCTCCCTAGAATGTGTGAACGAAGAGCCCGCTCCGCAGCTTGGGCTCGAACCAGGTGCTCTTCGGCGGCATCAACAACCCTGCGTCGCTGACCGCGAAGAGCTCTTCGATCTGGGTCGGATAAAGGTGAAGCGCCACCGTGAAATCCCCGGAATCGACGCGCTTCTCCAGCTCGGGGATCCCGCGGATGCCGCCGACGAAGTCCACGTGCTTGTCGCGCCGCGGGTCTTGCACGCCGAAGATCGGGCCGAGGATCTGGTCCTGGCAGATCGAGCAGTCGAGCGAGGCGACAGGGTCCTTGGCGTCGAAGCTGCCCTGGCGCGCCTGCGCTCGGTACCAGCGGCCCCCGAGGTAAATACCAAAGTGCTTTGGCCCCGTCGGCGCCGCGGCAACGCCGCTCAAGGCCGGCTCCAGATCGAGCGTGGCGCCGAGGCGCTCCAGCAGCGCTTCGGGGCTCCGACCCTCGAGATCGCGCACCACGCGGTTGTAGGGCAGGATCTTCATCTGATCGTGGGGGAAGACCACGGCCAGGAACACGTCGTGCTGGCCGCCGTCGCCGCGGAGCTTCTGGTGCACGCGCGCCGCGGCGGCGCTGCGGTGGTGACCGTCGGCCACGTAGAGCGTCGGCACCGCCGTGAAGCGCTCTTCCAGGTCGCGCGTCAGCTCGCGCCCGAGGACCCAGAGGCGGTGCTCCACCCCGTCGGCCGTGGTGAAATCGTAGATCGGCGGCGCCTTCACCGCCTCGTTCACCACGCCGTCGATGCCCTTGTCGGCGCGGTACGTGAGGAACACCGGCTCATCGTGAGCGCCGAGCTCCTCGATGTGGCGCGTGCGATCGTCCTCTTTGTCGGCGCGCGTCTTCTCGTGCTTCTTGATCGTATCGGCGACGTACTCGGCCACCGACGCGCAGGCGACGACGCCGATCTGACGGTGCTCGCCCATCTTCTGCGCGTAGAGGTAGAGGTGCGGATCGGGATCCTGCACCAGCGCGTGCTGCTCGATCAGCGCCGCGAGGTTCTCCCTTCCTTTGCTGTAGACGGCGTCGTCGTGATCGTCCGTCCCCTCGGGGAGGTCGATCTCCGGGCGCGAGACGTGGAGGAAGCTCGCCGGATTCCCCGCGGCGAGGGCGCGCGCCTCGGCGGTGTTGATCACGTCGTACGGCGGGCTCGCCACGCGGACGGCTTCGACGGGCGGAGGGCGATAGGCGGTGAAGGGGCGAAGTGTGGCCACGGGCGAGCGGGTAGCCTGGATCCGCGGCGGCGTCGAGTCAGGGCGAACCCTCGCTGACGAGGGCGGCTCGGTCGCCGGAGACCGCGCTATTTCACCGGCGCGCGCGTCATCACGAAGGTGATCTCGCTCGGCACCTCGGTCTCGAGCGGCCCGCCCGGCGTCATCTGCGAGGTCAGGTTCTTCACCGCGTACGTCCACGGCAAGGCGGTCGTCCCGGGGCTCCACGTGGCCACGGTGCCAGTCTCTACCACCACGCTATGTCCTTCCGTGCTGACGATCATGTCCCACCCGTACGAGGTCGTCTCGCTGTTCGGGATGCCGCAGGGGTGACTCGTGCCCAGCTCGCCTCTCGCAGGCGTGTTCGGCACCCACTGGCCACCTTGCCCCTGGAGCCAGAGCGCCGAGCCGCCCTCGATCGGGTTGGGCACGGAGTGCAGCTCGGGCAGGTTGGTGACCACCAGCGCGTAGGCGCACCCGTTGAGCTGGTGGACGCGCAGATACCGGAGCTCGACGTAGGTCCCGACAGGCAACGAGAAGGGGACGCCGGAGGCCGGGCCGAGGTTGCCGAGGCGGACCTGATAGAGCTCGGCCGTCTTGCAGTTGAGGTTGGCGCAGGCGTCGATTTCGAAGCTCGACGCGGTCGATTGCTTCACCGCGCCCTGGATCACGAGATCGGGAGTCTCCAGCTCGCTGGGCAGCGAGCAATCCTCGTAGAACGGCGCATCGTTCTTGTCGATCTCGACCTTCAACACTTCAACAGGCGGGCAAGCCGTCACGGAGCCGCCCTGCCCGGTGGTGCCCGGCGCGCCGCCTTGCCCTGTCGTCCCCGGCGCGCCGCCGCTGCCACCTTGACCATCTCCGCTCGATCCGGTGGCCGTGGTCGTGGTTTGTGGGGCTGATCCACAGCCAAGCACCACGCCCCCGAGACCGAGGAGCCCAGTGAGAAGGAAAAAGCGCTTCATGTAATCGACATACAGCATGTAACAAGCCACCGCAAGGTGCCTGGTAGTCGGCGTCGGCCTCGTTGACCTTGGTCCCCCTGGCACAACCCACGATAGGAGTATCGCAGTCTGGCGAAGGCCGCCCCGACCACGACGATCCTTCCCGGGAGGCGGCGGGCGCCTCTCTCGAACGCCGGCATTTGCGCCGCGCCCGCCTTGCGCCTAGGGTCCCGCCCCTTGGGTGACTCGTACGATTCCATCCCCCCGCCGCCGGACTACCCGCGCGCGCATTTCGACGGTGCGCTGAGCGGCGGGCGCGGCCGTCGGATCATCGTCATCGGCGGCGGCCGCGGCGGCGTCGGCAAGACGCTGCTCACCGTCAACCTCGGCGTCTACTTCGCCCAGCTCGGGCGCGAGGTCGTGGTCTGCGACGCCGATCCTTTCGGCTCCAACCTTCACTCGGTCCTCGGCCTCGACTCGCCGCCGTTGGCCTCGACGACGGCGATGGACGAGGGCACGGCCGAGCTCGTCGCCACCACGGTCCCGGGGCTGCGCATCCTCCCGACCGCCTACGATCCGATGACGGCCACGCCGGCCCGCCCCAGCCGCGGCGCGAGCTTCCTCAAGCACCTCACCGACCTCGGCGCCGACTACGTGATCATCAACCTGGGCGCCGCCACCACGCCCTCGGCGCTCGACATCTTCTTGCAGGGCGACGTCAGCATCTGCGTCACCGCCCCCGAGCCGCTGGCGATCGAGACGACGTACCGCTTCTGCCGCTCGCTCTACCTGCGCACCCTCCGCCGCGCGCTGATGAAAGAGCGCTTCAAGCTTCGCCTCGTCGAGCGGATCATCGGCGGCCTCCCGCCGCTGGCGAGCCCGCCGCAGATCGTCGCCGAGATCAAGAAGTTCGACGACGGCGTCGCGGCGATCGCCGCCCAGGAGATGCGCCGGATCACCCCGCGCCTCGTCGTCGGACAGACGCGCCTCAAGAGCGATCTCGAGCTCGGCCCGGCGATGGCCTCGGTCTCGGAGCGCTTCCTCGGCATCCCCATCGACTACCTCGGCCACATCGAGCACGACGACGCCGTCTGGCTCACCGTGCGCCGCCGCCAGCCCCTCCTGATCGACAGCCCCACCTCGAAGAGCGCGCGCAACATCGAGCGCGTCTCCCGCCGCCTCCTCGCCCTCCTCGCCGCGCAGACCACGCGCCCGGCCGAGCTCCTCGCCGCCGCCGCCGCCGCCCAGCAACGCATGAAGGGCCCGACCACCCTTTACGAAGTCCTCGGCCTCGCCCGCGCCGCCACCGACGACGAAATCCGCCGCGCCTACAAGCGCCAACGCGAAATCTTCCGCGAAGGTGGCCTCCCCGTCGCCTCGGTCGTCGCCCCCGAAGTCCTGCGCTCCGAACAAGCCCGAATCGAAGAGGCCCACGACACCCTCCTCGATCCCGTCCGCCGCCGCGCTTACGACCTCTCCACCTACCCTGACGAGCCCCCGGGACCGCTGCTCCCCCTCCGTAACATGAGCGCCTCCGCCGCCGAGCTCGGCTTCCTCCAGGCCGAGCTCGCCCGCGAAATCAACGCTGAAACGCAGTTCACAGGCGCTCTCCTGCGCAAGGTCCGCGAGAGCCAGGGCATCGAGATCACCGACATCGCCCAGCGCACCAAGATCTCGGTCTCGCACCTCAACGCCATCGAGAACGAGCTGCCCGGCGAGCTCCCCGCGGCCGTCTACATCTCCGGCTTCGTCCAGACCGTCGCCAAGCTCCTCAAGCTCGATCCCTCCCAGGTCAGCAAGACGTACATGCGCAAGCTCCGCGAGAACGCGAGTGGCGCCAAGCGTTGATCCCGCCTCGGAGCGTCCGCCCACCGGGGAAGACGCCGTCGCCGCCGCCCGAGAGCCCGGCGGCGATCTGCCGTTCACGGCCCTTGCTTTCGTCGGAGCCCTCCTCCCGCGCCTCTACGTCGCGATCGCCTGGGCGCGAGAGCCGGTGTGGGACGGCCACTATTACGACTTTGGTGCGCGGAGGATCGCGGCGGGCCTCGGGTATTCGGACGACGCGGTGATCGACGGCATCAAGGTCTGGCATCCCTGGTGCCATTACCCTGTCGGCTACAGCGGCTTTCTGGGGATCCTTTACAAGCTCTTCGGCTCTGGCCCGCACGTGGCGACTGTGGCCAACGCTATTGTCGGCGCCTTGCTTGTAGCGGTCGTCCACCGCCTCGCGAGATACGCCACGGGGACCCGGCGGGCGCGGGTTGCTGCGGTGATCACGGCGGCCTCGCCGGGGCTCATTGTTTACTCAGCGCTGCTGATGACCGAGCCGCTGGCAGCCTTTGGCACCTTGCTCGCAGCTTGGCTTTTTGTCCGCCGCAAAGAGGCGCCTTCGGTCGGACGATTTGCCTGGATCGAGCGCCCGATCCCCGCGGCGATTGCTGCGGGCGTCGTCCTTGGATTGACCATTCTGGTGCGACCGCAAAGCCTCCTTTGTGCTCCGGCGCTCGCCTTGCTCGCGCTTCGTTTGGGAGCCGACGGCGCCTGGTGGCCTGGATTTCGCGCGATCGGCAAGGCGCTTGTTCCTGCGGGGATCGCGCTCGCCGCCGCGCTCGGCGTCGTCGCTCCCTGGACGGTGCGCAACTGCCGGGTGATGGATGGCTGCGCGCTCGTCTCCACCAACGCGGGCTGGAACCTGGCGATTGGGGCTTTCCCCAGGGCTACGGGGCGCTTCGAGACGCTCCGCGGTACGGACGGGTGCCCCGTCGTCACGGGCCAGGTTCAGCAAGATCGCTGCTGGATGGATGAGGGCGGTCGCTGGATCAAGGCTTCTCCTGGGCGGTGGATCGGGCTGATGCCGAAGAAGCTCTCGTATACGTTTGACCACGAGTCCTTCCCCATGGGCTACCTGGGCGAGGCGGATCCGGGGCGCTGGCCCGAGGCCCGCAAGGCGATCGGGCGCGATGTGCTCTCGGTGAGTCATCGGATCTTGCTGGCGGTGGCGGCGCTCGGGGTGATTGCGATCCCGGTGCATCGGCGGAAGCGGGGGCGCTTCGTGCAGATGGGGCTCCTGATGGCGACGCTTCTGCTCGCGCTTCATGGGGTTACCGATGATTTGCACCAGGCCTGGCCGCTCGCGGTGTTGTTGCCGGTGGTGGCGTTTTTGCCGCTGCCGGGGCGGCCGAGGAATGGCGGGGTGGTTGGGTATCTAGCGTTTGCCGTAGCGTCGGTGGTGGTGACGCACGCGGTGTTCTTCGGGGAGGATCGCTATCATATGGTGGTGACGCCGGCGCTGGCGATCCTGGCGGCGTGTGCGCTGCGGCGGCCGGTGGGGGAAGAGGCCGCGGTCGACGCCCTGGGTTGATCCTGCCGCGCTGGCGTGCTCGCCTGAGCTTCGCAGGGAAGACGCGGATTCGTTTCCGGGACGTCTTGGTTGCTTGATGTTTTCGAAGTCTCGTTCGCACGATCTGAGCTGAGGTACGGCATATCCCTTGCGTGGATACGTCGCTCCGTTGCCCCGAAGGGCACCTCTCCACCCCAGGGACTCCGTCCTCCAGCGCCGAAAGGCGCCTCCCTCCCCGGGAGGCACCGTTGTCCTCGTCAGAACGGCGCCTCCCCGCTCCGGATTCGTCATTCCCGTCCCCGAGCTTCATCTTTTTCGCTTGCCCAGCATGCCTCGACTGCGTGAGCATCGGCCTCGCCTGGGGGGGTTCTTCGTCAGGGAGATTTGTTGATGACCACGTCGAGCATCACGGAGTACCGCGTCCAGGGCGCGATCGTCCTCGAGCGCCTGAGCGGGACCACGGTTCCGATCGGGCTCAAAGCGTACATCGCCGCGTTCAAGAAAGCTCATGGCGACTACGAAGCAGCCGCCGCCGTCACCGATGCGGCTCGCGAGAAGCGCGATCTCGCGCTTGAAGCGGTGGGGGAAACAGACGACACCTTCGATACCGGGATCAACCTGCTCGCCGACAAGATGGTGGGCGCCGGGCTCGGGACGCGGAAGAACCCGTTCGCAGACTACTCCCCGCATGCGCCGAGCAAGCTCACCGAGCTTCCTTATGCCGAAGAGCCCAAGGCGATCCGGGCGCTCGGCGTCGCGCTCACGAAGAAGAAGCCGTCGGCCGAGGTGGCCAGCGCGCTGGCGAAGAGCGTGAAGGACGCGGCGGGGCTCGAGGCGGCCTTGAATCTGCTCGTCAAGCCCCAAGCGGCCTACTCCAGGGCGCTGGGTGAAAGGGATGCGTTGCTTCCCGCCTGGACCAAGGCGCTCGTCAAGCTGAAGAAGCACGCGGCGGCGGCGTGGGACGAGGATGTCGCCACGTACAAAGCGATCTTTGCGCCGCCGGGGGCGATCCAGACCCCAAAGAAAAAGCGGACGAGGAAGACGGTGGCGGCCAAGTCGGTCGCGCCGAGCTGAGACCGCGACGCCCGCGGGCGCGGCGCCTCATGCGCCCGCATTTTCAAGCATTGCCCCCGCCGGCGTCGCGTGCGTACCCTCGGCGGTCCCTGAAATTAGGGGCCGCTATTTTTGAAGGAGCTTCCGATGCGCACTCTTCGCCCTCTTTCCGCGCTGCCTGCAGCGCTGCTGTCCTTCACGTTGGCTGGAGCCGCCGTCGCCGCGGAACCTGGCCTGGCGATGCGAGCGGGTCGCTTCCCGATCGCCGGCCTGGCCGCCGGCCAGCGTGCGCAGAACGTCGCGCTGGAGAGGGCGGCTCCCGCGGTGGCGAAGGAGCAGATCCGCTGGACGCATCAGGTCGACTTCGGCACGGCGCGCACCGTGGAGCTCGACGGCGGCGAGCGCGTCGTGAAGCTCGCGCAGGTGCACCGCGGCGTGCCCGTGGCCATGCGCGGCGTCGCTGTGACCTTCGACGCGAGCGACGTCGCCAACCTCGTCACCTCGGCCCTCGAAGCGGATTTCCCGGCCTCGGTGACGCCCGCCATCAGCGCGCAGCAGGCCGCCGACGTGGCCGCCGCGCGCGTCCGCATCGCCCACGATCCCGCCCGCGCGTTGCTGGCGATCTGGCCGACCGCCGACGGGGCGAAGCTGGTCTGGGCCATCGATACCGCGCCGCTGCCCGGCGTCCCGTACCTGCCAGTGACGATCGTCGACGCCCAGACCGGCGAGATCGTGCTGATGTACAACGCGATCAAGTTCATCAATCAGGCCAAGGTCTACCCCTCGAATCCGGTGAAGTCGCCGGGGCTCATCGATGTGACTCTGCCGGTGGGAGCGGGCGAGAAGACGCTGCAAAACACGTTGATCCAGACGCAGAACTGCGTCGACAAGAAGACGTTGAAGGCCGTCGACTTCATGGGCATCCCGCTCAAGCTCCACACCTGTGATCTGGTGCAGACTGCCCTCCCCGACGCCAGCGGGAATTACCCCACGGCGCCGGGCATGGACAAGGATCCGGAGGACGCGTTCTCCGAGATCGCGATGTTCTACCACGCCAATCGCGCCTACGACTTCTTCCGCGGCTTCGACGCCAACCTCGATGTCAACGCGGGCGCGCCGCTGCCCACCGTGTCGAACCTGCGCCTCCCGCCGGGGCTGACGAGCGGCAATATCGGCACGATTGGCAACGTCGATCTTCCCCTCGACACCTTTCAGAACGCCTTCTTCTCGCCCGCGAACCCGCTCTTCGGCGCGGTGTTCGGCGTCAACAGCGGGGCGATGTGGTTCGGCCAGGGCCCGCTCAAGGACTACTCCTACGACGCCGACGTCATCTACCACGAGCTCACCCACGCGGTCGTCAACGTCACCCTCCAGCTCGCCGGGACTCCCCACATGGATGAGTTCGGCGCCAGCTACTCGCCCGGCGCGATGAATGAAGGGCTCGCCGACTACTTCTCCAGCGCGCTCACCGGCGATCCGGACGTGGGCGAGTATGCCACGCAGGATTTCGCTCCGGGGGCGCCGTTCATTCGCTCGCTCGCCAATCCAGACACCTGCCCGACCGCGGTCGGCGGCGAGGTTCATCAGGACGCGACGATGTTCTCGGCCTCGCTCTGGGACGCTCGCAAGGCCCTCACCCCGGCGAATCAGCCCGTGTTCGACAAGGCCGTCTACACCGCGATGAACAAGTCGGCCACGGGCGACCTCGGGTTCGAGGAGTTTGCCAAGCTGATCCTCGCGGCCGTCACCGAATCTCCGCTCGGCGCCGCGGCCGCGACGAGCCTCTCGGACGCGTTCACGAAGCGCGGGCTGCTCCCGCACTGCTCGCGCGTGCTCGAGTATCAGGGCAAGCCCCTCACGGGACCGAAAGACCTTCAAGGCATCTGGTTCGCGCCTGGTACGCAGACGACCGGCGTGAAGAGCCCCAAGGGGTGGACGCCTGGGATCATTCAGTTCCACAACGCGCTGCCGGCGGGGACGACCAAGCTCTCCATGGACTTCAAGCTGGTCAACCTCGGCAGCGGCGGGATCCTCGGCGGCAACATGGGGACGCCGTTCGCCCCGCAATTCCTGGTGCGGTTCGGCAAGGATCCGATCCAGTTCAAGTACAAGCCGCTGGCGGCCCAGGCCGATAACGTCGTGGTGGCCGCGACCAAGAGCGGCTCGAACTACACGGCGACCCTCGATGTCCCGGCCGGCGCCACCGAAGCGTACGTGATGGTGGTGAGCACTGGGCAGTCGGACGGGGCCTATACCACGCTGTCTCTCACGGCCGAGGGCGCGCCGATCGACACCAGCACCAGCACGAGCGCCGGCACCGGCAGCGCCAGCACCGGTGAGGGCGGCAGCGCGTCGACGAGCACGAGCAGCGTCGGCGGCGGCTCGAACACCCCCGCGGATGAGGTGATCGACGGGTGTGGCTGCTCGGTCCCCGGCGGCGACGGGAAGAGCACGACCGCGGCGCTGGCCGCGATCGCCGCGCTCGGGCTCGTCGCCTCGCGGCGCCGTCGTCGCGCGTGATTCACTAGAGCACCGAACAGATTGAAATGCCCAGATTTCAACGCAAAGGCGCGGAGACGCAAAGGCGCAAAAAATCGGATTTCTTTTTTGCGTCCCTGGTACCGCCTTTGCGTTAAAATCCGGCTCTTTTCGGTCCATTTCAACCCGTTCGGTGCTCTAGCGCCTCTTCCAGGCGCCTTCGCAGCGCCTGTTTACCAGGCGCTCAGCGCGGGGGCCTGGAGGGCGCGCCACGCTTCGAATAGATCCTTCACGATCACATTGGAAACGGCCTCGAAGCCTCGCCCCTCGGGCGGGCCTTCGGGGACGGCGACGACGAACATGCCCGCGGCGTGGCCCGCGGTCGCGCCCGCGAGCGAGTCTTCGAGGACGGCGCACTGCGCGGGATCGACGCCGAGCTCGGCGGCGGTGTAGAGGAAGATGTCCGGGGCCGGCTTGGGGTGCGCGACCATCTCGCCGGAGACGAGCGCCTGGAAGCGCTCGGTGATCGCGAAGCGCTCGAGCACCGCGCGGATCAGGGGCATCGACGACGACGAGGCGAGGGCGAGCGGCAGCGCCGAGGCGGCGTCGAGCAGCTCGACGCCGCCGGGCTTGAGCGAGAGGTCGCCCACGCGCGCGATGAAGGTGTCGATGATCCACGTCGCGTTGGCGGCGACGTTGATCTGGAAACCAAAGGTTTTGTGCATCATCGCGAGCGTCGCGGCGAGGCCGCGGCCGGTGGCGGCGTGGGCGTGCTCGAGGGTCCACACGGCGCCGCGCTCGGCGGCGAAGGCGCGCTCGACCTCGAACCAGAGCGGCTCGGAGTCGATGAGGAGGCCATCCATGTCGAGCACCAGAGCGCGAGGTGTAAAAGTCTTGAGCGAGACAGGAATCACCGCAGATTTATTGCTCATCGTGGGGCGGCGAGGGTAGCCGCATTCGCGGGAAAAGGCTTGCGGCTGGAGCGAGGCGGGCCAATCATCGGCGGCCCTCGCGGGTGTTGGAGGAGACGAATCGATGCGCAATCAGGCTTCTTCTTGGGTGTCGCTCGTGACGGTCGCCGGCGTCATGGTGGCCGGCTTCATCGGGGCGTGCGGCGGCAAGGTGGTGGTCGATGCGTCGAATCCGTCCGGCGCAGGCGGCGCGGGCGGCGCAGGCGGCGGACCGCTGACCACGACCGGCGCGATCACGAGCGGACCAATCACGACCGGCTCGATCACGACCGGCCCCATTACCGGCCCGGCGACGACAGGCGGACCGATCACCACCGGCTCGACGATGGACGTCGCGGTGTCCGTCGGCCCCGGCCCCGTCACGGTCGGCTCGACGATGGACGTCGCGGTGTCCGTCGGCCCCGGCCCCGGCGCGTCGTCCTCCACAGGGATGCCCAACGCCTGCGAAGACGCCTGCGACAAAGCCTCGATGTGCGGGCTGAATTTCTGCGGGCAGCTCGGCATCAACTGCAATAACCCGTTGCCGCAGGCGCAGTGTCCGCTGGCCTGCATCGCCGCCGGGAGCTGCGGGGATATCGCCAAGCTCGCGATGCAGAACTTCGCGACGCCGCTCGGCTTCTGCATCCTCGGCTGTCAGGGCATGGGCCCGGGCTCCAGCAGCGTTGGCCCCGGGTCGAGCGGCAGCGGGCCGCCGCCGGTGCCGTGCCAGCAATGCACGCTCCAGCAGTGCGGCGGGCCGATCTTCGCGTGCAACGCCAAGAAGGGCCCCGGGAGCTGCTCGCAGTGGCTCCAGTGCGCCCAGGGCTGCGGTGAAAACTCGATGTGTCTCTTCGGCTGCGATAGCCAGTTCCCCAACGCCGCGGGGCAATACTCCGGGGTGTATTCGTGCCTGTGCGACAAGTGCGATGCGTCGTGCCCGAGCGAGGATGCCTGTGACCATATCCTGGTCACGCCGTCCGGCTCGGGGCCCTCCGGCGGAGGGCCGTAAAAGCCTCTCAGGCCGCGAACATCAAGTCGACGATCCGCGCCGCGGAGGCTCCCTTGAGGATCTCCGCGAGCGCGTCGAATGTCGCGGCGGGGACGCGGCGCTCCTTGGCGAAGGCGACGATGCGGGGGATCAGCGCGATGGCTTCGACGCGGAGGCGGGCCTCGGCGCTGGCCTCTTCGAGCGATCGACCGCGCGCCAGGGCCTTGCCGAGGAGGACTTCGGGGCGATCTTCGAGGGCGATCGAGGCCAGCAGATCGCCGTAGCCGCCGAGGCCGAGCATCGTTCGCTCTTCGGCGCCGGCGGCGGCGGCGATGCGCGCGGCCTCTTCCATCCCGCGCGAGATCGAGGCGGCGAGGAGGCCTGGGCCGGCGCCCGCTTGCTCGGCGAAGCCGACGCCGATCGCGAGGCAGCCGACGAGCGCCGAGGCCCACTCGAGGCCGCGGAGATCGGGCGTCCCGTAGACGCGGAGCATGCCGTGCTGGAAGGCCGCGGCGACGGCGGCGTGGACCTCGGGGTAGTGCGAGCCGCACATCATCGCGGAAGGGCGGCCGACGAGGAGCTCTTCGGCTTGCACCGGGCCGCCGAGGGCGCCGAGGCGGCGGGCCGGCGTCTCTTCGCGCACGACGTCGGAGACCGTCTCCAGGTACTCGTGGCCGAGGCCGCGGATGCCGTGGACCACGAGGTGCGATCCGTCGAGGTGATCGCCGAGCGCGCGGAGGACCGGGCGCACCACGGTGGAGGGCACGGCGATGACCACGAGGTGCGAGCGCGCGATCTCCGCGTAGTCGCCGGTGACGCGGACCTGCCCCGCGACCTCGGCCTGCTCGCGCCGCGAGAAGAGGACGACTTCGGACCCGGCGCGACGCGCCGCGAGCGCGAGCGCCGCGCCCCACGGGCCGCCGCCGACGACGCCGACGCGCAGGGCCTTCTTCGTGGTCTCTTTCACTCTGCACCTTCAGTCGTCGCCGGAGGCGCCGCGGGGACCTTGAGCTCGAGGGGGCGCGTCGGATGCGAGCCCGGCGGCGCGATGACGTCCCAGGCGAGGCCATGCGCGGCGAGGCGGTTTTGATAATAGAAGAGCAGGTTGGTGTCCGAGAGCGTGATGCCGTCAGGCCGCGATCGCAGCACCGGCGCGCTGTGATACCCGGCAAAGGCGCGGAGCGCGCTCTCGACGATGTCGCCGCCGGACGCGGTGCGGACGAGCGAGGAGGCGACGATCTCCCCCGCGCGCTCGAGGGCGAGGAGGCGATCGCGGCGCGCGGCGACGTCGGCCGCGAGCTCGTCCCGGGGGATGGTGAGGGTGTCGTGTTGACGGAGCACGGTGAAGAGATCCGCCGCCGGCGAGGCCTGGCGGAGCCGCTCGAAGCACGACGCGGCGACGAGGTGCGTCGCCATGATCACCGTGTTCTGCGCGTAGGCTTTGCAGATCTCTTCGCCGAGCTCGCGCGTGTACTGCGCGTCGCGGTGGGGATCGACGGTGACCTTGCCCGAGGCGTCTTTCACGTAGCTCGAGGGATCGACGACCCGGCCGCGGCGATCGTGGGAGACGCCCTCGTCGTCGACCTTGTTGCCGAAGAGATCGATGGGCTCGCCGAGGCGAATGACGACGGCGCCCTGCATGCCGAGGAGCTTCTTCGCGAACGAGGCGACGCGGCCGACGCGGCTCGACTCGTCGTCTTCGATCAGGAAGCGGCCTTTGCCCGCCTCGGAGAGAAAATCGGCGATCAGCGTCTCGGCCTCGAGGGTGATCAGGTAGTTGATGGTGGCGGGCACGAAGAAGATCCGCCGCTCTTTGCCGGCCTGGAGCGTGCGGGCGTAGGCCTCCATCGCGCTGCCGACGAGGCCGAGCTTGAGGTGCCGCTCGATGCCGCCGGAGCGCGATCGCGTGCCGCCCGGGAAGAAGAGCGAGTGATAGCCGCGCTCGAGCAGGACGCAGGAGTACGTCTTCAGCACGTCCTTGTAGAGGCCGTGGCGGATGCGCCGGTCGACGCGGTAGGCGCCGAGGTTGTGCATGAAGAACGAGAGCACGGGGTTGCTGAAGAGGTTCTTCCCGGCGCCGTAGGTGGCCGGCGGGAGGCCGGCGCGCTCGAGGGCGTAGCCGAAGACGATCGAGTCCATGTTGGACAGGTGCGTCGGCACGTAGACCATCGTGCCGCGCTCGACGAGGCTGCGGAGCTTGGCGAGCGGGCCTTCGACGATCACCTTGTCGTCGAGCGCCTCGAGGCTCGTGAGCTTGGCGGGATCCTTGATCAGCGAGGCCAGCGTGCGCGGGGCGAGCAGGGCGGTGACGATCGGCGGGAGCAAGCGTGTGGAGAGCTGAAAGACGCGGGGATCGAAGTTCCCCGCGACGTCCCACCCGTAGCGCTTGGCCAGCTCTTCGAGGCGACCACGCCTGTCGGACTCGCTGAGTCGACCGAGGGATCGCGCGAGCTTCTGCCACTCGACGAGCTCTTTCTGATCGCTCGGTCGACGCGACGCTTCGAGGCGCTTGGTCTCGTGATAGGCCGCGTCGTTGAGGGCGAGGAGAGAGTCTTTCGTGCCGGAGACGACGCGCTCGGTCACCGTCCGTACGATGTCGGCGCGCGCGTCGTTGAAGCCGAAGATCGGGGCGCTCGGGTTCATCGGGCTCAAGGAGTAGAGAATTTACGCGGCCAGCGCGAGAGAGATCGACTAGCGAAAGCTGTCCTTCGCCTTGCGCACCGCGCCGAGCACCTCGGCCGCGTCCGCGCCGGGGAAGCGGGCGGCCAGCGCCGGCTCGTTGCAGCGCAGGAAGGGGTTGGTCGCGAGCTCTTCGCGGATCGTCGAAGGCACGGTGGGCTCGTCGCGGTGGCGGGCCGCCTTGGCGATCTCGAGCTTGTCGGCGGCGTCGCGGTTGTCCGGCTCGGCGTCGACAGCGAAGCGGAGGTTGTTCACCGTGTACTCGTGCCCGCAGTAGACGCGGGTCTCGGGCGGGAGGCGGCCGAGCTTGCCCGAGAGGGACTCGTACATCTGCGCGGGCGTGCCTTCGAAGAGGCGACCACAGCCGCCGATAAAGAGGGTGTCGCCCGTGAAGACGCCGCCGTCGACCACGTAGGCGACGGCGCCGAGCGTGTGGCCGGGGACGTGGAGCACGTCGATCTCGAGGCCGGCGGCGTGGAACGATTTGCCCTCTTCGACGCCCACGGTCTGCGCGGGGACGCGGCCCTTGTCGCTCGCGTGCGCGTACACGGGGAGGACGCCGTACTTCGCGAGGAGCTCCTCGTTGCCGCCGACATGATCGTGGTGGTGATGGGTGTTGACGATGGCGACCAGCCGGAGACCGTGTTGCTCGATCGCGGCGATGACGGGCGCGGCTTCGGAGGGATCGACGACAAAGGCTTCTTCGGAGCCGTCCGCCGTGACGAGGTAGGCGTAGTTGTCGCTGAGGCAGGGGACAGGGATGACGCGCATGCGCGGGAAGATACTCGCGCCGCGTCGACGAATCGAGAGTGGCTAGTCTTCGACGACGCCGAGCAGCGTCGTCAGCACTTCAGCCTGGGCGGAGAGCGCCGGATCGCCGGTGGTCCGCGAGAGCTGGGCGAGCGAGCGCGCCTGGAGCGCGGCCATCGGCCGGAGGCCGCCGAGGCGATCGACGTCGCTGCCGAGGAAGGCGCGGTGGAGCCGGCGCACCATGGCCAGCGCCGAGGCGTAGGCGATCACGTCGCCGCGGCGAGCGTCGGCGATGGCCTCGATGTCGGCGGAGTAGCGGCAATGAATCGTCGTGTCGGCGGTCTGCGGGAGGCCCGACGCGGCGTCGCGGTAGGTGGCCGTCACCGTCAGCTCGAGCGGCTCGCCCGGCACCCACGGAGGCAACGCCAGGCGGATGACCTCGGTGCGCGCCTCGCCCGCGTAGAGCTCGCCGAGCAGGAGGCGATCGCGATCGAGCCCCATCGCGCTGGTGCCGCCGGAGGCCTCGATCACCCGCGCCGGCGCGGGGACAGAGGAGAGCGAGAGCTCGACGTCTTCCAGCACCACGTCGCCGGGCGCGGGGATCGCCGCCTCGATCGCCGCGCGGCGCTCGTCCGCGGAGCCGCCTGCGTGCGCGCCTTCGCCGAAGGGCGCGAGCGCGGCGACGGCGAGCCGGTCGGAGCCCACCGCGACGAGCTGCACGGACGCGGCCGCGAGCGCCGCCACCTCCGCCGCGAGGGCCGCGCCGCCGTTCGCAGGGCCGAGGCCGTCGGAGATCACCAGCACGCGGCGATCGGGCGCGGCGCTATCGCCCTTGGCGGAGACCGTCATCCACTGCCGCGCGAGGGCGAGGGCGCCGGCGAGATCGCGATCGGCGCCGCGCTTCGGCGCCCGCGCCGACTGGGCGATCAGGCGCTCCACCGCGGCGCTGATCAGCGTGCGGTGCGACCCGGCGATGGGCGGTAGCACCGGGTGACGCGGGCCCGCGAGGATCAGCCCGACGCGATCCGCCGCCCCGGCGTTGTCGAGCGCCGCCCCGACGAGCGCGGCCGTCGCGGCGACGGGACCGTCGAGCACGATGGCCAGGCGCAGCGGCGCGCGCACTGACGAAGCCGCCGCGGGGAACGCCGCCGCGGGCGCGATCACGTCGAGGCGCAACAGGATCTCGCCGCCCCACGCGGGGAGGAGCTCGTCGCTCGATCGCAGCACGACGGCGAGGCCGTGCCCTTCGATCGGCATCGGCACCGAGGTCGCGCGCCACACGCCGCTCGCGGGGATCAGGAAGCCCGTGGCCGGGCGCCAGGGCTCGTCGGCGCTGCGCCGCACCACCGGCTGGGGGATCTCCTTGCGATCGAGGAACTCGACCCCGTTCGCGGTGAGCACCGAGGCGCCGCGCGCGCCCCCCTCGGCGAAGACCAGCTTGCCGTCGCGGGTCAGCACCGGGCCGCCGCAGCCGATCACGGTGACCGAGGTGACGGCGACGGCCCCGGCGAGGAGCGCCGGAAAGGCAGCAGAGAATCGGAGGCTTTGCTCAATCATCGCGGCGCCTCGGCTTCGTTCGAGTGGAGCGCCACGTTATCAGGCCGGAGCGCCGCGCGCCGCGGAAGCACGACGTCCGCGTTACTTGTCGACGTGCTCCTGGATCGCCTTCCCGCTCGTGGCGTCCTCGCCGTACAGATCGATCGAGATCACGGTCGGCATCACGCCGCCCTCTTTCGTCTTGATGAAGATCTTCTGCAGGTAGGCGGATTTCCCGCTGATCAGCGTCTGCGCGCGCCAGCGGCCGCCGACGTTGATCAGCTTGATCGCCCGCTCCGGCGCGGCGGCGAGCTTGAGATCCCACTCCGCGCCGCGCGCGGTGGCGTCGACGCCGTAGGCCATTTTCCGCTCCATGAAGGTCAGGCCTTCACGGCGGCCGTCCTCGGCCTTCATCACCCAGAACGCGGAGACGGGCTCCTTCGCGTCGAGCGCTCCATCCTTCCCCACCTGCGCGGCGTAGTGGATCTCGTTGGTGTTCTTGCTCCGCTCGATCTGGAAGAGGCTCGTGAGCCCCTCCGCCTGCGCGGGCTGCGCAAAGAGCGCGGGGAGCAGGGCAAGCGAGGCGGCGGCGAAGAAGAATCGACGGGAGGCGCGCATGGACATGGTGGCGCGATTATGAGGCGCCCCGGGTCCGCATTGCAACGCGTGATCACGCGCGGTGACGTCCGGAGCCCCTTGTGGCAAAGGTCCGACGCCATGGCTGGATCGGACAAGGGTGCTCGTTTTCGAATCGGCGCGGACGAGAATGGACTCGGCCCGCGCCTCGGCCCGATGGTCGTCACGGCCGTCCTTGCCCAGGTGACCGACGCGGGCTGGAAGGTCATCGGCAAGGCCGCCAAGGGCAAGCTCGCGGAGCGCCTCGGGGACTCCAAGCAGCTGGTTTCCCACGGGAATGTGGCTCTGGGGGAGGCCTGGGCGCGCGCCCTCGCCCGACGCGGCGCGGGGCGAACCGCGTACACCGACGGCCCCCCGGACGAGCTCCTGCACGCCCTCAGCGCCGACGACAGCGTCGCCCTCCGCGCCCCCTGCCCCCGCCACGTGGAGGCCCAGTGCTGGTCCGCCGCCGGAGAAGAGCTCCTCGCGAGCGAGGAAATGGTGCAGATCGCCGAGCAGGATCTCGACAGCCTGGAGCACAAAGGCGTCACGATCCTGGGGGTGCGATCCGTCGTGCTCTGCGCCAAGCGGATGAACGAAGGGCTCGACGCGGGCAAGAACCGCTTCGTCCTCGATCTCAACGCGATGGAGCGCTTGATCCTCGAGCTGCGGGCCCTCGCCGGTCAGGACATCACCGCGGTCTGCGGCAAGGTGGGCGGCTTCGGGAAATACGGCGACGCCTTCGGGCCGCTCTCGGGGCAGCTCCACTCGGTGATCGAAGAGGGCCGCCCGCGCAGCGCCTATCACTTCCCCGGGGTCGGCGAGATCGCCTTCGTGCGCGACGCCGACGCCTCGGACCTCTGCGTATCGATGGCCTCGCTGGTGGGCAAATACGTGCGCGAAGCCTTGATGGCGCGGGTCGTCCGCTTCTACCGCAACGAGCACCCCGAGCTGCCGGACGCGAGCGGCTACTACGATCCGGTGACGACGAAGTTCATCGAGGCGACGCGCTTGATCCGCGGGGAGCGCGACGTACCCGCGACGTGCTTCGAGCGCCGCGGAGCCGCAGAGCCCCGCGCCAGAGTCCTCAAAGCCACCGCGGATCGATCCTCGCCATGAGCGCTGCTGCTGCCGAAGGCGCCCCGAGCCGGATCCTCACCCGCCCCATCGCGACGGAGATGCTTCGCTTTGGCCTCCCGATCGCGCTGGGGATGGGCCTCCAGACGACGTTCAACCTCGTTGACGCCTACGTGATCGCCCGCCTCCAGCCCGAGGTCGCGGGCCCCGCCCTCGGCGCGCTCGGCATCTGCGATCAGCTCTCGGCGATCGGGACGATCATGAGCTACGGCCTGACCACGGCCTCGACGGCGATGATCGCCCAGGCCCACGGGCGCGGCGATCGCGAGCGGGTGCGCGCCCTCGTGTGGCAATCGATCCTCGCTGTCACCGCGCTCTCGATCCTCTTCGGCCTCACGTCGATCGCCTTCGCGGGGCCGATCCTCGCGGGTGTGGTCGGCGCGAAGGGCGCGGTGGCGGCCCTCGGGACGAGCTACCTGCGCGTCAACTCGGGCGGCGCGTTCTCGATGTTCTTTCTGCTCCAGTTGACAGGCATCCAGCGCTCGCTCGGCTCGTCGAAGACGCCGGTCGCGCTCCTCGTGCTCTCCAACGTGCTCAACCTCTTCCTCGCGGTGCTCCTCGTTTACGGCCCCGGCGACGCGCCGCCGGTGTTCTCGTGGGGTCCGCCGCTCGCGCGCGCGCTCCACCTGCCGCGGATGGAGCTTCTGGGCGCGGCGTGGGCCACGGTGATCGCCCGGACTCTCACGCTCGTGCCGGTGGTGTACCTCCTGGCCCGGCGCTTCGATGTGCTCGACCGGAAGAGCCTTACGCGGCCCGATTCCCCTGTGTTGAAGGAGATCTGGAAGGTCGCTTGGCCGTCGAGCACCCAGTTCGTGGTCCGGATGATGGCGATGCTGGTGACGCACTCGCTGGTGGCGCGCGCGTTCACGACCGCCACGGATCAGAGCGCGACCACCGCGCTTGGCATCGTCTTTCGCCTCGAGACCATGGCCCTCTTCGTGGCCATGGGCTGGGGCAGCGCGGCGCAGACGTTCGTGGGGCAGAACCTCGGCGCCGGCTACGAGGCGCGGGCCCGGCGGAGCGGGCACTGGGCCGCGATCTACAATGGCCTCTTGATGATCGCCATCGCGATCGCCTACCAGCGCGCCGGCCAGACCATCGTGGCCTTCTTCGACTCCGATCCTCGGGTGGTCGCCGTGGCGGTGAGCTACGTCAACGTCGTGTCCTGGAGCTACGTTGGCCTCGGCACAGGCGTGGTGCTGGGGAGCGCGATCACCGGCTCCGGGGCGACGCGAACGACGCTGTTGACGGACGTCGCCGTGGTGCTGCTGGTGCAGATCCCGGCCTGCGCCGCGGCGGTGTTGCTGCCCAACGAGAGCCTGGGGCGGTTATGGGCGGCGGTGACGGTGACGTACGCTGTGTCAGGGGCGGTGTATCTGGTGGTGTACCGGGTGGCGCCCTGGATGAAGGGGGCGCTGGTCGACGCGGCGCGAGAGCAGGGCTGAAGAGCTTTTGCAGACTTCGCGAAAATTGGGGATCCCCTCCAGACGACAAATGCGGTATAACGCGAGTTATCCTTGCTGAATCGCCGCGCCGGGGCTCGCCCCCGGGGAAAAGAACCATCGTGAAGATCCATGCTTTCACCTGGCCGTTGACGATCGCCTCGGCCCTCTGGGCGAGCTCCGCCGGGGCTGCCACCCTCCCGGTGGGCGCGGGATCCAAGTACGCCACCATCGACGACGCGTTGGCCGTGGTGCAACCGGGCGACATAATCGAGGTGCAGGGCGACCAGACCTACACGGGGACGATCAAGTTTCGACCCGAGCACGGCGGCACCGCCAAGCAGCCGGTGACCGTACGTGGCATACCCGTCAACGGCCATCGACCGAAGCTCAAGGGGATAGGGTCGGGCGAGTACGACAACATGGTCGTGCTGCTCAACGCCAATCACTTCGTCCTCGAGAGCTTCGAGGTCGTGGGCAACGGCAACGACAGCGACTACTGCATCTTCAACAAGGCCGACGACGTGGTGCTCCGCGACCTCGTGGTGCACAACTGCCTGCACCAGGGCGGCCTGGTCGGCGGCGACTCGGAGTCGGGCTCGCTCACGCTCGAATATTCGGAGCTCTACCACAACGGCGGCGGCGACAAATCACACCAGATCTACATGGCCACGGACGAGGAGGCCTATCCAGGATCCGTGTTCCGGATGCAGTTCTGCTACGTGCACCACGGCCTCGGCGGCAACAACGTGAAGTCGCGATCCGAGCGCAACGAGATCTATTACAACTGGATCGGGGGAGCGGTCTATCACGAGCTCGACCTGATCGGGCCGGACACGGGCAACGAGGGGCTCGCCCGCGAGGACTCCGACGTGGTCGGCAACATGTTCGTCAAGACCTCCGAGTGGCGGATCGCGCGCATCGGCGGCGACGGCTCGGGGAACACCGCCGGACGATACCGCTTCGTCAACAACACCATGGTGCTCGGTGACAAGTCGACGACGGCCATCGGCCTCCAGGAGAGCGTCGAGAGCCTGGAGATGTACAACAACGTCATTTACGGGCCCACCAGCGGATACAAGGTCTACGACACCAACGAGGAGAGCGGCCCGAAGACCACGTTCGCCGGCAGCAACAACTGGGTCCTCGACGGCGCGACCGGCCTCCCGTCCGCTTGGAAGATGACCTTGACCGGCTCCTCTCCAGGCTGGGTCGACACGTCCAACTACGACTATCGACCGGGGAAGGGCTCGTCGCTGATCGACCAGGGGACCACCGAGAGCGCGACCACCGGCGCGGCGCCCTTCCCGTCACCGCTCGCGCTGCCTGTCTTCATGCCCCCTCAACGCCGGTTGATCGCCATTGGAGCCGCCGAGGCGCGGAGCCCCGAGGGGGCGCTGGACGTCGGCGCGTTCGAGCAGAATGCCAATGCTCCCGGGGCGCCGGTCGCGGACCCCCCGGAAGAGGAGGCGAGCAGCGACAGCGACGCTGGGTGCGGGTGCCGCGTGGCGCGCGATTCGGGGGACGCGGCTGGATGGCTGGCGATGGGATCGATGGCGGCTCTCGCGCTGGCGCGGCGGCGGCGACAGCGCCGCTGAGGGCGCTCGGCGCGCGGAGCAAGCTCGCCCGCGCGCCGGCTTCCGGCCACGGCTTATCGGGTGTCAGGATCCGCGCAATAGCGCGCTCACTTCTCGGTCGGCGCGGCCTTCTGACGCGGCCCATGGGCCATGAGCTTGATCACGGGCTCGAGCTCCGCCGCGAGCTCGGGATCGCGATCCGCCATCGACGAGAGCACACCATAATAGGCCAGGAACGCCTCCCAGGCCTCGGAGCCGGCCTGGGTGCCGGTGTCCTCTGCGAACGTCAGCACGGTGCGCAGCTCGTCCTCGATCGGCTGAAACTGGTTGGCCAGCTCGAGGTCGGCGGCCATGCCGTCGAGAGAGATGTTCTTGAGCGAGACACCGTGCTTGACGGCGAGATCGTGGACCCGCTGCATGTGCTCATCCGCGCCGCGCCGCGGGCGAAGCGTGCGTTTGCGAGCGTCCTTGTTGAGCATGGTGCCGTGGGGCCGGAGCTGCTCCAGGAGGCCGACAATCTGAAGGACGATCTGCTTGCGAAGCGCAGGCGTGAGGGGGTTGTCACCGACAATGTTCGCCATTGAATCCTCCCGTGAAGTACCCCGTGCGTCGGGGTCGTGCTGATTGACGCGTCGGAGGGTACGGCAGGGTACGTGAGGTTGACAAGTCCGTTCTGGAGGGTGGATCCGGATCCCGCGGCGCGAGGAAACCATCGCCGAATTCGGACGATGCTTCGCCAGGGGGTGGCCGATCCTTCCCCGATTTTGGCGAAGCATTCGCCAGGGGGTGGCCGATCCTTCCCCGATTTTGGCGAAGCATTCGCCAGGGGGTGGCCGATCCTTCCCCGATTTTGGCGAAGCATTCGCCGAATTTGACGAATGATCGGGGTTCAGGTGGGCTCACGTAGGTTTACGTAGGCGACGGAGGTCGACGCGACCAACAGCGCCTGGACGAGGACCCGACACCCGCAAGCCCGCCACGGCGTTGTGCTCGCGTCTCGAAATGTCCCGGCAGCCGATCTGGCAGCAGATCTACAACCGCTTCGATCCCTTCTTGCCGGCCGCGGAACAGGCCTGGCGCGCCGATCGACCACGCAGCCCCGCGGGCGACATCATCAAGCTCCTCCGCGCGCCGTTCGATGGCACCCGCGTGCTGGTCACGGGAACCACGGGCACCGGAAAGTCGACCGAGCTGCTCCGCATCGCCGAGGCGAGCGGCCGCGACGACTTTGTCGTCGTCCTCGATCTCCAGCGCCACTTTTCGGAGATCGTCGGGGACGAGCAAGCGCTCCAGAGCATCCATTCGTGGGAGGTGGTCTTTCTCGCCGGCCTCGCGGTCGTGCGCGCGGCGACGGAGCTGATGCCGTACCCGATCCCGAAGGAGCATCTGGCGAACCTCGCCAAAGCCTGGGAGAAGATTGCACGATCAGCCGGTGTCCCGGTCGCGCACGCCCAGATTGACGTGGGCGCGGTCGCCAAAACGATGGTCGTGCTCGCGTCGGCCGCCATTCCCTTGCTCGGCGCTCCTGCGGCGATCGCCGCAGGAGGGGCCGCCGTGGGGCTCAAGGTCCTCGAAGGCACGAGCAAGGCCGCCGAGGCGGGCACCGGGGCGATCAAGTGGTCAATCCAGCTCGGTCGCGCCAAGCAGCGGCTCCCGGATCAAGACCAGCAAGTGCAGAGCTTGCTCGGCGCCGTGAACGTGATCATCGGATACATTCAGCTCAAGCTGCGGCGGGTGCTCCTCGTCATCGATGGGCTCGATCGGATCCTCGATTTCGATCGCGCCGAGGCGCTCTTCCTGCGCTCGGGGCTGATTGCGCAGCTCGCCTGCCGCATGGTCGTCACCGGCCCCTTCGCGCTGCACTCCCACCCTGCCAAGGGCGCAATCCCCCGCTTCAGCAAGAACTGCGTGGTGTTCAACGAGCCCGTCATCAAGAAGGGGAACGAGCGCGAGCAGGGCGCGGGAGTGGGCTTTTTCTGTGACGTCTTCCGGCGCCGGACCGCTGATCTCAAGGTGCCCGATCTCGTCCCCGGAAGAGCTGCGGCGGCGGCTCGCTTATTACTCGGGGGGCCGGGCGCGCGACTTCATCAAGCTGATTCGAGCGCTCGCCGAGCAAGGGTGGATCGACAACGTCGAGCAGGCGACACTGCCGCTCGTCGACCGGGTGCTCGATGAGGCGCGCCGACTGCTGGAGACCGGCCTGGACGCCGGGCACATTGCGGTGCTGGAGAAGGCCGCCGACGATCCCAATCACCGGCTCCCGGCGCCCGTGAGCTGCTCGATTATGGCAAGCTCTTACCCTACCAGAACGACTCGGAATGGTACTACCCACACCCGCTCCTGACAATGCACCTGGTCCGCGTGAAGCTCCCTGGCTCGCACGCCTGAACGGGGTCCTCCAGCTCGTCCAGAAGGGGATCCTGGTCCTCGTCGATCAGGCCCACCCCGAGCGCCTGGGCGAGCTGGTTCGAAGCTTGTTGCCCGCGCACCCGGGTCTCGAGGTCCACACCGACGCCGTGCGCCCGGCCCGCGTCGAGAAGGGCTCGGTGATCGTCCTCGTGCCCGATCCAGAGCAGGCGACGTGGTTGAACCTGGAGCGCCCGATCTTCGCCAACCGCGCCTTGCGGGTGATCCTCTTCAGCAGCGCCGAGACCTCTTCGCAGCTGGCGCGGCGCGCCCCGGATTTCTTCAGCTGGATCTCGCATCGGATCGAGTGCCCGGAGGGCCCACCGCTGCCCGCGGTGCGGGGGATCCGCGCCGCGCTGCGGACGCGAGCCCGCGGTATCGCCTGGACAGGCGGTGATTTCGAAGCGGCCTTTCACGCGGCTCTGCCGGGACGAGCTCTCATGCGAGCTTCGGCGGCCATGCCGTATGAGCAGATGGTCGAGGCCGCAAGGCCCGCTGGAACGAGCTGGGTTGCGTGGTCGGATGTCGACGGTCCCTTCCGCTTGCGGAGGGTGCGTTGGGCGACGGCGGAAGCAGGGAGGCGAGGGCGCACTGTGCTGCTCGAGCCTGCCGTCGAAACCTCGGGGTTCCTGCGGGTTGATGGTCACTTGCTCGATCTCAAGGAGGCCTGTGCGGAGCTGGAAAAGGCCGGCGCAAAGCACGCTGGACGGCTCGCGGCGCTGCTGGATCTCGAGCCCGAGGCCGTCAAGATCGTGAGCGCGCTGCTGCACGCGGGCACCGAGGAAGAGAGTATCGAAGCCGCTGCGCGGGCAGCCGTGGATCCCGGCGGGGCCATCAAGCAACTGGCGGTGGACAGCGGGCTTGGGGCCGGAGCAACGCGGAGAAAGGCCGCGAGTGAAGGATTCGATCCCCTGGAAGCCTTGCTGCTCAACCGGGGAATTGACGCGAGACGCTGGGTCACCGCCGCCAACGCGGCGACCACAGAGGACGACGCTGAAGTCGCCGCATTGTGGGCAAGGAGGGGGGTGCTCCTCGGTGGAGAGGATCGGGAAGCCTTGCACATCGCTGGACAGGCGCTGGAGCTACACGGCGCCTACGCGGAAGCGGAACCGCTGCTGCGAAGGGCCATCGACCTGGCGGGGGCCGCAGGGGAAATCGACCATAGCTACGCTGCTACGCTGATTGATCTGGCGCGCGTTCTGCGGAATCAAGATCGATTGAAGGACGCGGAGAAGCTTTTCCGAAAGCCATCACGATTGAAAAGAGAACCGCGGGCACCACGCATCCTGGCTATGCGTCCGCGATTCGTGGCCTGGCCATTGTTCTTCGAAACCGCGGCCGTCATGAAGAAGCGGAGAACCTCTTGAGAGAGTCCGCCACGATCACGAAGAAAAACCAGGGGAAGAAGCATCTCAATTACGCGGCAACCCTCCTCGATCTCGGCACTGTCTTGCTTGAAAGGGGCAAGCGCGGCGCCGCCGATGCGCTGTTCCGCGAAGCTTTGCCGATCATCGAAGAAACGCTGGGGACCGAAAGCTCCCAGTACGCGGCGGCAGAGCATAGCCTGGGGCGCAGCTTGCTGGAGCAACACAGGTACTCGGAAGCAGAGGCGCACCTCCGGAGCGCCGTGGCGACGCACGCGAAGCTCCTTGGGCAGAATCATCTGGCGTATGCAGGTTCTCTTCACGAGCTCGCGGGCCTCTTGCTGCACCGCGGAAGCTATGCGGACGCCGAGCAAATATTTCGATCCGTATTGACCATCAAGGAAGCCCTTTTGGGGGACGAGCATCCAGCCCTCTGCGCGCCCTTGAACCAGTTAGGTGTCACGCTGGCAAGCCAGAGGCACTTCGTGGCGGCCGAGGCGCTGATCGCGCGATCCATCGAGATTGCGAGGAAGCACGGTTCATATCCTCTGGGCGTCGGGGTTGGTCTTCTCACGCTGGCTCTCCTGCAGGCGGCGCGCGGTGGCGTCGAGGCGCCCGAAACGGCCAGGCGGGCGCTCGACGCGCTCCAGCACTCCCTTGGCCCGAAAGCTCCCGAGTCCAGAGCCGCGGCCCAGCTCCTCGAAGACCTCACGGGCGGGGTGTCGACGTCTCGTCGGTAGAGCGCCGTAACCCCCAAGCTCGGCGACGAGCTCGGGGTGGCCAAGATCGCGGCCCAGCATAGCCATCCGCTCCGGGCCACTGTAGGCTCGCGAAATGAGTACCACGAGCTTGCGGCGGCTGCCTTTGGCCTTCTTCGGTCTCACCCTCGTCACGGGCGGCGCCGGCTGCGGCGTGCTGCTCGGGCTGGATGACTTCACCGAGGGCCAGGGGACGGGCAGCGGAGGAGGCACGGCGGCGAGCAGCAGCGGCACGGGAGGCGGAGGCGGGGCGAGCAGCAGCACGGGAGGCGCCGGTGGCACGGGAGGCATGCCGATGCCGTGTACGCCGAAGGAGACCAAGGCCTGTTACAGCGGGGCGGCGGGGACCCAGGACAAGGGGATTTGCAAAGGTGGGAAGCAGACCTGCAAGGATGACGGGTCGAGCTTCGGGGCGTGCGTCGGTGAGGTGGTGCCGGCGCTGGAGAACTGTGCAGCGCCGGACGATGAGGACTGCAATGGAACGGCGGCGCAATGCACGGGGACGCCCCAGTGGGGGAAGCGGTTCGGGAACGCGACGGGCAATCAGGGCATGAGCGGCGTCGCGCTGGATAGCAAAGGGAACACGATCCTTTCGGGAGGCCTCAAAGGCGCCGTCAACTTCGGGAAGGACAATGTGACGGGCACGGCGTACATGGCCAAGCTCGATCCGTCGGGTAGCCATGTCTTCAGCAAGGCGTTGCCCAGCGCTGGCTTGATGGCCGTCGACTCATCCGACAACGTGGTCCTCGTCGGCAACTTCAGCGGCAGCCTCGACTTCGGCAGCGGTGCGCTCGATGCGCCGGAAGCGAACAATATCTTTCTGGCAAAGTTCGCCCCGGCTGGGTCGCTCCTGCTCAGCAAGACGGTTGGGCATGGCTCGTTTGTGCTGTACGATGTCGCGACAGGGCCGGACGGGAGCGTCTTCCTCGCTGGCCTCATCAAAGGCACTGTGGACCTCGGGGGTGGTCCGCTGGGCACAGTCAACACGTACAGCGCCTTCGTGGCAAAGTACGACAAGAACGGGGACCACTCGTACAGCCGGCGCTTCGGCGTCGTGGGGAGCATCGGGGGCGCCCAGGCGCAAGCGATCGCCGTGGACGGGGCTGGCAACGCGGTGATCGCGGCCGGGATGTATGGGAGTCTCGTCGACTTCGGCGGTGTGAAGCTCAATCCAAGCGCTGGCACCTTTGCTGTCGTGAAGATCGATCCCGCAGGTAACGTCCTGTACGCGAAGCAGTTCGTCGGCGTCAATGCCGGACTGGTCGACGCGAGCATGACCGTCGTGACGCTTGGCAACTATGATATTGCTGTCGACCCCAAGGGCGACGTGTTTCTGGCGGGGGATTTCACGGGCAACGTCAACTTCGGGACCCCGGCGTTGACGGGCAAAGGAGGGAAAGACATCTTCGTCGCCAAGCTGGACCCGATGGGCGGACACCTGTGGAGCAAGAGCTTCGGCAACACGGGCGATCAGATCGCGACCCATGTCGCAGTCGATATGTTTGGCAACCCCGCGGTGACGGGTGTCTTCCCGGACTATCTCGACCTCGGCAACGGAATCTTCCTCAACTCCGGGACGAGCAAGGAGCACGTCTTCGGATTGAAGCTGGATACTGATGGGAGCTATCTGTGGGCGCTTGGCTCGAGTGGCTCCGCCCTGTCGAAGGTCAGCTCCACCAGTGTCGCCGTCAGCGCGCTCGGGGAGGTGGTCTTCTCTGGCACGACGAAGGACATGTTTTCCTTCGGAATGGTGCCCGCGCAATCAGGGGGCTTCTTCGACACCTACGTGGCGAAGCTCGCCCCCTGACTTCAGTCCGAGCTCACGGAGGGGGCGGCTCGCTGCAGAGGCTGTTGATGCACTTCGCCTTCGGGTCACAGCAGTCGCTGGTCTTCGCGCAGACGTTGCCCGTTTGCGAGCACATGTTCGGATCCGGCTCCTTGCAAACGCCCATATCGCAGTTCTGGTTGCAGCACTCCGACCCGGTGCCGCAGCCGGCGCCGACCTGCTTGCAGGGATCGAGGGCCCAGAAGCCGCGCATGTTGAGGGTAGCCTCGTCTTGACCCTTCACCCAGAAGGCCGGGTGGCTCGGGTCCTGACCCGCCTGGGGGCTCTGATCGAGGGCGGCGACCCAGAGTTGCTTGACCGAGTCTTTGCCGGCGATCAGCTTGTTGCCGAGCGTGCGACGGCTGGTGAAGACGACCCACGCAAAGCCACCCGCGTCGACGGGGGCGAAGGTCGGCTCGTAGTTGTAGTGAAGATCTCGGTCCTTGGCGGCGAAGGCATCCTTGTCACCGTTGATCTTGCTGAGAGCAATCTCTACGCCCGGCTGATCGACGCTGGCGAGGTAGAGATCGCCGGGCCCATAGCGGGTGTCGAGCGAGTTCGGGTACTCGCCGCGGTGATACGTGATCCACTTGGCGTCCGGCGAGACGCTCGGGAACGCGATGGCTTTGAGGCTCGGATCCGTGCCCGCGGGGACGAGGCCGACCGCATTCTGAACTGCGTTGGTCGTGGCGTCGTAGTCGTAGACGTTGAGCCCGAGCGACGCCCTGTCGACATAGGCGATCTTCGTCCCGTTCGGGGCGAACGCCGGCATGCCGAGGAAGATCCCGTCGAGGCCCGTGCCCGTGATCTTCTGTCCCGTTGCGGTGTTCCACATGCCGTCGCCCTGTGGCCCCCCCGGAGGTCCGGGAATGTTCGCGGCGTTGTTCTCGCTGAGAACCTTGCCGTTGGGCGAAATCGCCGGCATCGCCCAGTTGCGCACGACCTTCCCGGGGACATCTCCGAGTTTGAGCGTCACCGTATTGGTGAGAAGATCGATCGTGGTCGCGGGAAAATCTCCTCCGATGACCAGCGTCGAGCCGTTCGCCGAGACCGCATGGCACGTGGTGCAGCAATTGATGCAATTCCCATTGGCATCCTTCGGCTGACCGGCGTAATCGAGCTTCACATCGTCCTTGAGGAAGTCGTCCGGCTTGAGCGCCCCGGGCTTGATCCGCACCACGCGCCCGAGGTTGTTGGACCAGTAGTACACCGTCCCGCGCAAGCTCCCGTTGGCGATCTTCCACGTGTGGTCAATCACCACTGCCGCCGTCGCCGAGCCCGCGGGCATGCGGGTTACGTGGATCGAGACGTCTCCGCCCGGGCCGCTCTCCGTCAGTTGCTGCCAGCTCACGTCGTCGAGCGTGTAGCGCGACGGCGGGTTGGCCGTCGTGAAGTACTCGAAGTCGGCGTACTTGCCCTTCACGTGGACGTAGTACTTGTCCCCCGCGCTGCTGCCGTTCCACATCATCTCCGGGGGGAGGAGGCCCTTGGGGAAGACGGTGCCGTTGTAGGGATAGGCCCAGACCACCGAGGCCACGTCCGGCTCGACAGCGCCCGTGAGGACGGCCTTGTCCGGATCAGTGAAGCCGTCGGGATTCAGCACCTTCTTCAGCGTCACCTTGACCTGCGCCGTCGCGGTGTCGCCCTCGTAAGCGGCCTTGACCGCCACGTCGCCGCCCTGCGTGCCAGTCGCCGTCACCGTGCCTGCCGCGTCGACGCCGGCGACGGCGGAGACGTCGACGACCCAGGAGGCGCCCACCTTGTTGCCGTCGACGGTCGCCACGCAGTGGGCGGGCGTCGAGGTGCCGTTGAGCACGTCGATGGTCAGCGTGTCGCAGGAGACCGCGAGCGTGCTGGGCTTCGCGCCGCCGCCGCTGCAGTTGGCGAAGCAGCCGCCTTCCCCGTTGCTGCTGGCTGTGCTGGCGGTGCCGTGGCCACTGGCGCCGCCGGCAGCGCTGCCCGTGCCGGTGCCGGCGCTGTTGCTGCCGCCGGTGGCGCCGCCGCCGCCGCAGGCGACGGGGATCAGGCCTGCAGCGGCCACAGCCGCTGCGAGGTAGGTGCGGAAAGAAAGCTGACGCATGGAAAATGCCTCCAATTGTCAGCGTAGGTGAGTCCACGCACGGATCGCAATCAGGATCCGCTTATCGCCGCCACACGGAGGGGCCGGTGGCGGCGGGGCGATCGCCGAAGCGCGAAGACTTTTCGAGGATCAGCGATTCGCGATGTGAATCGCAGCACCCAGCGCGTGTGCGGAGGCTTCCATCATCGCCTCGCCCAGCGTCGGGTGCGGGTGGATCGTCATCGCCACATCGTCGAGGAACGCCGCCATTTCGAGGGCCAGGGCGCCTTCGCTGATCATGGTGCTCGCGTCGGGGCCGACGATGTGGAAGCCGAGGATCTGCTTCGTCTTCTTGTCGGCGATGACCTTCACGAAGCCTTCGGTCTCGTTCATCGCCATCGCCTTGCCGAGGGCGGCGAAGGGGAATTTGCCGACGGTGACCTCATAGCCCTTGGCCACGGCCTCGGCCTCGGTGAGGCCCGCGGTGGCGATCTCCGGATCGGTGAAGATGGCGCCGGGGATGGTGACCCAGTCTTTCTCGACCTTGTGACCGGCGACGACGTCGGCGATGACCTCGCCCTCTTTCATCGCTTTGTGGGCGAGGAGCGGCGGGCCGCTGACGTCGCCGACGGCGTAAATCGAGGGGATGTTGGTGCGGCCGGCCTTGTCGGTGGGGATGAAGCCGCGGGCGTCGATGTGGACGCCGACGCGCTCGAGGCCGAGGCCCTTCGAGGCGGGGCGCATGCCCACGGCGACGAGGACGACGTCGCACGGGATCGTCTGCTCTTTGCCGTCGAGCTCGATCTTCACGAGCAGCGAGCCGTCGGCCTGCCTCTCGTAGCCGAGGGCCCGGGCGTTGGTGTGGATGGTGCCGCCGAGCTTGAGAATGCGGCGCTCGACGACCTTGGCGCAGTCGGGATCGACGCCCGTGAGGATGTTCGGGAGGGCCTCGACCACGGTCAGCTTGCTGCCGAACTTCTGGTAGACCATCCCGAGCTCGAGGCCGATGATCCCGCCGCCGATCACCAGGAGGCGCTTGGGGATCTCGCGGAGGCTGACGGCCTCTTTGGCGCCGATGATCTGCTTGCCGTCGAACTTGAACGTCGGGATCTCGATCGTGGTGGCGCCGGTGGCGATGATGATGCCCTTGGTGGCCTCGAAGGTCTCCTTCGAGCCGTCGGCGAGGGTGACCTCGACCGTCTTGGGGCCGGTGATCGTCGCGGTGCCCGCCATCAGCTCGGAGCCGGCGCCTTTGATCAGGCTGCGGACGCCAGAGGTGAGCTTCTTGACGATGCCCTCTTTCCAGTCCTGGAGCGCGTTGGGGTCGAGCTCGACCGTGGCCTTGATGCCCATCACGGCGCTGTGGCTGGCCTTTTCGTAGAGGTGGGCCGTGGAGATCAGCGCTTTGGAAGGGATGCAGCCCCAGTTGAGGCAGACGCCGCCCGGCTGGTCCTTCTCGATGCAGAGCGTCTTCTGCTTGAGCTGGCCGAGGCGGATAGCAGCCGGGTAGCCGCCGGGTCCGCTCCCAATGACGATGGCGTCGTAGGTCTTCATGAGCTTCCTGGGGGGTAGAGCGGAGGGTGCTCCGCGGGCGGGGTGGATATCACGAGCGAGGCGGGATCTGTATCCGTACCTCGCGAGGTTTTAGTGCGCGCCGCCGCCTTGTGAAGGCGCGGGCGGGGTGCGGCGGAGCTCTTCGCGCTGCTCGGCGAGGTTCCACGGCAGCTCTTTGTAAACGTCGTCGAAGATCGAGTCGCGGTCGGGCGGGGGCAGGCCTTCGATCGCGGCGACGGCGGCGGCGATCTCGGCGTTCAGCTCCTGCTCGAGGGCGGCGTCGGTGGCGTCGTCGAGGAGGTTACGGTGGACGAGGTGGCGGCGGAGGCGGGCTTGCGGGTCGCGCTCCATCCAGAGCTCGACCTCTTCCTGGGCGCGGTAACGGGTGGGATCGTCGCTCGTGGAGTGGGCGCCGATGCGGTAGGTGAGCGCCTCGATGAAGGTGGGGCCGCGGCCGGCGCGGGCCCGCGCCACGGCCTCGGAGATGATGCGGTAGAGCGCGAGGACGTCGTTGCCGTCGACGCGGACCGAGGGGACGCCGTAGGCGCGGCCCTTGACGGCGAAGGTGGCCGAGGCCGTCTGCCGGCTCGAGGGGACGCTGATCGCCCAGTGGTTGTTCTGGCAGATGATCACGCAGGGGACGCGGTAAACGCCGGCAAAGGTCATCGCGGCGTGGAAGTCGGGCTCGCTCGTGGCGCCGTCGCCCACGAAGCCGAGCGTGACGACGCGATCACCCTTGAGCTTGGCGGCCCACGCGGCGCCGACGGCCTGCGGGAGCTGGGGGCCGAGGCAGCTCGACCACGAGACCTGGTTCACCTGGCGGCCGCTCATGTGCGAGGGCATCTGGCGGCCCTTCAAGATGTCGCCCGCGTTGCCGTAGATCTGCGCGAGGTAGGTGGTGAGCGGGAAGCCGCGCACGAGCATCATCACGCTCTCGCGCAGGGCCTGGAAGACCCAGTCGTTGGGCTCGATCGCCAGGGCGGCGGCGATCGGCGTGGCCTCTTGCCCGGTGCACGCGCCGTAGAAGCCGACGCGGCCCTGGCGCTGGAGGAGGATCATCCGCGCGTCGAGGAGGCGGAGGCGCTTCATCTCGCGGTAGGCGCGGAGGAGGAGCTCGGCGCTCATGCCGGGATCGGTCGCGGGATCAGCCGAGCCGTCGTCACGGAGGACGCGGTAGAGGCCGAGGTCAGACGGGCTCGCGGGATCGCGCGGTTCCATGCGCGGGACCATACCCGAACGCGGCGCAGATCCCGATGATTTCGGCGGGCGCTCGCGCCGGAGCTGCCGCGCCGCAGACGCGGCGGGGTGTGGGGCGCAGCCCCATCGAAACTAAGGGCCCGGGGAGCAGAGGCCGATCTCGGGGAGGTTGGTGATGAAGTCCAGGGCCACGCCGTCAGCGCTGGTCTGGCAGGTCTGGCCCGCAGGGCAGCCGCCGCGACCCGGGCCGGGGGAGGTGGGATCCAGCTGCCCCACATAGCAATAGAAGTGGCATTTGCCCGCCGAGAATTTGTTCGGCTTGAAGCAATGCGCCATGTCGACGCACTCGTTGAGGAAGCTGCAGGAGCCGAGGTCGGCAGCGGGGACGCTGCTCGGCTGAATGCAGGTGGCGAGCCCCTGCAGCTTGTCCTCGATGTGGCATTGCAAGCCTTGCTCGCAGGCATTCTCGGTCAGCAGCGTGCACGCCGGCGCGTAATGGCAGACCTCTTTGTTGACCTTCATGGTGTTGTCGAGCTGGATGAAGAGGTCGCAAATGCCACCGAGGCAGGGGGCATTGGTGGCCGCGCAGCAGACAGGGGCGCAGCGGCCCGAGGCACACGTCAGCTTGGCCAGGCACTCTTCGTCGGAGGCGCACTTTTCGCCCTCGCCCTTGAGGCCGTTCGCGGTGACGCAGCCGGTGGTCCACGTCCCGTTGTCGTTCTTCGCTTCTTTGCAGGTCTGGCCAGCGGGGCATTCCTGCGCGAGCAGGTCGCACGGGCCGATCTTGATGGTCGAGTACGTGTGGGTCTTGCACGTGAGAGGGCCCGCGTCCTCGGTCGATCCGGTGCTCGTCGACGCCGTCGTCCCCGGCGCGCCGCCCGCGTTGACCGCGCCACCCGCGCCGCCTGCGCCGCCCATGCCGGAGGTGGTGCCGCTCGCCGTGCCTGTCGTCGTCGCCGTGGTGCCCGCGTCCGAGCAGGCGGCGAATGTTGCCGCGGAGAGAGTGACGAGGGCTGGAATCACCAGCCATCCATGCGAGGCCATGAAGCGACCGTATCACGATCGCGGCGGCGCGCGCGGGCGCCCGGATCACCCCAGGATGACGCGGAACATGCGCTTTGCGTCGGCGAGATAGTAATAAACGACGCGGTCCCCTTCGCCCATCAACGCGACGATCGCGTGCTCCATCTGATCCGGGCTGAGGTCGTTGGAGACCTCCCACATCGTCGGCGTCACCTCGTCTCCCTGCCACGGACCGCGGAAGAGCTCGATCAGGCGATCGCGGTTGGCCGAGGCCTCGATCACGAAGGTGATCAGGTAATCGTGAAGGACGAAGCCGTTGTAGAGCGTGTTGTCGCGGGGCATCGGGTTCCTCGGAGCTGGGGCGGGATCAAGCGTCGCGCGGGCCGGGCGGCAGCGGGGCCGGGGCGTCGTCTTCGTCGTCCTCGGGCTTTCGCTTGCCGACCGTGAGCACGTGGAGCGCGATCACCACCACGCCGGCGAGCGACACCGCCTTGCCGATGGCCTCGGCGTGGTGGTGGATGCGCTCGAGCTCCGCGCCCCCTTCGCCGAGGCCGCGGCGCGCGCCGCCGTGATGGAGGGCGAGGATGCGCGGGGTGATCCGGAGGCCGGTGTAGACGGCGCCGAGCGCCATGAGCACCGCGACGAGCCGGCGCACGCGCGCGGCGAGGCTGCGGCTGCGGCGACCGGCGACGAGGGTGCGCGCCACCTCGGCGCCGAGGAGGAGCACGGCGGATCCGATGGCGATCTGATCGAAGCGCGCGAAGGCCGCGCCCATCGCGTAGCCCGACGCAGGCGCGGGCGTCATCTCGAAGACGAAGGGCGCGGCGCAGGCGCCGAGGGCGATCATCCCGCCGATCCAGACGCCGGCGGAGAGCACGGCCACGGTGGCGGCAACGCGGTCGATGAGCTCGCGGCGCGCGGCGCGCTTGTCGTCGTCGCTGGGCTCGAGATCGGCTGCGGTGAATTGGCCCTCGTTCATGTCCCTGTCCTCGTCCGGCGCCCGCGGCGCGTCAGCCTTTTTGCTCGGCGCGGCGGGAGGGCGCGGGCCGCCCTTCCGCCGCGTCGGCCCCGTCGAGCGCGGCGAGCGCCTCTTCCACGGCGTGGGGATCGGCGCGCAGCGCGTCCCCGCGCAGGGCGGCGATCGTCGCGCGCGCCTCGACCATACGCGCCTTGCCCGCCGCGGCGATGGCCAGGGTGCGGCGATCGCGATCCCACGAGCCGAGCTCCGTCATGATCTCGCGGCGCGCGCGCTCGTCGCCGAGCTGCGCCAGGGCCACGCGCGCGTGCCAGGCGAAGCGATCGCGCCGCAGCAAGAGGCCACCGAAGGCGCGGCGCACGAGGCCGGGCTTCGCGGCGCGGAGGCCGAGCTCCCCCGCGAGCTCGATCGTCGCGGCCTCATCTTCGCCGTCGGGCGTGTGAAGCTCGCGCAGGACGACGGCGGTGAGCACCTCGCACACCGCGCGATCCGTGCGCGCCGCCTCGCGCGCCGATCGCGCCAGCAAGATCGCGCTGGCGACGCGCACGAGCGGGGCGTCGTGACGGAGCAGCGCCCGGCCGCGCACGAGCACGCGCTCGTCGGCGGCGCGCCCGTCGTCGGTGAGCTCTTCCGCCATGCGCAGGGCGATGTGGCAGACCAGCGGGTCCTCGTCGCGCGTGGCCTTGAGCAGCACCTGCACGGCCTCTTCGCGGGTGGCGACGGCGCGCGGATAGGCGATGACCGCCTGGAAGCGCACCTCGGGCGCCGCGTCCTCCATGGCCGCGCGCAGCGTCGCCGTGGCCTCGGGGTCGCCGATCTCGCCGAGCGCGGCGATGGCCATTTGCCGCACCAGGACCTCGGGATCCGCAGCGGCGGTGATCAGCGCGGCGGTCGCCTCGCGCGCCTCGACGTCGGCGAGCGCGGTCGCGGCCGAGGCGCGGACCTCCTTCGCTTCATCGCGGAGGGCGCCTTCGAGGGCGCTGACGACTTGCCCGCGCGCAGCCTCGACATGACGGGTGAGATCGCGCAGCGCCTCGATCCGGACGCTCGGCTTCTTGGCGCCGAGATCGCGCAAGGCCGCGTCGAGCGTGCGCGGGAGCGGAGGGGCCCGGAACATGGCGGCGGAGGCTAGCACGGAGGCCGAAAGCTGCGCCCCGCGCGGCCCGCGATCACCCCGGGGCGCCGCCCCTTCATCCGGTGCTGCTGCTGCTGCTGCCGGTGCTCGTGCTCGTGCTCGTACCCATGCCGCCGGCACCGCCCGCGCCGGTGCTGGTCGATGTGCTGGTGCTCGTCCCGCCGCCCGCGCCGGTCGACGTGCTCGTCCCGCCGCCCGCGCCGCCCATGCCGGTGCTGGTCGATGCGCTCGAGCTCGTCCCGCCGCCCGCGCCGCCCATGCCGGTGCCGGTCGACGTGCTCGTGCTCGCGCCACCGTCGGGCGTGTACGGCGTCCAGGGCGGGCCGGCGTCCGTCACCCCGCAGATCGCCGGAGCGATGCAGACGCTGTTGGTGCAGATGCCGCTGCAGCACTGGCCGGGGCCCGTACACGGCGAGTCGGTCGTGGCGCAGCTGCTGAAGGACTTCGCCCCCGCGATGCACACTTTGTTCGAGGAAGGTAGCGTCAGATCGACGATCGTCGCGTGCAGCGTCGCCATGTCGACGCACTGGTAGTTGTCACGGCAGTCGCTGTCGTCGTCGCAGCCCTTCATGCAGAACGTCCGCTCGAAGCGGGCCGCCTGGATGCCCTGGGAAGCGCCGCAGGCGGGATCGAGCTGCGAGTCGAAGCCGACGCACACTGCCTCGGGGCAGGTGTCGGGCTCGCAGCTGAAGATCGTGCAGTACCCCTCGGGCTGCGTCGTGTCGCAGAGCCGGTCGCCGAGCTGCGAGCAGTCGGTCGAGAGCGTGCACTTGTTCCCGATCTTCGGGGCGCAGCCGGCGGCGACAAGGAGCGCCGCGACAGGAAAGACCCAACCGAGCCGAGACAGCCGAAAAAGCATGGAGGCGCCCCGTACTACCGGCCCGCGCCGTCGCGCGCAACTGGACAGGCGCCGGAAGCGCGCACCGGCAGCATTCCAGCGGTTTTCCCGGACCGAGGACGGAAAGCGGACATCGCTCTCTCCTGCCCGACCGCAACGCTTGCGCCCGCGGAGAAGAGTCGCTCCGACGACCGATCAGGTTGACGAGCGTGAAGGGCGCGAGGTGAATTGACATGGAAGGGCCTCCCCTCTAAAACCCCGGTTCGCCGGCAGGTGCCCGGTCAGGAACGAGCCGATGGCGACTTACATCACCGAAGACTGCATCAACTGCGGCGCTTGCGAACCCGAGTGCCCCAACGAAGCGATCAGCGAGGGGGATGAGATCTACATCATCGACCCCGAGCTCTGCACCGAGTGCGTCGGCTTCTACGACCACGAGGCCTGCCAGGCGGTGTGCCCGGTGGAGTGCTGCCTGCCCGATCCGAAGATCGTAGAGACCGAGGAGATGCTGATCGCGCGCGCCATGAAGCTTCACCCGGACGACGCGGACCTGAAGAAGAAGGCCACCGCGAACGATTACCCCTCCCGCTTCCGCAAGTGATGTCGTCTCCGGCGGGCGCCTCTGCTGCGCTCGTCGGCGCCGCACTGAGCCTGCTCGGCTGCGGCGCGGGGGCTCCCTTGCTGCACCCCGCGCACGTCCTCAATCCTGGAAATGTCTCCGCGGGTGCGGGCCTCTCCGGCGAGCTCAGCCTCGGCGCCGCCTCGATTCCCGCCGACGGTAGCACGCTGGCCCAGCTCGCCGCCGCGCCGGGTGTTGCCCCCTGGATCAACGCCCGCGTCGGCCTCGTCGGGGACAACGAAGCGGGCCTCACGTACACCGGCCGCAGCCTTCGCCTCGACGCGCGTCACGCCTTTGCCCTGGGCACGGCTGCGCTCTCGGTCGGCCTCGGCGGCAGCGTGCTCGCTCCGGTGCGCCCGGGGAACGACGTTGGGGGCAGCGTCTTCGGCGGCGGGGTCGACGTCCCCGTGCTCTTCGGCGTCCACTCGAAGAGCGATCTCTACGCGCTCTGGATCGGCCCGCGCGGCGGGTTCGAGGCGCTGAACGGAGAAGTCCTGGGAACGCATGTGTCCGCTCGGCACCTCTTCGGCGGCTTCGTCTTCGGCGTCCGCGGCGGCTTCCGCCATGTCCATGTCGCCCTCGAGCTCGACGGCGCTTACCACCGCGCGGACGGCACCCTCTTCGGCGCCTCGGCCGGGGCCTCCCTCTTCGCCCTCACCCCGAGCGGCGCGTTGCTCCTGTCCTTCTGATCACGCCTGATCCCCGCGCTTTTTCGCGCTCCGACTTCGTCCCGAGCGCGTGTGCTTGCCCCCTTCCGGCGGTCACCCTAGACTCGCCCCCTATGCCTCCGCTTCGCTCCGCGTCGCTCCTTCTTGCTCTGCTCGGTGCCGCTTGCTCGGCTCCCGTGGTGGACGACGTCGTCGACGCCAGCAGCGGGTTGACCGAAGGCGTCGTGCTCGTGGAGCGCATCGTCACCAACGACGGCGCCACGCAGACCAACGTCTCCGCCAAGTTCATGCGCCTCAGCGTCGCCTCCGACGCCGAGATGGCCGAGCGCATTGTGGGCTCCCGGCTCGATTTGCCCCGCCTCGGCACCTGCATGCGCCTCCCCTCGGGCGGCGCCGGAGAAAAGGCGACGTCCCTCGCCTCGCTCAGCCCGATCGAGCTCGTGGACGTCGGCGACGTGACCATGCGCGTGAAGGCCGCGACGCCGATCTCCGGCCCCACGCCCTCCGTTCCGCTCGCGCTCCGCGCCTTCCCCGACGTCGGCGATCTCGTGTCCGGCGTGTTCTACACCTCGCCCGACGCCGCGAGCGATCTCCCGGCGGGCGACGCGTATGTCGTCGACTGGAGCGGCTCCTCCTCCATCGATCGCTCCTCGATCGAGGCCGACGCTCCGGCCACGCCGGAAGACGTGCGCGTCGGCGGCGTCGCGCTCACCGAAGGCATCACGCTCGAGGACGGCGTCTCGGCGCCCGTACGCTGGCGCAGCGGCGATCCGGCCAAGGGCGACCTGATCTTCATCGACGTGAGCGGCCCGAGCGGCGCCGCGGTGCGCTGCTCCTTCAAGGACGCGGGCGAGGCGCTGGTGCCCGGCGCCCTGCTCCGCGCGGCGCAGCTCGGCGGCCACGGCGCGACGGCGATCGCCTTCCACCGCGTCCGCCGCCGCGGCTTCGCCCCGGGCCTCGCTGGCCTCGACGCGGGAGAGATCCGGTTTGATCTCTCGGTCGTTGGCCGCGCTGTCCTCGCGCCCCACACGCCGTAGGCGCGCGGTTGCGCTCGGACGCAGAGCGGGCCTTACACGCCGCGGCCTCGCTGCGGCTCGAAGAGGCCTGCGACTTTCGCGGCGCCGCCCAGCAAGCTCTCCTCGCCGCCGACCCGCGCCGCGCTGCGCCGCTCGCCGCCCTCGCCGGGGACGAGCCGCTCGCCCAGCTCGCCGTCGAGCAGGTCGCCACGACGCTCTCGAACGACGAAGCCCGCTGCACCGCTGCCGACCTCGCCGCGCGCGGGTTTGGCCGCCAGGCGGGCGCGCTCTTCGCGCTCCTCGGCGCGCACCTCGAAGCGGGCGAGGCCTTCTCCGCCGTCGGTGACGCCGTCCGCGCCGCCCGCAGCCTCGAGCTCGCCGGCCGCCCCGCCGACGGCGCCCGCGCCCTCGAAGCCGCCCTCCGCATGCGCCCCGGCGATGCCGCCTGCCGCCTCGAGCTCGGCCGCCTCCTCGCCCGTCACAGCCGCACCGAGGCCGCCGTGAAGACGCTGCAGCAGCTCGACCACGACTCGCCCGAGCGCGTGCAGTCGCTCCCGCTGCTCCGCCGCTGCCTCGTCGAGCTCGGCCTGGAAGAGGCCGCGCGCACGCTCCGCGACGAGATGGATCGCCACGGCATCGCCGACGTCGAGCCCAGCCAGGAAGAGCACGCGCCCTCCCCCACCGCGGGCGAAGGCGGCGCGCTCCTCCTCGGCCGCTACGAGATCGTCCGCGAGGTCGCCGTCACGCCGCACGCGCGCGTGCTCGAGTCCATCGATCGCGTCACCGGCGAGCGCGTCGCCTTGAAGCTCCTCGCCGGCCTCGATCACGAGGGCGGCCGCGACGCCTTCCTCCGCTTCGAACGCGAGGCTCGCGCCCTCGCCCAGCTCCGCCACCCCCACGTCGTCCCGCTCCGCGCCTACCACCCCGAAGGCCCCGCGATCGTCCTCGCCTGGATGGCCGGCGGCTCCCTCGCCGAGCGCCTCCAGCGCGAAGCGATCGCCCCGGCGCGCGCCGTGGAGATCACCTGCGCCGTCCTCGCGGCCCTCGGCGAAGCGCACCGGCTCGGCATCCTCCACCGCGACGTCAAGCCCACCAACGTGCTCTTCGACGACGTCGGCGCCGCGCGCCTCTCCGACTTCGGCGCCGCCCACCTCGGCGATCTCTCCACCACCGCGACCGCGGGCGCGATCGGCACCTTCGCGTACATGTCCCCGGAGCAGCGCCTCGGCCGCGCGGCGAGCCTCGCGAGCGACCTCTACGGCGCCGGCGTCTTGCTCGGCGAAATCCTCACCGGCAAGGCGCCCGGCCCCGTCACCGATCGCCTCGATCCCGCGCCCAGCGCCTGCCACCCCGACATCACCGAGAGGCACGACGCCCTCGTCGCCCGCCTCCTCCAGGAAGATCCGCGCAAGCGCCCCGCCGACGCGTTCGAAGCGCGCCGCCACCTCATGTCCATCCCGTGGCCCGAGCGCATCTGGGAGCGCGCCGCCCGCGCCTCGACGCGCCCGAGCGCCCGCGCCGCGGCCCCGCAGGGTGCCCGCCTCACCACGCCGATCGATCTCGGCGACGGCCGCGACGCCGCCGCGCGCGCCCACGACACCTGGCTCGATCGCGACGTGCTCATCCTCCCCGCCGACGAGGCGACACGAACGCGGGCCGCCTCCTTCGCGCGCGCCGCGCACCCGACGCTCCCCGCCGTGCTCCGCCTCGACGCTGACGCCGGCACGATCTGGATCGCGCCCCCGCGTGGCCGTGCCCTCGCCGACCTGTCCCGCGGCGTCTCACCCGGCCAGCTCACCCGCCTCCGCGAGGCCATCGCAGCCCTCCACGCCGCGCAGGGCGCGCACGGGCGCCTCGATCCCGCGCACCTCTACTGGCACGATGGCGAGATCGTCATTGCCTACCCGCGCGAGCTCGTCCCGCTGGAAGAGGCGATAGCGCTGGACCTCGCCGCCCTCGCCCGCCTCGAAGGTGGGTGATCGAGCCAACCCCATGTCGGCCGCCTTCATCCACCCCACCGCCTGCGTCGACTCCCCCGCTTCGATCGGCGACTCCACCCAGGTCTGGCACTTTTGCCACCTGATGCCTGGCGCCCGCGTCGGCCGCCGCTGCATCCTGGGGCAGAACGTCTTCCTCGCCTCCCACGTTGTCGTCGGCGACGACTGCCGCATTCAGAACAACGTCTCGCTCTACGACGGCACCACGCTGGAAGACGACGTCTTCCTCGGCCCCTCCTGCGTCCTCACCAACGTAGAAAATCCCCGCGCCCAGATCCGCCGCCGCGATCTCTTCTCCCCCACCCGCCTCCGCCGCGGCGCCACCGTCGGCGCCAACGCCACCATCGTCTGCGGCGTCACCGTCGGTCGGTACGCCTTCATCGGCGCCGGCGCGGTGGTCACACGCGACGTACCCGACTACGCCCTGATCCTCGGCGTCCCCGGCAAGCGCCGTGGATGGATGAGCCGCCACGGCCACAAGCTCGCTGCCCCGAACGCCGAGGGCCTCTTCACCTGCCCCGAGAGCGGGTATCGTTACCGCCTCACCGACGACACCCTGCGCTGCCTCGACCTCGACGAAGAGGCCCCCTTGCCCGAAGAGCGCGCCACAGGCGTGATCCGCTATCGCGACCTCGCCCCCCGCGAGCGAGGCACCCAGTGAGCGCAACGCCGGTCCCCTTCTTCGATCGCACCCGCGGGAACGCACCGCTCGAGAGCGAGCTCACCGCCACGTTTCAACGCATCCTCTGCTCCGGCCGCTACATCCTCGGCCCCGAAGTCGAAGCCTTCGAGCGCGAGTGTGCCGAATCCCTCAACGTCCGCCACGCCATCGGCGTCTCCTCCGGCAGCGACGCCGTCCTCGCCGCCCTCATGGCTTTACGCGTCGGCCCCGGGGACGAGATCATCTGTCCTGCCTACACCTTCTTCGCCACAGCCGGCGCGATTGCCCGCCTCGGCGCCACGCCGGTCTTCGTCGACATCGATCCTTCCACCTACCTGATCGATCCCGCCGCCGTCGCCGCCCACCTCTCGCCCCGCACCCGCGCCATCGTCCCTGTCCACCTCTTCGGCCGCTGCGCCGACATCGACGCCCTCCAGGCGCTCACCTCGCTCCCGATCATCGAAGACGCCGCGCAGGCCTTTGGCGCGGTCCACCGCGGGCGATCCGCCGGATCCATGGGCGCTCTCGGCTGCTTCTCGTTCTTTCCCACCAAGAACCTCGGCGGCTTCGGGGACGGCGGGCTCGTCACCACCGACGACGCCGCGCTCGCGGCCCGCGTCCACACCCTCCGCGCCCACGGAGCGCCTGCAAAGCATCACCACACCGACGTCGGCGGCAACTTCCGCCTCGACGCGCTCCAGGCCGCTCTCCTCCGCGTCCTCTTGCCTCACGTCGGCGCCGCCATCGCCGCGCGCCGGGCCCACGCCGCGCGGTATAACCAGCTCTTTGGTGAAGCCCACCTCACCGCCGTCGACCCGCCGCCCGCCTCGCTCGAGGCGACCTACAACCAGTATGTGATCCGGGTGCGCGGTGACGGCGCCCGCGATCGACTGCGCACCTTCCTCGCCGATAACGGCGTGGGGACGGAAGTGTACTACCCGTCCGCGCTGCACCGGCAGCCTTGCTTTGCGGCCCTTGGCCTCGGCGAAGGCAGCCTCCCTGCGGCGGAATCCGCGGCGCGCGAGACCCTGGCGCTGCCGATCTTCCCGGATCTCACGGCCGCCGAGATCGGCATCGTCGTCGCACAAATCACCGCGTTCTTTGCGGACCTCGAATAATCTCCCTCAACGGGGCAACAGTCCCGCGCGAGAAAGAAGACGGAGCCGACCCCTTTGCCGGACAGCGTGGAACATCGTCCTCGGAGGGATCACGAGCGCCGTCGAACGGTCGACTCCGGCGTGCGCCGCGCCTCGCCGATCCGCGCCTGGAGCGAAGAGCAGCCGGGAGAGCGCCCCTACGCCGCGCTCGCGCAGCAGGCCACGCCGTGGCTCTTCGCGCTGACGGTGATCGGCTCCGCCCTGGCGATCGGCACCGTCCACGCGATCACGCTGCTGCTCGTCGCCGCCACGGCCTTCGCCACCGTCGCCCTCGCGCTCTACGGCAGCACCACCACCGGCGCCTCGATCCGCCCCTCGCTCTCGCTGCCCGTCGTCGCCTGCGGCGCCCTCGCGCTCTACACGCTCTTCCAGGCCGTCCCGCTCCCGATGGGCCTCCTCCGCGCCATCGCCCCGGCCAACGCTGACGTCTGGGAGCGCACCCTCCTCCCGCTCGGCGAACCGGCGCTTGGCTGGGCCAGCCTCTCGCTTGATCCCGGCGCCTCGGTCCTCGAGGCGGTGAAATGGGCGACCTACGCCGCGATCTTCGCCAGCGCCGCCGCCATCTCGGCCAAGCGCGGCGCGGCCTGGGGCGTGATGCTCGTCTTCGCCAGCGCGATGCTCGCGGCGGTGATCACTGTGGCCCACGGCCTCGCGGGCGCGACCAAGGTCTACGGCCTCTACCAGCCGGGCTTCGCCGGGAGCGTCTGGCACATGGGCCCGCTCCTCAACCCCAACAACCTCGCTGGCTACCTCAACCTCGGCGCCCTCGCCGGCCTCGGCCTCGCCCTCACCCGCAAGCCCGTCGTCCCGCCCTGGCTCATTGGCCTTGGCGTCATGCTCATCGTCGGCGTCGAGGTCACCTCGGCCTCGCGCGGCGGCGTCCTCGCGTTGCCGCTCGGCGTCCTCGCCCTCGCCCTCATCACCCGTCGACAGAGCGAGTCGGGCGGCGCCGCCCGCAGCCGCTCGATCTGGATCATGGTCGGCGCCGCGGCCCTCGGCGGCGCCGTCCTCGCGGCCCTCGGCGGCACCAGCGCCACCTGGGCCGAGCTCTACGCCAAAGACGTCTCCAAGATCCAGATGCTCCTCTGGACCAAGCCGCTCATCCACGATCACCCCCTCTTCGGGATTGGCCGCGGCGCCTTCGAGAGCGTCTTTCCCGTCTACCGCCTCGTCCCTGGCAACCTCGTCTTCACCCACGCCGAGAACTTCGTCGCTCAATGGGCCTCGGAGTGGGGCCTCCCCGTCACCCTCGCGGCCTTCATCGCCTTTGGCTGGTCCTTCGCCCCCAGGCCCCTTGGCGTGGGCCGCAGCGCCGTCGCCGCCGGCGCCTGGATGGGCGTAGTCGTCCTCCTCGTCCAGAACATGTTCGACCTGGCGCTCGAAGTGCCGGCCATCTGCATCGCTGTCGCCGCCGTCCTCGGCTCCCTCTGGGGCGACGGCCGCCGCCGCCTCCCCCGCCGCGCCACCGACAGCGGCCCCCCGCGCGACGGGAGCTTACGCGCCGCGATTGCCGTCCTCACCACCGGCCTCGCCCTCCTCGCCCTCGGCGCCGCCTTCCGCGCCACGGACGTCACCAGCGACCGCGCCGCCGTCCGCGCCGCCTACGAAGCCGAAGCCAACCTCCAGTATCCGGAAGAGGTCGCCCGCGTCCGCCGCCTCGTCCGCGCCGCGATGCTCCGTCACCCGGCCGAGCCCTACTTCCCACTGATTGGCGCCCTCCTCGCCCTCCGCGCCCACGACCAGAGCCCGATGCCCTGGCTCCAGCACACCCTCGAACGAGGGCAGGTCAACGGCCGCGCCCACCTCCTCCTCGCCGAGTTCCTCGGCGCCCGCGGCGGCGCCAAGAAACAAGCCCTCTTCGAGCTGCGTTTGAGCGTCGAAAACGACGGCCAGCTCTCCGGCCCTGCCGCCAAGACCGTGATCCGCTGGACCCACGACTACGAAGAGCTGCTCAGCGCCGTACCCGCCGGAAAGCCCGGCGTCCGCATGCTCGACCAGGTCGCCGCCTACCTCAACCAGCCAGAAAACTGGCCCCTCCAGAGCCGCTGCAACCAGGAGGTCATCGCCCGCGACCCCTCCGAAATCGGCGCCCGCGCCCGCGAGGTCGAAGCCCGCCTCCTCGCCCTCGACACCGGCAAGCCCGAAGGCCTCTGTGAGAGCCGCGAAGCCTGCCGCCAAACCATCCTCACCCACGCCACCGCCATCGCGCTGAGCCGCCCCGAGTCAGCCACCGCCGCGCTGATCCGCTCTCGCCTGCTCATCCTCGACAAGAAGCCCGAAGAGGCCGTGAGCCTGCTGGAAATCGAGTGCCAGAAGGTCACCGAACGCCTCCCCTGCCTCCAGGCCCGCGTCCTTGCAGCCGCCCAGATCAAGGCGCCTCGCACCGCCCCGGCGGGTGCCCCGGACCGCCTGGCTACGGCGGCCAAGGAGCTTGTTGGCAATGCTTGTAACACCGCGGTAAGCTGCGCGGATATGGCCACCTGGGTCGGCGAGGTTCGGCGCGGGCGGGGGGAGATTGGGCTGGCGCTTGCCATGTATGAGCGCGCGGCTCGCGCGGATCCCACGGAGGCCCGGTGGCTCAAGCTCGCAGACGTCGCCAGCAGCAGCGATGAGCACGGGCGCGCTGCCGAAGCGCTGGAGCGAGTGGCGCAGCGCCATGGCGGCGGGGATGAGGAGCTAAAAAAGCGAATCCAGGCGGAGCGGCTGCTGGCGGGAAGCCGCCTGATCCAGCATTAAAAATCACACTAGCCCCCAATTACCAAGTACGTTTGGAACCGCGCGCGTCAGCAAGCGGCCCTGTGCCGCGCGCGTCAGCAAGCGGCCCTGTGCCGCGCATGGTGGCAGTCCGCTTGCTAGCGCGCGCGGTTCCAAACCTTTTAGCCGCTAACGCTGTTTCCCTCAGCGTACGCAAGCGCCTTCTCGATGCTCACGAACGCTTCCCTCGTGATCCGCTCCGCCTCCACCGGCCCCAGCCGCCTCTGCCGGAGCGGCCGCTGCGGATCCTCCACCACGGCTTTGATATCCACAAAAGCCACGCGCAGGCAGCAAATCAACGGGCGGCGGGCCGGAGCGGGCGTGATGGACGGATCGGTTTCTTGGCCCACGGGGGCCTTGGAATCTACACTTGCCATCGGGTTGTAACACTCATCGGGTGAGTGTTGCGATCAAGTCGCCCGGTGGTGTTGAACGCACCCCCCCGGGCGGCGCCTTCTTTATACAGCAACACGGGTGAAGCCGACCAGCGGAATCCACCACCCGCCCCCGACTCCCTTCGGAAGGGACTCGACTACCGTGGGGACGGACTCCAGCGGGAGCTACCGCTCGTCCGCATGCTGATGCTAGCTTCACGCCCGCGCCTCGGATGAAGAAGCTCGCGATCATCACCTCCCACCCGATCCAGTACAACGCGCCCTGGTTTCGCCACCTCGCCGCGCAGCCCGGGATCGATCTCAAGGTCTTCTACCTGTGGGACTTCGGCGTCACGAGCCGGGTCGATCCCGGGTTCAAGCAGGCGGTGACCTGGGACATCCCGCTGCTCGACGGCTACCCGCACGAGCTCGTGCCCAACGTCAGCGCCGATCCGGGGACGCATCACTTCATGGGGCTACAGAACCCCGCGCTCACGGCGCGCGTGCGGGCCTTCGATCCCGATGCGGTGCTGATGATGACCTACAACTATGCGAGCACGCATCGCTTCCTCTGGACCTGGCGCGCTTCGCCGCTGATCTTTCGCGGGGACTCGCACGATCTCGTGCCGCGTGTGGGCCTGAAGCAGCTCGGGCGGCGCGTGGGGCTGACGCTGCTGATGAAGCGCTTCGCGGCGTTTCTGTATGTGGGGCAGGCCAACCATCGCTATTTCTTTCAGCACGGGGTGCCGGCGGAGCGGCTGTTCTTTGCGCCTCATGCGGTCGACAATGCGCGCTTTGCGGGGGAGCCCGTGGCGACGCGGCAGGCGGCGGCAGCGTGGCGGCGGGAGCTGGGGATTCCCGAGGCGGAGGCGGTGATTCTTTCGGCGGGGAAGTTCGAGCCGAAGAAGCGGATGAACGATCTGATTCGGGCCTTCGTCGCGGCGGATCTCCCGGAGGCTGGGCTTCTGCTCGTGGGGAGCGGGCCGGATGAAGGGGCGCTCCGGGCGCTCGCGGGGAGTCATCCGCGGATTCGCTTTGCGCCCTTCCAGAATCAGCTCCAGATGCCGCGGACCTACGCGGCGGGGGAGGTGTTCGTGATGGCCAGCCAGGGGCCGAACGAGACGTGGGGGCTCGCGGTGAACGAGGCCATGTGCCTCGCTCGGCCGATCGTCGTCAGCGATCACGTCGGGTGCGCGGAGGATCTCGTGGAGCCGGAGGAGAACGGGCTGATCTTTCCCAACGGTCAGGTGCCCGCGCTGGCACGCTGTCTTACGCAGGCGCTGAAAGACCGCGCCCGTCTGCGCAACTGGGGAGAGAGGAGCTTCGCCATCGTGTCTCGCTACAGCTACGCCCAGACCACCGAGGGGCTCCAGCAGGCTCTTCGCCACCACGACGCCGAGCGCTCGCGGAGGCCGCGGTGAAGCGCGCGTTCGTGACCGGGGCCGGGGGCCAGGATGGCTACTACCTCACCCGCTTGCTCCTGGAGCGCGGCTACGTCGTCATCGGCTGCGGGAGGCCGCAGAGCCTGACCGGCGAGCGCGGCGATGAGCTGCGCGAGCGCGGCGTGGAGCTCGTCGAGGTCGATCTCCTCGATCGCGAGAGCACCCGACGCACGATCGAGGAGATCGCGCCCGATGAGATCTACAACCTCGCCGGCCACTCCTTCGTCCCGGCCTCGTGGGAAGATCCGGCGGCGGCGATCCGGATCACGAGCTGGCCGGTGATCAACCTGCTCGAGGCGGTGCGCGGCGCGGGGCGGCCGATCCGCTTCTACCAGTCGTCGACGAGCGAGATCTTCGGCCTGACGCCCACCTCGCCTCAGGACGAGGAGACGGCCGTCGCGCCCGCCAACCCCTACGCGGCGGCCAAGGTCTTCGCTCACCAGATCGTGTCGCTCTACCGCGAGCACTACGGGATCTTTGCGGCCTCGGGCATCCTTTACAACCACGAGTCAGAGCGAAGACCCGCGCAGTTCGTGACCCGCAAGATCACCCGCGCTGCCTGCCGGATCAAGGCGGGGCTCGACCACGAGCTGGTCCTCGGCGACCTCGACGTTATGCGTGATTGGGGGTTCGCCGGGGACTACGTCGACGCGATGTGGCGGATGCTCGACGTCGACACGCCGCAGGACTTCGTCATCGGCACGGGCATCCCGCACACGGTCGGCGATCTCTGTCGGATCGCCTTCGACGCGCTGGGGCTCGACTTCACGGCCTACGTCAAGGTAGACACGCTCTTCAAGCGACCCGGGCAACCCACGCGCCTGCTCGCCAACCCCGAGCGCGCCGCGCGGGTGCTCGGCTGGCGGGCCCAGGTGCCCTTCACGGAGCTGATCCAGAGCATGGTCCTCGCCGACTGGAACGATGTCACCAAGAGCAACCCGGCGTGAGCAAGGGGAAAAACCGCTTCCTTCTCGCGCTCCCCGGCGCCTTCGGTCCCGCCGGCGGCCTCGAGATGTACGACCGCCTGATCATCAAGGGCTTCCAGCAGATCGCCCGCGAGCGCGGGGGCGCCTGCGAGACGCTGGTGCTCCTCGACGAGGACAAGCACTTCGACGCGCGCTACCTCGACCCCGCCGCGCCGAAGCTCCGCGCCTTCGCCGGCTCGCGCCCGCGCTTCTCCGCGAGCACGCTCGAGCGCCTCGCGTTGTTCAAGCCGGATCTCGTGGTCTTCGGGCACGTGCATTTCAGCCCGCTCGCGCTCGCGGCCCGCGCGCTCCGGCCCACGGTCAAGCAGTGGTTTCTCACCTACGGGATCGACGTCTGGCGCCGGCTCAACCGGGTGGAGCGCGTCGCGATCCGCACGGCGCAGAGCACGCTCTCGATCAGCGACTACACCCGCACCCAGCTCTGTAAGCACAACGGCGTCCCGACCTCGGCGGTCCAGCTCCTCCCCTGCGCGCTCGACCCGTTCTGGGCCGCCGACTACGCCGGGAAGACGGGGCTCCCCGCGCCGGATCCGGCGCGCCCGCTGTTGCTCACGGTGGCCCGCCTCGCCGACAGCGAGCGCTACAAGGGCATCGATCAGGTGATCCGCGCGCTCCCCGCCCTCGCAAAAACGATCCCCGGGATCCGCTACGCCATCGTCGGCACGGGGACCGATCGGACCCGGCTCGAGCAGGTGGCGCGCGACTGTGGCGTCTCCGATCACGTCGAGTTCCGCGGGCGCGTCTCGTCCGCGGATCTCGCGGCGGCCTACGCGGAGAGCTCGCTCTTCGTCATGCCCAGCGCGAAGGAGGGCTTCGGCATCGTCTTCCTCGAGGCGGCGCTCTTCGGCAAGCCGTCGATCGGCGGTAACCACGGCGGCACGCCCGAGGTGATCGCTGACGGCGAGACCGGCCGCCTCGTGACCTACGACGACGTCGAGGGCTTCGCCACGGTCTGCGCAGAGATGCTCGCCGACCCCGATCGCCTCGCGCTGATGGGCCAGCGCGCGCGCGCGCGGCTCGACGAGCGCTTCACCGACGCGACCTTCGTGCAGACGCTCCGTCAGCTCGTCGTGCATCAGCTCGATCGCTGAAGCTCCGCTAGATCCGCGCCCTTGGCGGCAGCCGACCCGCGATGTTAGCGTCCGCCCCGACCGTCGCGCTGTCGGCGAGCCCAGCTTGACCTTCAATCACTTCCCACGCAGGAGAGACCTCGCATGAAACGCGCCCTCATCACAGGCATCACCGGGCAGGACGGCTCGTACCTCACCGAGCTCCTCCTCGAAAAGGGCTACGAGGTCCACGGGATCGTGCGGCGCTCCAGCTCGTTCAACACCGAGCGGCTCGACCACATCTACAAGGATCCTCACGAGCGCGGCGTCCGTCTTCACCTCCACCACGGGGACCTGAACGACGCCTCGTCGCTCCAGAGCATCCTCGGCGACGTGAAGCCGGACGAGGTCTACAACCTCGGCGCGCAGAGCCACGTGCGCGTCTCGTTCGACATCCCCGAGTACACCGCGGAGATCACCGGCCTCGGCGCGATTCGCCTCCTCGAAGCGATCCGCAAGCTCGGCGTCGCCTGCAAGTTCTACCAGGCCAGCTCGAGCGAGCTCTACGGCAAGGTGGTGGAGACGCCGCAGAAAGAGACGACGCCGTTCCACCCGCGCAGCCCTTACGCCGCGGCCAAGGCCTACGCCTTCTACGTCACCCAGAACTACCGCGAGGCCTACAGCCTCCACGCCAGCAACGGGATCCTCTTCAACCACGAGAGCGAGCGCCGCGGCGAGACGTTCGTGACGCGGAAGATCACCCGCGCCATCGGCCGGATCAAGCTCGGGGAGCAGCGCGAGCTCTTCCTTGGCAACCTCGACGCCAAGCGCGACTGGGGCCACGCCTCCGACTACGTCGAGGCGATGTGGCGGATGCTCCAGCAGGAGAAGGCCGACGACTACGTGATCGGCACCGGCGAGACGCACTCGGTCCGCGAGTTCCTCGAGCTGGCCTTCACCCGCGCTGGGCTCAACTGGCAAGAGCACGTCCGCATCGACGAGCGCTACTTCCGCCCGGCCGAGGTCGATCTGCTCCTGGCTGACCCGTCCAAGGCCAAGACCGCCCTTGGCTGGACGCCAAAGGTGAGCTTCCCTGATCTGGTGGCGCGCATGGTCGACGCCGACCTCGAGCTGGCGGCCCGCGAAAAACGCGCACGCGGCTGAGGGCCGCCCTGGAGATATCCTGTGTGCGGCATCTACGGTTACGCCGGCCCTGAAGCCGCCCTCGCCTCGCCGGAGGCGCTGGCGACGGCGATTCACTCTCTCTGGCATCGCGGCCCGGACGACCGGGGCAGCTACCGCGACGCCACCGGCGCGATCATCTGCGGCCTCGCGCACACGCGCCTTTCGATCATCGACGTCTCCCCCGCTGGCCACCAGCCGCGGACGACGAGCGATGGCCGCTACAGCCTCGTCTACAACGGCGAGATCTTCAACCACGTCCAGATCCGCGAAGAGCTCCGGGCCCAGGGCGTGAGCTTCGACTCGAGCTGCGACACCGAGGTGGTCCTCAAGGCCTATGTCCGCTGGGGCGCAGAGTGCCTCTCTCGCTTCCGCGGCATGTTCGCCTTCGCGATCTGGGACGCCCGCGAGCGCACGCTCTTCCTCGCCCGCGATCGCCTCGGGATCAAGCCCCTCTATTACGCCGAGCAGCCCGGCGGCGGCCTGGCCTTCGCGTCGGAGGTGCGCGCCCTCCTCGCCACCGGCGCCGCCGAGCGCAAGCTCTCTCGCCCGGCCGTCGCCTCGTACTTCGCCTTCGGCGCCGTCTCCGGCCCCGGGGCGATCATCGAGGGTGTCCGCTCCGTCCCTCCCGGCCACACACTCGAGGTCCGCAACGGGCGGATCACCACCCGTCGTTACTGGGAGCTCCCCCTCGAGCGCGCCTCGCAGGCGACGTTTGAAGACGAGGTCCGCGAGGTCACTCCGATCCTCAAAGACGCGGTCCGCCTGCGCCTGATCGCCGACGTGCCGGTGGGGATCTTCCTCTCGGGCGGCATCGACAGCTCGGTCCTGGTCGCCCTCGCCACGGAGCCCGGCGCCTCTCCTATCCACACCTTCACGGTCACCTTCGACGAAGAGCGCTTCAGCGAGGCGTCCTATGCGGCCGAGGTCGCCCGCCGCTACGGCTGTACCCACCAGCAGGTCCACCTCCCTGCCAAGCACGCTGCCCTGGCGATCGACAGCGCGGTCGGCGCCCTCGATCAGCCCTCGTCCGACGGCGTCAATACCTACTTCGTCTCCAAGGCGGCGCGCGAAGCCGGCTTCACCGTCGCGCTCTCCGGCCTCGGCGGAGACGAGCTCTTCGCCGGCTATGGCTACTTCCGGATCTTCGCCCGCGCCCTCCCGCTCGCCCGCGCCGTCAGCCGCCTTCCCTGGATCTTCGGCGCCGCCCTTCGGGGCCTCGACAGCTTCCCGTTCGCGCCCAACCAGGTGCGCAAGCTCGGCGGCATCCTCGCCAGTGGGAGCCACCCCGACTCCGTCTATGGCGTGCTCCGCGCCATGTTCTCCCTCGGCCAGCGCCGGAGGCTCCTGACCGACGAGGTCGGCGTCGAGGCGGCCTACAGCGGCATCACCATCCCCGAGGGCCTCTTGCAGCGCCTCGCCGCCGGCGACGTGGATCCCATCAACGCCTTCTCGGCGCTGGAGCTCACGAATTACCTCAAGAACACTCTCCTCCGCGACTGCGACGCCATGAGCATGGCCCACTCGCTCGAGGTCCGCGTTCCCCTCCTCGATCACCTGCTCGTGGAGAAGGTCCTCCGCGTCCGCGGCGCCCTCAAGCTCGGCGACGACGAGAAGAAGCCGCTGCTCACCGCCTGCGTGCCCGACCTCCCGCGCGAGGTGCGCACGCGCACGAAGATGGGCTTCACTCTCCCCTTCGACACCTGGTTTCGCGGGCCTCTCCGCGGGTGGATGGAGGATATCCTCCTTTCTCGCAGCACCCAGGAGCTCGGCCTCTTCCGCGAGGGCTCGGTGGAGAAGCTCTGGCGCTCTTTCCTCCGGAGCGAGCGCTACACGTCGCACTCGCGGATCTGGTCGATCGCCGCCCTGGCCGGCTGGTGTCGGGTCAACAAGGTCAGCCTTTGAGGGCGCCCGGCGTCGGTTGAATGTTTCACCCCGCCATTTCACCTCAAGGGGCCGCATGAGCGACGTCCCCGCGTCCGAGCAGCCGAGCCCCGAGCCCGTCGCGGCGCGACCGCGCCCGCCGCGCCCGGCCCGGCCGCCGCTCCCGCCCGTGGCCCGGAGCGGGGACGTGCCCTGGCTACCGCAGGTGCTGCTCCTGGGCGGCACCGTCCTGGTCATGATGCACCTCTTCTTCGGCCGCACGGACTTCGAGCTCCGCGATCGCGTGCTGGCGATGATCCCCCTGTTCCCGCTGCTGTGGGAGATTCACCGCTTCCACAAGGTGCCTCGCGGCTCACAGCTCCCCTTCGCGGCCTATGCGCTCCTGATCAACTACATCACCTTCTCTTGGCCCGCGCTCTTCAACACGGTCTTCATCGATCTGAGCGGCCCGGTGACCTTCTCCGACGACGCCCGCTTCCAGGGGACAGCCGCCGTCGCCCTGAGCTCGGTCATAATTTACGCAGGCATCTTGCTGGGCGAGCTCATGGGCAGGGCGCTCCGACCCTGGCTGCTCCGCGTCTCCCCGCCTGCCGAGGTACCCGCGACGTACCCTCACGCCGTTGGCCTCTATGCCCTCGGGTGCGTGGTAGCGACTCAGTCGGTGACCCTGGGGTCCCACTATCCCGCCGCGGTCAGCGTGCTGATCACCATGAGCTTCTCGATCACCTTCGTGATCGGCGCGACGCTGGCGAAGCCCTCGATGTTCCGCGGCCCGTGGAGCCGTTACCTGGTCGGAGCCCTGGTCACCATCGGTATCCTCAGCGGCCTGCTCCGCGGCGTGCTCGAGCCGCTCTTCCGATTGACCACGACGCTGATCGCCGTGCGCTGGGCCCACATCCGCCGCTTCTCTTTCGCGGCCGTGGTGGTGATGATGGGGCTCTACACCATCTTGCAGCCGGCGAAGGCCCAGTTTCGCGCGCAGACCTGGGTTATTCGGGGCGACCAGCAGGCCGCGGGCTACACCGATCGCGTCACCGCCTGGACGACGGCCATCTCGGACATCTGGACTGGCCGCGACGCCGGCCAGTCCACCGGGGACGCGGCGGTGAATCGGTTCCTCGAGCTCGACCCCGTCCTTCACGCCTTCACGATGCTCCCGGGCCGCGTCCGCCCCGCGAACGGCGAGGCGTGGATGCACATCCTCTATTCACCGATCCCGCGCCTCGTCTGGCCGGACAAGCCGAACTCGAACGATCTCTCCCTGAACTACGGGGTAGCCTTCCGGCTCCAGAGCGAGCTCGGCGCGCGCTCGACGACCATCCTGATGCCGCTCATCGTCGATGGATACTGGAACTTCGGCTGGCCAGGTATCGTGTTCGTGAGCTTGCTAGCAGGCCTCTGGGTCGGGGTCTGCCAGACGTTGTACACCGGCGATCACTGGGCGCTCACGGCGTCGGCGGTGGCGCAGTTCTCTTTGATCTCGGTCACCGGATCGTTTGCGCTGCTCTACGCCGGGATCACGCAGCAGTTGCTGGGGCCGATCATTGCTTCGTGGATGATTTACTGGTTCATGCGGCTGCTGAAGGTGCGGGAGGTGAACCGAGGGAGGGCGATCGTGCCGCGGAGTCGGGCCGCTCCGCGGCGATTGACCGGCAATTAACGCCGCTTACTCCGCCTTCTCCAGCCAGAACGACCCGATCCCCAGCGCATCCATCCGCGTCCGCGCATAGCAGGCAACAGCCTCTTCCGGCCGATGGACGATAGGCTCGTTCTCATTGAACGAGGTGTTCAGCAACACCGGGATCCCCGTCTTCGCCTCGAACGCCGAGATGAGGTCGTAATAAAGCGCGTTGTCCTCGTGCCGCACGCTCTGCACGCGCCCCGTGCCGTCCTCGTGGGTCACCGCCGCGAGGCGCTCTTTCCACTCGGATCGCACCTTGTAGACGATGTTCATGAACGGCACCTCGTGGCTGCCGTGGAAGCAGGTCGAGAGCTTCTCCATCCGCACCGCGGGGGCGAAGGGGCGGAAGGGCTCGCGGTTCTTGATCCGCGCGTTGAGCATGGCCTTCATCCCCGGCCAGCCCGGATGGCAAAGGATGCTCCGGTTCCCGAGCGCCCGCGGGCCCCACTCTTCCCTTCCCTGGAACCAGCCCACGATCTTCCCTTGCGCGATCGCGCCTGACGCCACGGCGATCAGGTCTTCGCGGCGGAGCTTGCGATACGGCAGCTTCGACCCCACGAGGGCGGCCTCGATCGCCACGTCGTCCCACTCCGTGCCCAGGTAAGCGTGGGTGAGCCCGCCTTTCCGCGGCACCGCGTGCTCGCCGAACATCACCTGGAGCGCCGCGCCCGCGGCCGTCCCGTCATCCGAGGCGGCCGGGTGGAAATAGGCGTGATCGGCCACGCGCTCGGTGATCATCCGCCCGTTACCGACAGAGTTCAACACCGAGCCGCCGGCCAGCACCACGTCGCGGATCCCGGTCTTGGCGACGGCCTGCGCCACCATCTCCAGATAGACCTCTTCGAAGCGAATCTGCATCGACGCGGCGAGATCGCGATCCCGATCGGTGAGCGGATCCTTGCGCCGACGGGCTGGCCCGAAGAGCGGGATCATCTCCTCGCCCCAGAGCTGAGGGATCGTCACCTCGCCGTCTTCCATCAGGTCCATCCCCGTCGTGATGGTGTGGTGGCGGAAGAAGCGAAGGTTGAGCTCGAGCCCGGCGACCGGATCGACGCGCACGATCTCGCGCAGCTCCGAGGCGAACCGATTCACCCCGTAGGCCGAGAGGCCCATCACCTTGTACTCTTCCCCGAAGCGGTCGAATCCGATGAACTGGCAAAGCGCGGTGTAATAAATCCCGAGCGAGTGCGGGAAGAGCACGCGGCGGTGGATCTTGATCTGCGACCCTTCGCACGTCGTCAGCATCGACGACGCGAAATCTCCCCAGCCATCGATGCTGAGCCCGGTCGCGCGCTCGAAGGGGGAGCAGAAGAAGGAGCTGGCCACGTGGGCGAGGTGGTGCTCGACCTGGTGGAATTTTGCGCGGATCTGCTCGCTCCGGGCGCCGAGCGACTCGGCGAACAGCTCCTTGGTCGCGCTCGCCCGGACCTCGCGGTGGACCTTGAAGCGCGAGAACGCCTTGGCGATGCCGATGCCCGGGTGCCTGGCGATGAACGACATCTTCGCGGCCAGGTTGGCCCCCGGGTTCCGGGCGATGGCGATGTCCGTCAAATCCTCCGGCCGGGCGCCCGCGAGGCGCAGCACCTCCTCCACGGCGAGCGTGGGGAAGCCACCGCAGTGCTTCTTCCGGTTGATCCGCTCCTCGGCGATGGCGGCGAGGATGCCATTCTCACCGATGAGCGCAGCGGCGGCATCGCCGTGCGCCGAGTTGATCCCCAGCACGAGTCTCGACATCCAGCTCTCCCGCTCGTAATTTGGCCCCGCCTGCCTGCTGCGCGGTCTGTAAAAACGGCCGCAGGCTACGGGCCGCCGTTCGTTGCGTCAAGGTTCGTTTTCACACGTTAGCGCGTGAGGAGCTTGATCGCGGTGCG
>Ga0105048_10000513_pt1 | contig 59921 bp, 62 predicted proteins | sample MAT05_FD_78382 | JGI IMG/M metagenome (GOLD analysis project Ga0105048, IMG submission 78382) | Freshwater microbial communities from Lake Fryxell liftoff mats and glacier meltwater in Antarctica - MAT-05 | ecosystem: Environmental > Aquatic > Freshwater > Ice > Liftoff microbial mat | place... | reverse complement strand
TGTTGTAGTGGAGCCAGACGGAGGGGCGGAGGCGGTTGTCGCGAGGGTCATTTGACGTGCAGACGTCGCAATCGCAACCAATGGAGGGGACGCCAACGCTGGTGCCGGAGCCGAGGACGGTGAGCGTGATGAGACTCACTTTTGGTCCTGGGATTCGGATTTGGGCATTCTTTTCAGTTTAGCAAGGCGGGAGGGACAGACCGGGTCTGTCCTACAACTCGACGGGTTCCGGCTCTTTGCTGAGATCGAAGCCTTCCCAGCGCGCGATGACGGCGGTGGCCAGACAGTTGCCGAGGACGTTGACTGAGGTCCGGGCCATGTCGAGGATTTCGTCGATGGCGAGGATGGTCATGATTCCCGCTTCGGGGATACCGAAGGAGAGGATCGTACCCGAGAGGATGACGAGGGAGGCGCGGGGGACGCCGGCGACGCCTTTGCTGGTGAGCATCAGCGTGAACATCATGAGGACTTGCTGCGTCCAGGTCAGTTCAATTTGGGCGAGTTGCGCGCAGAAGAGCGAGGCTCCGGCGAGATAGAGTGTCGTCCCGTCGAGGTTGAAGCTATAACCCGTCGGCAGGACGAAGCTCACGATATGTTTTGGGACGCCGAACTTTTCCATGTTCTCCAGCGCGCGGGGCAGCGCGGCTTCGCTGGAGGCGGTGGAGAAGGCGATGAGACAGGGGTCCTTTACCGCCTGGAAGAAGCGCAACAGCGGGATGCGGCAGACCAGGATCACGGAGCCGAGGACGAATATCACGAAGACGATGAGCGAGCCGTAAATCGTCAGCACAAGCTTTCCGAGTTGCACGAGGATGCCTATGCCTTGCGTGGAGACCGTGAAGGCGATGGCCGCTCCGACCCCCAATGGCGTCATCTTCATCACGTAGGCGGTGTACTTGAACATGACGTGGGCGAGCGTGTCGAACCACTCGATCATGGGCGCGGCCTTGGCTCCGAGGACGGTACACGCGGCGCCGAAGATCATGGCGAAGACGACGATCTGAAGGACTTCGCCCTTGGCCATGGAGTCGATGATGCTGGTGGGGAAGGCGTGTTCGATGATCTCGGTCGCTGTCTTCGCTTTGGCGGCGTCGGGTTTCTCTTTGCTGGACGTTACTTGGGGAGCGCCGTCGCCGGGGCGGATCCAGTTAGCGGCGACGAGTCCGACGATCAAGGCGAGGGTTGTGACGATTTCGAAGTACAGGAGCGCTTTGCCGCCGATGCGGCCCATGGTTTTGATGTTGCCAGTGCTGGCGATGCCGACGATCAATGTGGCCAGGAGGATGGGCGCGATGATGCTCTTAATCAGGCGGATGAAGATGTTGCTGAACACCTTGGCATGAACGCCGATTTCCGGCCAGAAGTGGCCGAGAGCGATGCCGATGGCCATGCCAATGAAGATCCACTGGGTAGGCGAGATTCCGAGAAACTTTCGTTCTGTTCGTTCCATGCGTTTAGCGTTCTCCCCATTTGAGTTTTTGACGGAGGACATCGAAGAACAACATCTTCGGGGGCCGGACGAGTTGCAACGTGTGCGGGGAATTGCGGCAGACCACGCGGTCGGCGCGCTTGAGAGGCTGTCCCACCTGGCCGTCTACGGTGAGATAGATCTCCTCGTCCTCACTGCGCGCCCACACGGTGATTTCGCCCGAATCGGGCACAATCACAGGGCGATTGGTTAGCATGTGCGGGCAGATCGGGGTGATGGTCAACGCGGCCACCTGGGGAAAAATGATCGGCCCGCCCGCGGCGAGAGAATAAGCGGTCGACCCGGTTGGGGTCGAGATGATGAGGCCGTCGGCCCGGTATTTACAGATGAAATGTTTGTCCCAGAAGACTTCGAGATCGATGACGCGGGCGATGGCCATCTTGGTGAAGACGACGTCGTTCAAGGCGGTATAGCTGGCAACGAGTTGTTCGCCGCGATAGACATCGCAGTGCAGCATGCGGCGGATGCCGATGCGGTGCTCGCCGCGGAAGAGCCGTTCGAGTTCGGGGTAGAGTTGGTCGACGGTGATGGCAGTGAGGAAACCGAGACTGCCGAGGTTGACGGCGAAGAGGGGGATGGGGCGGCCATTGATGGCGCGGGCGGCGGAGAGAAGTGTTCCGTCGCCGCCGAGAACGATGATGAGTTGCGTACCGTCGGGGACTTGGTCGCGGTCAATGCCGTCGGTACGGTTCAGATAGCTGGCGGAGACGAGATCGAGATGAACGGCGATACCGCGCCCATCGAGCCAAGCGAGGAGTTGGGCGAGAATTTCCGGCGCCGATTCGACGTTTGGGCGGGACAGGATGCCGACGGTTTTAATGTCGAGCATAGAGGAGGAATTCCTTGTTGCCCTCGGCGCCGAGGATAGGGCTATCGATTACATCAGTGCGGTAGCCGAGCGCGACGGCGGCGTTGGCGACGCGGTCGATCGCCTGCTGGTGTAGCGCGCGATCGCGGACGATGCCGCCTTTTCCGACTTGTTCACGGCCAACTTCGAATTGCGGTTTCACGAGAATGACTAGTTCGCCATCTTCGCACAGAAGCGGGGGCAGCGCGGGAAGAATTATCGTGACGGAGATGAAGCTGACGTCGCAGACGGCCAATCGGGATTTTTCGGCGGTGTCCGCGGGCTGTAAATTCCGGGCGTTGACGCCTTCGCGGAGAACGACGCGGGGGTCATTGCGGAGCTTCCAATCCATCTGATTGCTGCCGACGTCGAAGGCGTAGACGCGGGCGGCGCCGCGCTGCAAAAGGCAGTCCGTGAAGCCGCCGGTGGAGGAGCCGATGTCGAGGCAAATCCAGCCGGTGGGATCGAGGGCCCAGTGGTCGAGGGCCTTAGCGATTTTGAAGCCGCCGCGGCCGACGTAGGGTGGCGGGGTGGCGACTTCGATGGTTGCATCGGCGTCGATTTCCTTGCCGGCTTTGTCGGAACGCTGGCCGTTGACTTTGACTTCGCCGGCGAGGATGAGGGCTTTGGCTTTTTCGCGGGAAGGGGCCAGACCGCGTTCGAAGAGAAGTTGGTCCAGGCGGGTTTTCATCGCTGGCGATTCACAATGAAATCGGCGAGTTCGCGGAGCGGGGCGGCAAGCTCGCCGAAGGGTGAGAGGGCTTCATGGGCGGCGTGACGTTCAGACTGCGCCATTCGTTTGGATTTGTCGAGGCCATAGACGGCGGGGAAAGTGATTTTTTGTTGAATGAGATCTTTACCGGGGGTTTTACCGAGGTCGGAAGACGAGCTTTCGACGTCGAGGATATCGTCGACGATTTGGAAGGCGAGTCCGGCGTGTTCGCCGAAGCGGCTGAGGGCTTCGAGTTGCTCGGGATTGGCGCCGGCATAGATGGCTCCCATGCGGACGCTGGCTTTCAGCAGCGCGCCGGTTTTGGCCCGATGGATGGCTTCAAGGAGCGCGGCGGTGGGGGTTTGACGTTCACCTTCGATGTCGTGGACTTGTCCGCCGATCATTCCGCCGACGGTGCCGGAGGCGGTGGCGAGTTCGGTTAGCAAGCGAGCCTTAACGGTGTCGCTGGCGTGGGGAAGTTTGCCGAGGACTTCGAAGGCCAGGGTGAGGAGGGAATCGCCGGCGAGGATAGCCATGGCTTCGCCGAAGACGACGTGGTTAGTGGGGCGGCCGCGGCGGAGATCGTCGTTATCGAGCGCGGGCAGGTCGTCATGAATCAGCGAGTAGGTGTGGATGAGCTCGAGCGAACAAGCGGCGTCTTCGATGCCTTCCGGAGGGACGCCGAGGGCCTCGGCTGCTCCGATGCAGAGGACAGGGCGAATGCGTTTGCCGCCGGCGAAGAGGCTGTAGCGCATGGCGCGATGGATGGTTTGGGGCGGGACCGTTTCGGCGGGAACCCAGCGTTCAAGGGCGGCGTCGACGGTCTTTACGCGGTCCGCCAGGTATTCTTTCAGGTTCATTCTTTGATGGGGTCGAAGGGTTCGGCTTCGATCTTGTCGCCGCGTTTCAGAAGGATTTCAACGCGGGTTTCGGCGTCTTCGAGTTCTTTTCGGCACCGGTCGCTGAGGGTGACGCCGCGCTCGAAAATTTCGATGGCTTTTTCGAGCGGGAGGTCACCGGATTCGAGCTCTTTGACAACGGATTCGAGATCGGAAAGGCCCTGTTCGAAATTCCAGTCCTGGCGGGGTTCTTCAGGCATGCTCTTGGGTATTGTAACGCGAGGGTCGCGGTTGCTTGCGCTGGCGGGGAGTAGGATTGAGGAATGGAACCGACGCGGGAGCAAAGGATCGCGGCGATTGAACCGGTGGTTTTTGAGTACACGTACTTGTTGTCAGCGGGGCATCATGCGATGTTCGGGGCAGCGCCGTGGCGGAGTCATGCGGAACGGGCGTATCTCGTGCATTATCGGAATGTGGACGATTTTCTGATGCGGGAAGAGCGCGGGGATCATATTTTGGCGGGGGACTATTTGGAGGCCGGGTTGGTGCGGACCTGGGATCTGCCGACCTGGCGGACCGAGTGGCGGGAGGATGTTCGAGCGCGATTGGATCATCTTGGCTATTCCCGATTGGAGGAGAAAGCCTGGGCGCCGCATAAATCGATTCCGCGGTTGGATACGGAGGTTCGGGGGGCGTGGAAGCAGTTCTATGAATCGATTACGGATGGGGAGTATCGGGCAGAGTTTGTGAAACAGGTGGAATTGCGGCGACGGGAGTTGGTGCCGTTCCATGTGCGGGTGGAGTTGCTTTATTTGTGAGGGGCGGAATTACTGTTGGGGCCTATGCCGCTGTGTACGGCGGAGGAGCGATGTTGAACTTTGACGCCCAGTCGAGGAGGCGCTGCCACTCGCCGGGGCCGAGGGGGATACCGAATTCCCGGCGCTGGTTTTCGTAGCGGGATTCGGGTTCACCGGCGATCAGGACTTCATCGAAACCGGCGCCGGGCGTAGCGCTGTGGAGATAGTTGGTCAACTTATCCATGCGGTTGTCGAACTCCGTGGCGCCGACGAAGCGAGCGGGGTCAATGGCGATGAACGAGTGGCTGACGCCCATGGGGCGATCCTTCACGCGGAGGCCTCCGACTTCCGTACTCATGGCTCCGCCGCCGAGGATGGCGCAGAGGATTTCGACCATCACCGCCAAGCCCGTTCCTTTGTAGCCGCCGAGCGGCATTACCAGGCCGTGGAATGCTTCGTTAGTACTGGTGGTGGGACGGCCTTCCTTATCCATCGCCCAGCCGGCGGGGATCTGTTCCTGTTTGTTGTGATAGGCCTTGAAAATACGGTTCGCGGCAACGGTGGTGGTGGCCATGTCGAGCAGCCAACTGGTGTCCTCCGGACCGGGGACGGACATGCAGATGGGGTTGGTGCCGAGGCGCGGATCCTTGGCTTGAAAGGGCGGAACGATTGGAGAGGCGTTGCAGAAAGCGAAGCCGATGAGGCCTTCGCGTGAGATACGGCGGCCCCAATAGGCGGCGGCTCCAAAGTGGTTGGCGTCGCGGGCGACGACGAAGGCGATCCCATTTTCTTTGGCAAGCCGGATGGCGTGGCCGCAGCAGATATCGGATGTTACGGCGCCGAGGCCGTTGGCGGCGTTGTACAACATAGTCGCGCCGGATTCGGTGATGGGAGTGCCGTCTTGCGTGCCGTCAATCAGGCCGCCGTTCAACTGCTCCACGTAGTAGGGGAGCAATTGCATGCCGTGGGAATCAACGCCACGGAGGTTGCCGAAGATCAGGTTCGACGCGACCAGGGCAGCGCGATGCGGGGCGACGCCGGCTCCCTCCAGGAGTTGCTGCGCGAAGGCTTCCAGGGCCTTGTGTTCGACGACGAAGAATTGATCAGCCATGTTTGGCCGCCAGATGAGCGCCGATAGCGAGGAGCAGAGTTTGCTCGCCGTCCGAAAAAGTGCGTTCGGCACGGTTGGCGATTCCGAGCGCTCCGGCGGGACGACCGTCGATCAACATGGGTACGACGATGGCGCCTTCGAGACCTGTTCGTTTCGCGCCGGGACGAACGTCGCCGGAGGTGTCTGTCTGGATGTTGCACGCCGTCACGGGCTGGGCGCGTTCGACGGCGAGGCCGGCCATCCCCTTTCCTACGGGGACAGTGCGGACAGTTTGAAGAACGAACTCAGGGATGCCGGCGCTGGCGGCTTTTAGATGGAGTACACCATCGGCTCCGAGGAGATGAACGGTTCCGCTATCGGCGGCGAAATGTTTTAACGTTTGGGTGAGCGCTTCGTCCAATGACGCCGCGGCTCGGATGGGTTCGGGGATGGCTGACATTACTTCTTTGAGTTGGGAGAGAGGAGGCGCTGAACTTCGATCTTATCGAGATCCGCTTTCGTGATGACGCGGGCACTGAGATCGATACGCTTGGGAGGCGTCTGGCCGTTGAGTTTGTCGACGATGGTCTTGACGGCATCGTGTCCCATGCGGAACGGATCCTGAACGACCATAGCGGAAATCACACCGGCCTTGAGGTCGTCGACCATGCCGTCACTGGAATCAAAGGCCACGAGATGAACCTTGCCGCCGAGTGAGCGCGACTTGAGCGCCAGCGAAGCGCCGACGCTGGAAGGCTCGGAGGAGGCGAAGAGGCCATCCAAGGTGGGGTGAGCAGTGAGGATGTTTTCGGTGGCGGCCATGGCCTTGGACCTATCGGACTGGCCAAACTGGCTGGCGACAATAGTGATGCCGGGAAACTCAGCTTTGACGACATCTTCGAAACCGCGTTCGCGCTCCATGGTGGAGCCGCTGCCGGGAGCGTGCATAACCATCCCAACTTTGCCGTTGCCGTTGAGGAGACGCGCGAGGGCGCGGCCGGCCATTTGACCGCCCTCGTAGTTGTTTGTGGCCAGGAAGCTCATGAAGTTCTCGGAGTCGATCCCGGAGTCGAAGATCGTGACGGGGATGCCGGCTTTGGCGGCGCGGTCGACGGCTCCGACGAGGGCTTTGCGCTCGGTTGGCGCGAGGGCGATGCCATCGACGTGGCGGGAGATGAAGCTATCCACAATTTGAATTTGGCGGGGGTATTCGGTTTCGGCGGCGGCGCCGTTCCATTCGATCTGTACGCCGTATTCTTCGCCGGCGGCCAGGGCTCCGGCCTGGACGGAGAGCCAGAAGAGATGGGACGTGGCTTTCGGTACGACAGCGATGACGCGTTTGGAGGATTTCTGGCAGCCGGCAAGAGAGACCAGAGCCAGTAAGAGCGCTGCTGCGTATTTCATTGCGCGCACCATCCGCCGTCGATGAGGATATCCGTCCCCGTTATGAAACCCGCGTCCTCCGAACAGATGTAGCGAACGAGTTGGCCGATCTCCTCGACTTTGCCCCAACGTCCGACGGGGATGTTGGAGAGGAATTTGGCGTTCGCCTCGGGATTGTTCATCAACGCGAGGTTCATTTCGGTGGCGAAAGGACCGGGACTGATGCCGACCACGGTTACGCCTTCGGTGGCGAGTTCAAGCGCGAGCGCCCGGGTAAAGCCGAGCAATGCGGCTTTGGAGGTGGAATAGGCGGTGCGGCCGGGAAGTGAGACATGGCTCATAATGGACGTCATATTGAGGATTCGACCGTAGCCTTTACCCTTCATGTAAGGGACGAAGGCGCGGCAGAGAAGAAAGACGCTGGTGACGTTGGTGTCGTTGACGCGCCGCCATTCTTCCAGGGTAAACTCGTCAACCGGTTTGCGTATGTTGATACCGGCGTTGTTGATAAGGATGTCGACGCCGCCGAAGCGAGTAAGAACGTCTTCACTGAGCTTGGCGACGGCGGCTTCGTCAGTGACATCGGTTTTGAAGCAGGCGGCCTGGGCTCCGGCGGCTTCAATGAGTTTGGCGACATCGGCCATGGCGGCTTCGTCGCGGGCGGCGAGGGCGATATTGACGCCTTCGGCGGCGAGGGAGAGCGCCATTGCTTTGCCGAGACCGCGGCTGCCTCCGGTGATGACGGCAGTTTTGCCTTTTAGGAATTCGCTCATAGATTTGTTTTTTCTCGATTGGATTGGCGGGACTGGCGCATGGCTTCAAGGATCGCGTCGGCGACCTGACGGGGGCGGTCCACGTTTTCGAGGGTAATGTTGCCTGATTCGCCCAGGGCTTCAACGGAGAGGTCGCCGACGCCAACCAGGCGCTGGCCGAGGGTCTGGGTCATGCTGACGTCGCGGACTTTGTCGAGAATGATGTTGCGCTGGGTCTTGCTGACAAGGCCGTCTTCAAAACGGAGGGTGTCCTGTTGCAGAGTGAGGCGGCGGGCGTTGAGGCGAATGTGTTTGAAAGAGGCCCAGACGTCGATGGAGAGGGGAAGAATGAGGAGGGCCCATAGTTCGATCGGTTCGAAGTTGCGGGCCTGCATGAAGATAATGAGGGCAATCAGCAGGAGAGTGCCGAGGATGTACCAGAGAATGATGCCCTTGATGGAGGGGCGTATGACGAGATCGGCCATGTATTTATTTTGACGGAAACGACTGGGCGAATACGCGCTATTGTACAGGACTGTTGCCGTATTATGGACGTTGGAGGTTGCGAAGATGAATCGTCTTAAGACACTGGGCTTGCTGTTGACGCTTTGCGCGCCGTATACGCTGGCCGATTTCCGGTATGAGCAGAGCTCCCGGATGACCGGCGGCGCGATGATGGCGATGATGAAAATGGCGGCGAAGTTCAATAAGGCGGCCATGGACCCGGTGAACTCCACCATTGCCGTGAAGGGCAACCTTATGGTGATGAACCACGGAAAGACAGCTACGATATACGATCTGGAAAAAGAGACGATCACGGACGTGAACTTCGAGAAGAAAGAATACTCGGTGACGACATTTGCCGAGATGAAGGCGTTCCTGGAGAAGGCGGTCGTGAAGGGCGGGACGACGGAGACCGCGCTTGAGATTGATGTGAAGGAGACTGGCAAGGAGGAAGTGGTCGCCGGAATGAAGGCCCGCGAATTCCTGATGACGGTAAAGGTGGAAGCGACCGATCCGCAGACAGGCAAAAAGAGCGAGATGCAGTTTGAGATGAGCAACTGGTTGGCTCCGAAGCCGTCCGGTTATGAAGAGGTCGCGGACTTTTACAAGCGGATGGGCGAGAAAATGGACATGCGGTCGATGTTCGGCGGGGCGGGCCAGGCAGGAATGGGCAAAGGGATGGCCGAGGCGGCGAAGAAGTTGGCCGAGATGGATGGAATTCCGGTCTTGCAGATTACGCGGATGATTCCGACGGATCCGGAGCAGATGAGACAGATGGAAGCCCAGCAGGCACAGGGTGCGGCGTCGATGCCGGGGACGCCCTCCGTGGGCCAGGCTGCTGAACAGGCGGCAGGGCAGGCGGCAACGAGCGCGGTGGCGGGGCGGATGGGACGGTTGGGGGGATTGGGCTCGGCGGGTATGGGCGGACTGGGCGGACTGCGGAAGAAGAAAACGGATGCGCCGGCGGCGGCTGAACCGGTGGCAACGGCGACTGCGGAACCAGGCGGGGCAAAGGGTTCGTTCACCTCGGAAGTCTCGATGATGGAGATGACGATCGAATCCAAGAATCACTCGAACGCGAGCGTGGATGATGGGCTTTTCGCGGTTCCCGCCGGGTTTAAGACGGTGAAGGGCGTCATGCAGAAGTAGTTTTCATACGGGCACTCCGGCAAGGCGGGCCAGAACGGCAAGGGCCAGGAATAGCGCGAACCATCGCGGACTATACTCGATTGTTCGGCGGCGGTTCTATGAATTCGCACACATGACGATTGGCTGATAGAAGCCGGTTTCCTGGGGCATACGCCAAGCGGGCTGGGTGAAGCCGGCGGCGAGGAGGGCGGCGTTGAGTTCCGCGCGGAGAAGGGCGCGGTAAGTGGTGGTGTAGTGAAGCGCTTTCCAACCCGCTTCGGTCTCCAGGGTCAGATAGAGGTGGAGGATGTAGCGGCTGGCGTCTTGCCAGTCCCAGACTTGGTGGACGATGCGTTTTGGATAGAACGACGGGCCTTGCATGACTGGACGTTGTTCGATGAGTTGGTCATAGTCGCGAATGCTGGCGACGAAGTGGCCACCGGGTTTCAGTCGCGACCGGATTTGATGGGCGGCATGGATGAGTGCGGATTGTGTATCGAAGTGGGAAAGCGCGTTATCCATGCAGATGATCGCGTCGAATTGGCCGGCGGGAAGGTCGAGCATGCCGGCGACGGCGAAATCGATTCGCAGACCGCGATCGGCGGCTTCGCGGCGAGCGCGGGAGATGGCGGAGGCGCTCACGTCGGTGGCGGTCATTTGAAAGCCTCGTACGGCAGGCCGAGCGTTTGCGTGCCTATGCCGCAAGCACAATCGAGTATATTGTTGGCGTTTAACGCGGAAAGGATAGGCGCAAGCGCGCTTGATTGGCGGGCCATCGAGGCTTCTATAGTTTCCCGCAAGCTGGTCGTAGAAGTCCCCCGGCGCCATTCTATATTGTGACTTTGCCGAGCACCGGTTGGCCGGGGAAGACGCCTTCGACGAGTTTTTCGTTTTCGACGACGAGGGTGCCGTTTACCAGGACGTGGGAGATGCCTTCGGAATACTGGGCGGCGTTTTGATAGGTGGATTTGTCCTGCACGCGGGTGGGATCGAAGATAGTGATGTCGGCGAAGGCGCCGACGTTGATGCGGCCGCGTTTCTTCATTTCCGGGACGAACTTTTCGAGGCGCGCCGCTGGGAGATAGCTCATTTTGCGGATAGCGTCATTGAGCGTTAGGACCTTTCGCTCGCGAACGTAGTGGGAGAGGACGCGGGCGTAGGATCCGGAGGCGCGAGGGTGTCCCTTGCCGTTGGTAATCCAGCCATCGCTGGCGACGATGACATCGGGGGCGGCCATGGCTTTATCGATATCCTCCTGGCGCATGGAGAATGTGATAACGGTGGCTCCTTGCTTGCGATACTTCTTGAAAGTCTCTTCGTTGAGGCGCTCCCCGGTTTCAACGAGCATGATGTCCTTATAGTCCATGTCGAGCTGCTCGCGGAAACCGGGGTTGAAGATGGCCGATTCGAGCTGCGTCATTCCGGCGATGTAAGGATAGGCCTCATAGCTGATGTCGATACCGCGAGCCTTGGCGCCGCGGACGATGGAGAGGCCGAGTTCAAAGGCGCGGCCGGAACTGGAATTGAGATGGACGATGTGAACGCTGGCGCCGGAGATGGCGGCGTCAGAAATCATTTCCTGGAGAGACTCGACGACGCCGGGGTCCTTGGCGCCGGCGCCGCGCATGTGGACGAAGATCGGGACTTTGGCGCTGGCGGCGACTTTGAATACATCCAGGATTTCGGCTCTATTCGCGAACGGGGTGTAGGCGAGGCCCATGCCAATGCCGACACCTCCTTCCCGAAGCCCCTGTTTGATCAGTTCGAGCGTCTTCACTTGTTCCGGGTCGGTGGCCGCGCGGGTGGCGGCGGGACCGGCCGGAAGCCATTCGCTGGGATCGTTGGTGGCTATCATGCGGGCCGGCACGTGGCCGACGGAGGCGCCGTAGTGGATCAGCGATTTGCCGCGACGCTCATCGATCCACTTTTTCATGGGCGAAACACCGATTTCGAGTTCGAGGGAAGTGGTGACGCCGTCGCGCGCTTTGAAGCGGTTATTTTCGTCGTTCTGGCGGTGAACGTGGAGGTCGATGAATCCGGGGGAGACGACCTGGCCTTTGGCGTCGATGAGCTTTTTGCCTCTCAAGGGCGCAGGGCTGAGGGCGGTGACAACGCCGTTGGTGATTCCGACGGAGCGGACGGCATCGAGGCCGGAGGCGGGGTCGATGACGCGGCCGTTGTTGATGGCAGTATCGTAGGAGGATTGAGCGTTTGCGGTCAACGCGAGGGTGGCCAGGAAATGGCGGCGCGAAGGCGTCATTTTGGAAGTGTAGCGCTTATTTATTGACGGCCGCGCCGTGTTTCGCCGATATGGAGGATCTCGCCTGCGCGGACGGAGAGCGCGGCGGCGAGGATTTCGGGGAAAAGCGGGAGAAAGTCTTCAAGGGCATTGGTTCGTGTCCGGACGATGATGAAACCGATCTGGAACTTCGCCAACACGTTTTGAAATTCAAGTCGCCTATCTACGGTCAGGAAAACGTCGAAGTTTCGCGCCCCAAAAACCAAAAGTTGTCCGTCCTTAGCGCTGCGCCAGCCCGATTCCGTGACTGTCTTGACCGCGTGGCCTGGAAAGGCGGCTCGGGCACGATCGGGTACGCGTCGTCTAAGAGGATACGCAGACGCACGCTAGCAGGGCATCTTTCGCCAACTCCATGAACTGGACTGCCTGTTCACGAGAAACCGAAGGGAAATCGGTGAGAAAATCTTCAAGCGTGATATTTCCCTCAAGGTGGTCCAAGAGAATTTGAACGGGAACGCGGGTACCGCGGAAGCAGGGTTCTCCGCTCATGCGTTCCGGGTCAACCCAAACGACCTCGTTGATTGCGGCGAGCTGCTCAGCGGTCATGATTCCAATATAGCCCGCGGTACACTGCTTTGCATGACTCGGACTCTACTGATTGGGCTTATTGTGACTGGGTTTGCCTTGCCCGCCGAGAAAAAAATCCCGGTGAAGGTAGTGGTGGTAACGATGTTTGAGCTCGGCGCGGACACAGGGGACCGGCCGGGGGAGTTTCAGTACTGGGTGGAGCGGGAGAAACTGGATCGGGTGATTCCGTTTCGGCAGGGTTGGCGGGATTTGCGGATGAACACGAACGGTGTTTTGGGCATCTGTACGGGCATGGGCACGGCGCGGGCGGCGGCGAGCATTATGGCATTGGGGATGGACCCGAGATTCGATTTAACGAAGGCCTATTGGCTGGTCGCAGGGATTGCGGGAGTCGATCCGGCGGACGCGTCGATCGGTTCGGCAGCGTGGGCTGAGTGGGTAGTGGATGGGGACTTGGGGCACGAGGTCGATGCGCGGGAGATTCCTTCCACTTGGAAGACTGGAATGGTCCCGCTGCGGAAATCGAAGCCGTACGAGTTACCGCGCCGTTTGCCGGATGAGGGTGAGGTCTACCGCCTTGAGCCGAAGTTGGTCGAGTGGGCGTATCAATTGACGAAGGGCGTAGCGCTGGCGGACAGCCCGGCGATGAAAGAACACCGGGAAAGGTTCGGAGAGTTGGCGGCCAGACGCCCGCCTTTTGTGCTCAAAGGGGACACGATATCGGCCGGCACCTATTGGCACGGCAAGAAAATGAGCGCGTGGGCGAACGATTGGATGGCGTATTTTACTGACGGTAAGGGCAACTACGTCACTACGGCGATGGAGGATACCGGGACAATGCAGGCCTTGACGTGGCTGGACGCTGCCGGAAGAGTTGATCGAAAGAGGGTCCTGATCCTGCGGACGGCGAGTAACTTCGACCAGCAGCGAGAAGGGATCACGGCCACGGAGAGTCTCGCGGAGTCGAAGGCTGGTGGAACCGGGGCGTATTTGCCGAGCCTTGAGGCGGCCTATAAAGTGGGTAATGTGGTCGTCAGTGAACTTCTGCGCAATTGGAAGCAGTACCGGATAATGATACCAGGTAACTGAAACACGAAGGGCGCCATTTGCACGGCGCCCTTCGGCATCTCATTCCGGATCGCTGCGGCGCTTCTTGCGGTTACGCTTGCGAGCGAGGGCTTCTTTCACCCGCTTCTTTTCGCCGGGTTTCAGGTAGAAGGAGTGGCGTTTGATTTCCTTGATGATGTCCTCCTGCTGTACTTTCCGCTTGAAGCGGCGCAGGGCATTCTCGAGAGTTTCGCCGTCTTGCACGATAACTTCTGCCATATAGATATTCACCTCCTCGCTGGTCAGGCTACTCTTTGCCGGAAGACGCGCGCGTCGAGCGCGCGCTTAAGTTAAAGAGCGCAAACCTCCATTGTAGCAGAGGGGGGGGCGGAGATAGAGTGTTAGGGTGCGACGAACCCTTTTAGCGATTATTGGCGAGATGGTTGTCATGGGGCAACCGCCACCGGCGACGGCGCCGGCGAAACCGATCGTGAGGCGACCGCCGGCATATCCGGACCGGCCGCCTGGAGATCCGGCGATGGTGGCCAGGGGGAAAGCGCTATACGGGGTGCAGTGCACGATTTGTCATGGGGCGGACGCGCGCGGCGGGTCGGGGGCGGAACTGACGGGGAATTGATTGGACCGGTGATCCGGAATGGGCGCGAGGGAATGCCAAAGATCGATTTGCCACCTTCACAGATTGCGGATGTGGCGGCTTTTATCCATAGCTTCAAAGTGGGCGGGTACGACGTATCGCGGATGGCGCCATTGACGATTGTGGTAGGCGATGCGAAAGCGGGAGAGGCCCATTTTGGCGCGAAACGCGGGTCGTGCCATTCGACAACGGGCGATCTCAAGGGAATTGGCGCACGAATCCCGGATCCGAAGGCGCTGCAGCAGACGTGGCTCGTACCTGGATCAGGACGGGGCGAAGGCGTCCCGCGGCCCAAGCCGGTGATGGTGACGGTGAACAATGTCGAAGGGCGGCTGGTACGGATCGACGATTTCCTGGTGACGATGATCGATAAAGAGGGGGCGCGCCGGACATTCACGCGGGACGGGGATGTGTTTTGAAAGACCCGCTGCAACCGCATAAAGATCTATTGAAGACCTACGCGGACAAGGATATTCATAACGTGACGGCGTATCTGGTGACGGTGAAATGAAAATTCTCATTGGTTTGGTATTGATTGCGGGCGTGGTTTTTGGGCAGGACCAGGCGGCGCTTAGAAAGCGAGGCTCTTGCAAAATCCGGTTTTGCGGCCCGTTCGGTAACCGCTCGCCCACGCTCACGGCTCGGAAAGTGAATCGAATCAACACAAGCCTTCAGAGCCGCGACCGTTAGGGAGCCGGTTACCGGAATTTTGCAAGAGCCTCAGCGTTTGGAAAATGACTGGCCGACGTATTCGGGAGACTACACGGGCCAGCGTTACAGCAAGCTGAAACAGATTACGACAGCTAATGGGAAGGGTTTGTCGCTGGCCTGGACAACACGGATGGTGGCCGGGCCGGGCGCTCCCGGCGGCGGATTTGGCGGCTGCCGTGGATTTGGGCCTCCTGGACCACCGACGATTGTGGGCGGTGTTGGCGATCAGGACTTTGGCGGGCTGGCAAATATTCGCGCTTCGGTGTTGGCGGTGGACGGCAAGCTGTATCTGTCGACCCCGGATAACGCGTGGGCTGTGGATGCACGGGACGGTTCGGTTTTGTGGCCCTACTATTGGCGGACCAAGGGCGGAACGCATATCGGCAACCGCGGCCTTGGCATGTACGGCAAATGGCTCTATATGGAGACGCCCGACAATTACCTGGTCTGCCTGGATGCGGAAACGGGCAAGGAGCGATGGCACAAATGGATCGCCGACTTTAACCGGCAGTACTTTTCCACGATGGCGCCTATTGAGATCGGGAACAAGATCATCGTTGGGACCGGAAACGAGTTGGATGCGCCCGGCTATGTGCAGGCGCGGGACCCGGAAACCGGTGATATTTCGTGGACGTGGTGGACCGTGCCCACGAAAAAGGGCGACCCGGGATTAGAGAGGTGGGGCAGCCTGGAAGGTGCGAAACATGGCGCCGGGAACGTGTGGATTCCTGGCGTTTACGATCCCGACACGAACCTGTATATTTTCGGCACGGGGAATCCGGCGCCGGCCTATACCAATCCGCCGAGCCGGGACGGAGAAAACCTGTACACGTGCTCAATCGTGGCGCTGGATATGGCGACGGGGAAGATGAAGTGGCACTACCAGATGAACCCGCACGACACCCATGATTGGGATTCGAGCGAGACGCCAATCATGGTGGACGGCGAGTTCAAGGGCAAGCAGCGCAAGATGGTGCTGCATGCCGATAGGAACGGCTACTTCTGGGTATTGGACCGACTGACCGGAGAGCATTTGCTGACTTCCAAGTTTTCGCCGACGGTGAACTGGGTGAAGGAAGTGAACGCGAAAGGGCAAACGATCCGGGACGTTGCGAAAGACTCGTCGGTTCCGGGCACGCTGGTTTCTCCGAATAATTACGGGGCGACGAATTGGCCACCGGCGGCCTATTCGCCGGACACGGGGCTCTTTCATGTTCCGACGATTGATAACGATGCGATGTACTACTTGACCGAGACCGATCCGCGAGGCGCGATGGGCCTGGGGGGCAAGGACGAGCAGTTTCTGGCGGCGCTTGGGGTTTATATGACCGCAATCGACTACAAGACGGGAAAGATCGCGTGGCAGCACAAGTACCCGGGCGCCGGTGGTTTCGGCGCGGCGCAGGGGGTTGGGTAAAAGGGCGCTAGATGTCCCGTTTGCCGAAGATCACGCCGGCCCATCCTGCGCGGGGCCGCCGGAGAATGGATTGAAGTCGGTCTTGTCATCAAAGAGGTCGATGCCTTCGGCTTTCTTGAGGAAGTTCACAATCAGATAAGTGACCGGTGTCGCGGCTGCTTCGTAGCCGACTTTGACAAGATAGCCGGTCACGATCAAGTCGCGGATCATGGTTCCGTCGATGCGGCCCCAGAAGGCGATGGTCATGACGATGATCGTATCGATGAGCTGGCCTACCGCGGTCGAGGATATGGTCCGGAGCCATAGGAACTTTCCCCCGGTAATGACTTTCACTTTCGCCATAACGAAGGCGTTGGCGAACTCGCCGCACCAATACGCGATCAGACTTGCGACAGCCAGACGGGGAAGGAAGCCGAAGATGCTCTCAAACGCCGCTTGGTTATTCCAGCCCGGAGCCGGGGGGAGGCTGACGATCAACATGCCGAGGGCCGTCAAAAGGCCCATTGACAGGAAGCCGTGCCAAATTGCCCGGCGGCTGCCGGCGTAACCATACACTTCGGTGAAGATGTCGCCAAAGATGTAGGTAATAGGAAATAGGATCTGGGCCCCGCTGAGAATGATGTCAAATTCGAGGCCCGCGAACGAAACGTGGCCGAAGTAGCAGAGTTTGCTCGCGACCAGATTCGAGATCAGCAAAACCACTACGAAGAAGCTGAGGCAGATCTCGTAGTATTTGAATCGGTGCAGCGGGGTTAGGTGATGTAGAAGGCTGTTCAAGGATTAGGCTCGCAAATCGACGCCGGACATCTCGGTTGGCTTTGGTAAGCCTAGCAGACCGAGGATAGTGGGCGCGAGGTCGCGAAGAGAGCCGCCGCTGCGGAGCGGACGGCGATCTTCATTAACCAAGATGAGCGGAACAGGGTTAGTGGTGTGATAAGTATGCACGCCGCCGGTAACAGGGTCGATCATCGTTTCCGCGTTGCCATGGTCAGCGGTGATGATCCACTCGCCGCCGGTTTGTTTGATTGCCTGATGGATGCGGCCGAGCATCACGTCACATGTCTCGCACGCCTTTACAGCGGCTTCGTAGACACCGGTGTGGCCAACCATATCGGGATTGGCGAAGTTGACGACGATGACGTCGAAATCGCCGCGGCTGATTCCCTTGAGTACGCCATTGCAAACGCCTTCGGCTGACATCTCGGGCATCAGATCGTACGTCGCAACTTTCGGGGAGGCCACCATCTCGCGCTCCTCGCCATCGAACGGTTTTTCAACACCGCCGTTGAAGAAGAATGTGACGTGCGGATACTTTTCGGTTTCAGCGACGCGAAGCTGTTTGGCGCCATGGCCACTCAGCGCGCCGCCAAGCAGGCCGGTGTGCTGTTCGGGCTTGAGAACGGTGTGGACCTTGAGCGTCTGGTCATAGACGGTCATGGTGGTGTAGTGCAGGTTTTTGGGCGCGAGGGCTTTGTAGGGGACGTCGAGGGGGTAGTCCGTCAGCACCTGCGAAAGCTCGCGGCCTCGATCAGAGCGGAAATTGAAGAAGAGAACAGCGTCTTCGTCGCGCATCAGGCCGGTGGGATCGCCGGCGTCGTCGACGATGACGATGGGCTCAATGAATTCATCGGTGACGCCCTTTTCGTAACTCTCGTGAATGGCGGCGACGGGGTCGGTCGATTTACGTCCTTCGCCGGTAACGATGACGCGGAATGCCCGTTCGACACGCTCCCAACGTTTGTCCCGATCCATGCCGTAGTAGCGGCCGGAGACGCTGCCGATGCGTCCGATTCCGATTTGTTGCATCTTCGCGAGCAGCGCTGTCATGAAGCCGGCGCCTTCAAACGGTGGCGTGTCACGGCCATCCATAAAGGCGTGAACGACTACGTCCTCGACGCCGCCGCGCTTGGCCATTTCGAGCAATGCGTAAAGGTGGTTGATATGGGAATGAACACCGCCATCGCTGACAAGGCCGAGCAGATGCAAACGACCGCCGCGGGCGTGTTTGACAGTCTCCTGCAGGACGGGGTCAGTGACGAGAAGATCGTATTTGACCATCCAATCGATGCGGGTAATATCCATTTGAATGATTCGGCCGGAACCGATATTCAGATGGCCGACTTCGCTGTTCCCCATCTGGCCATCGGGGAGCCCGACCCATTCGCCGCTCGTGTTAATAAGCGTATGCGGGTAGTCGCGCATCAGGCTTTCGTAGACAGGTTTATGCGCGTTGCGCACGGCATTTCCTTTGACGGCCGGGGACTCGCCCCAGCCGTCAAGGATGGTCAGGATGACCGGTGCTCTCGCCATTACCGCTTGAACGCCTTCCTGCCGGCGTATTTGGCCTGGCTGCCGAGCTCTTCCTCAATGCGGAGGAGTTGGTTGTATTTGGCGATGCGGTCGGTACGGGATGCGGAGCCGGTCTTGATCTGGCCGACGGAGGTGCCGACGGCGAGATCGGCGATGAAGGAGTCTTCCGTTTCACCGGAGCGGTGTGAACTGATGGCAGTGTAGCCAGCCTGATGCGCCATCGCGATTGCCTGCAGCGTTTCGGTCAGCGTACCAATCTGATTCACTTTGATGAGAATGGAGTTGGCGACGCCCTTATCGATACCTTCGGCGAGGCGCTTGATGTTGGTGACAAAGAGATCATCGCCGACGAGCTGAATTTTCTTCCCAAGGACTTTAGTCATCAGTTTCCAACCCTTCCAGTCGTCTTCGGCCATGCCGTCTTCGATGGAGATGATGGGGTATTTTTCGCAGATTCCGGCCCAGAAGGCGACCATCTCTTCGCGAGAGTATTCGCCGCTCTTGGACTTCTTCATCACGTACTTCTCTTTTTTGGCGTCCCAAAGTTCGCTCATGGCGGGGTCGAGGGTGATGGAGACCTGCTCACCGGGAGTGTAGCCGGCCAGCGAGATGGCTTCCATCACGACCTGGAGAGCTTCTTCATTGGATTTCAGATTAGGAGCGAAACCGCCCTCGTCGCCAACTGAAGTGGAGTAGCCCTTCTTCTTGAGCACTGTTTTAAGCGTGTGGAAGATTTCCGCGCCCCAGCGCAGACCTTCGGCGAAACTGGTGGCGCCGTGCGGGGCGACCATGAATTCCTGCATGTCGACGGAGTTGTCGGAATGGGCGCCGCCGTTGATGATGTTCATCATCGGGACCGGGAGCAGGCAGGCGTTGACGCCGCCGAGGTAGCGATAAAGCGGCGTCATCTGGCTGGCCGCGGCAGCGCGCGCGGTGGCCATGGAGACAGCGAGAATCGCGTTGGCGCCGAGATTGCCCTTGTTGGGCGTGCCGTCGACGGCGATCATGTGGGCATCGACTTCAGCCTGGCGCGAGGCGTCCATACCGAGGAGTGCCGGGCCGAGGATGGTGTTGACGTTGGCGGCTGCTTTCTGCGTGCCTTTGCCGAGGTAGCGGCCTTTGTCGCCGTCGCGAAGCTCAACGGCTTCGTGGACGCCGGTGGAAGCGCCACTGGGAACGGCAGCGCGGCCCATGGAGCCGTCAGCCAGGAAAACGTCGGCTTCCACAGTGGGGTTGCCGCGGGAGTCCAGAATTTCTCTACCTACAACTTTGACGATGTCAGTCATTCGATGATCCTGCTTGGAATTCTTTCTTGGATTGGGGCTGGCGCGGAGGGGTTTACGTGGCGCTTCGCCGGGGATATGGGGACAGTTCTATTTTGGCATACTGGGTGCGGGAAGCATTCTGGATCCCGTGATCGTTCATAGGAGAGAGTGGATTGCTGAAGAGCCTTACATTGACGGGAGTCGGGCCCTCACCGGAGATGAGCGTCGAGTTTGCTCCGCGGGTCAATGCGTTAACCGGAGACAACGGGTTGGGGAAGAGTTTCTTGCTGGATATGGCGTGGTTGGCCCTAACGCATTCTTGGGCGCGAGGTGTAGTTGCCATCCCGAGGAAAGAGGCAGAGGCCGCGAGTATTAGGTACCGAGAATATGGGGCCGAGACTGAGTCCGTCCGTGAATTTTCCAGACTGCAGTTTCATTGGACGCCGAGTACTTCGTTGCGTCCATGGAGTATCGTAATTTACGCCGGTGTAGATGGTAATTTCCTAATCAGGGATCCAACTCGTGTGCAGTCAGACCTCGTGTTTCCAGCGCTCGCCGGAGAATCAGAAAAGGTGGGAGTGTTCGACTTGAACGCCGAGCAAGTTTGGAAGGGGAAATCCGGAGAGAGTGGGATACGTTACTGCAACGGCCTCATTCAGGATTGGGTGTCCTGGCAAAAGAGCGGCGACCCGGCCTTTGGAGAGTTGGAGAGAGTTCTTAGGGCACTTTCGCCATCATCAAATGAAAAGCTAACGCCGGGACAACCCGTTCACCTGGACTTGATTGACGAAACTGAGCACCCGACCATCAAGACGACTTACGGGGATGATGTCCCCCTTGTTCACGCTTCGGCAGGAGTCAGGAGGATTGCGGCGCTCGCATACGTTCTTGTATGGACGTGGAAGGGCCACACACGAGCCAGTGTGCAACGCGGCCAAGGAGCGGCACAAAAACTCGTTTTCCTAATCGATGAAGTAGAGTCACATCTTCATCCGCAATGGCAGCGACGAGTCATTCCGGCGTTGTTGGATGTGATGACTTCTATGAAGTTGGGCTCGGAATTGTCCGTCCAACTTATTTTGGCGACACACTCACCCCTGGTTTTGGCTTCGATGGAAACGGTCTTCGATGTAGAAAAGGACGCGCTATTTCACCTAGATCTCCAGGATGGAAAAGCCGTGTTGGAAAAGTTGGACTGGGCAAAGCAAGGAGACGCGACGAATTGGCTCGTGTCAGAGTCCTTCGGGTTGAAGCAGGCTCGTAGCTTGGAAGCGGAGACAGCGATCGAGGACGCAGAAGCGTTTATGCGGGACGAGGGCACTCGTACGCGGGAAGAGATTGACCGAGATTTGAGGCGGGTGCTCGCTGGACATGATGATTTCTGGCCTCGATGGGTCGTCGCCTCGCATCCTGAGTTGGCGGGGCCAAAGGCCTAGAGCCCGATGTTTCCAGTTGATCGTAGCCGATTAACAGAGCCGGCGAATTTCGATTCGGAATGTCGAGGGCCTGGAAATGCCTGGCTCGCGGCCAATCCAAATGCGCCGCGACCCAGAGACTACTGGTCACCCTTCAAGGGTTATTTGGCGGATGGGTTTGCGGATCTTTGCGCCTATTGCGCAATGAATGTTCCGGATGGTACGATCGACCATTTCGTGAGCATCAATGAAGATCGTTCGCTCTCCTATGAATGGTCAAATTATCGGTTTTCATCAAATGGATTAAATAGTTCGAAGAGCCGGGCACGCGCCGTCGACATCTTGGATCCGCTAATCGTCGAATCAGGCTGGTTCAGAATTCTCCTGCCTTCGCTCCAGCTTGTGCCTACAGATTTAGTTCCAGTGCTACTTCGCCCGTTGGCGGAAGCGACCCTTCAGCGCCTTAAACTGATCGATGATGAACGGGTTGTGCGGCAAAGGCGACAGTGGTACGCGATGTACCAAGCTGGGAGCCTTTCGCTCGGCGGTTTACGCCAGATGGCGCCGTTGATCGCCGAAGCGGTTACTTCGTTAAATCCACTTCCTTAAGCATCTCCCTCAACGCAAACAATCCTCCCGACCCCGGCTGCATCGCCGCAACGTTGCCTTCCCGATCGATCAGCAAATAGGCCGGAACGCCAGCCCCTTCGAAAACCGCGGCTAAATTCGTGTCCGGCGTCATCACGATATTCGCCGTCCGCGGATGCTCCTTCAAATAGTCCTGCACCTTCGCCTTCGATTCGGCGGCGTTAATCGCCAATACAACCAGCCCGTCCTTGGCGTGATCTTTAATTACTTGCTCCACGGCCGGCTCATCCTTTTTGCAGTAGCCGCACCACGTGGCCCAGTGCTGGACCAGGACAACTTTGCCCTTCAAACTTTCGCGGGTGAAGACCTGCCCGTCGATCGATTTGGCCCGGAATCGCGGCATCGGCTCGCGAGGAGGTTTGACGGCCAGCAACGGCGTCGCCGCCGCGAGAGTTAACCATACACGCCGTTTCATGATTCCAAGCTATCATGCGGGGTAACCGTTATGAGGCTCTTCCCTTCCCTGCTGTTATTGAGCACCGTGCTGGCGGGTGCGCCGTGGTCCATCGAGACCCTATATACGCGGCCCTATATTTGGGGGACACCGCCATCTAATCTGGTATGGGCGAAGAAGTCTCCGCGCCTGTTTTTTCTTTGGAATGAATCCGGCCGGCGCTTCCTGGATCTCTACACTTTTGACGCGGGATCAAAGCGCCGGATTCGACTCACTTCGCTGGAGTCCGAGAAAGACTCGTTCAACCCGGGAGTCGATGCAAACGACGAACGGCTGAAAGCCCACCGGATGCCAGAGGCCGGATTGGACAGCTTTTCCGCTTCCGGCGACGGTGCGCGAGTGGCCTTTGCCTGGAAAGGCGATCTCTATTGGCTCGCGACGGAAAGTTCTGGCAAACCGTTCCGGCTAACACAAACGCGATCCGTCGAAGCCGGGCCTCGATTGTCCCCGGATGGCAATCGTCTCGCCTACCTGCGAGCAGGCGAGATCTTCGTGCACGACCTGGGCACCGGAGCCGTGGTCCAACTGAGCGAGGCCACGGCAGGCACGGCGACGGCGATTCGATGGTCGCCGGACGGCAAGCATGTTTTGTACGGCGCGATGAAACCGGGTTCGAGAACGCAGATCTTGCCGAATTACTCCGGGCAATTCGTGACGACGCGGAACTTCCCTCGAACCGTGGCCGGAGATGAACCGGAATCGCCGGTGCTGTTCATCGTCGCGGCTGGCGGAGGGAAGGCGATACGGCTCGGGGACGGCGCGGCGCCGGAGTGGTCACCGGATTCAACAGCCGTGCTGGCACGAGTGGTTGCGCAAAACAGGAAGAAGGCTACGATCCTGATCTACGATGCTGCCACCGGACAGCCTCGTGATCTGCACGAGCATTCGGATCCCCGGTGGGTGGCGCAATCGGCAATTATGTGGTCGCCGGATGGGAAATGGGTGGCGTTTACCAAGGACGCTGAAGGGTATCTGCACCTCCATCGAATTCCGGCAGCGGGAGGCGAAGTCCAGCAGATTACACGCGGCCCCTGGGAAATCGATACCGAGCGTTTCGGCTTTGAACCGCAATGGGAGGGAAACCGATTATATTTCGCTTCCACGGAAGCCGGAACGAATGAACGGCAGCATTATTCCGTTGCGCCGGATGGTAGCGGAAAGCAGCGGCTGTCGAAACGCGAGGGGCTCAATGTCGGCGTGGTTTCCCCAGAGGGAAAACATTTCGCGATGCTCGAAGCCGACCTGAAAATGCCGATGGAACTGTTCGTCGATGGGGCTCGAATTACAACCTCGCCGCGGCCGGAGTTCAATTCCTATACTTGGCCAGAAACCCGGTTCGTCGAGTTTCCCTCCCGCGGGAATAAAGCAAAAGTGAAGGCCAAACTGTTGCTGCCGCCCGGGTATGATCCATCCCGCAAAGATGGAAAGAAGTGGCCGTCGGTCTTCTTTATTCACGGCGCGGGCATCGCTTCCAGTGTGTTGAAACAGTGGGGTTCCTACTCTGATCTGCGATTCGTCTACAACGCTTACCTCGCGTCGCAAGGGTACGTGGTGATGGACTTGGATTACCGGGGTTCGTCGGGTTACGGGCGCGAATGGCGGACGGGTGTCCATCTGCATATGGGCGGGCCAGACCTCGACGATGTTCTAGGCGCTGTTGACTACATGCGGGGGCTTGAGAACATAGACATGGCGAAGCTGGGAATCTGGGGCATCAGCTATGGAGGGTTTATGACGAACATGGCGCTGTTCCAGGCCCCAGGAGTGTTCAAGGCCGGAAGTTCGTGGGCCGCGGTGAACGATTGGGAGAATTACAACCACGGCTATACCCGCGAACGGCTAACGACGCCAGCCGAAAATCCGGAAGCGTACCGGCGCTCCTCTCCGATCTACTTTAGCCACAACTTGCGCGACAACCTGCTGTTGATTCACGGCATGGTAGACTCGAACGTTCTGTTCCAGGACACGGTGCAGCTTACGGAGAAACTGATTCAAGAGGGCCGGCCATTTGAGGAAATTTTCTATCCTCAAGAGGACCACGGCTTTGTGCGGGACGAGACATGGATCGACGCTCTGCGCCGCACGACGGCCTTCTTCGAGAAGCATCTGCGATGAGTCTGCCGAAACTGTATCCAATTCTCGATACGGCACTTCTGGAGCGTCTCAACGTGCCCCTCCTTGAAGCGGCGATCGGGATGATCGAGGCCGGCGCGCACATCCTGCAACTTCGGCACAAAGGACATTTCTCGCGCGATCTATTTGAAACGGCGGCCCATCTGGCGGTTTTGTGCGAGCAGGCGCGAATCGGCTACGTGATCAATGACCGGGTGGACATGGCGAAACTGCTGAATGCCCATGTTCACGTGGGGCAGGACGATCTGCTTCCCGTTTTTGTCCGGCAGTTGAGCGGACCGGATACGATCATCGGACTTTCGACGCACAACCGGGAACAGCTCATCGCAGCCAACGCTGAACCGGTGGATTATCACGCCCTCGGTCCGATTTTCGCGACCGGATCGAAGGCGAATCCGGACCCGGTGGTGGGTATCGAATCGTTAAAGGAGTGGCGGCCTTTATCTTTAAAGCCGGTGGTCGCCATCGGAGGCATTACGATAGAGAACGCGAGCCAGGTTCTGCGCGCGGGAGCGGATTCGGTGGCGGTGATCAGTGGGTTGATACCGGAGGCGCCGGATCGCAAGAGCATACGGGAGAGGACCGAAGCATGGCTACACGCACTGAAAGCGTAGAACTGAACCGGAGCCTGGGGCTGTTCGACGCAACGACGATTGTCATGGGGTCGATGATCGGATCCGGAGTCTTCATTGTCGCCGCCGACATCGGGCGCCAAGTCCAGTCGCCGGGGCTGTTGCTTTTAAGCTGGGCGGTGACGGCGCTGTTGACGCTGATCGCGGCGCTAAGCTACGGCGAACTGGCGGCGGCCATGCCGCATGCGGGCGGGCAGTACGTCTATTTGCGTGAAGCGTTTGGCCCGCTGTATGGGTTCCTGTACGGATGGACGTTCTTCATGGTGATTCAGACGGGAACGATCGCGGCCGTGGGCGTGGCCTTCGCTAAATTTCTGGGGGTTTTCGTACCGGGAGTTTCGGCCGCGAATAAGGTGCTTCCCTTCCTGTCGACCCAACAACTGGTGGCGATTGCGCTCATCGTCTTCCTCACCTGGGTCAACACGCGCGGAATTCGCACCGGAGCGCTGGTCCAGAACATTTTCACGGTGGCTAAGACAGCGGCGCTCCTCGGGCTCATCTTTGCCGGGTGGTTTTGGGGCCGGAACGACGCGGCGGTGGCGCGTAACTTCACGGCGCCCTTTGAAGGCGTGAATTGGGGCTGGGGCACGGTACAACTAGTGGGGGTGGCGCTCGTGGGGTCACTATTCAGCTCCGATAGCTGGAACAATGTGACGTTCACGGCCGGTGAGATGCGAAACCCGCGCCGGAATCTGCCGCTATCTCTGGTCCTTGGAGTGGGGCTCGTTTCACTGCTCTATTTCGCCTGCAACTACGTGTATTTGCTGGTCCTGCCGCTGGAGGCAATCCAGGCGGCGCCGGAAGATCGGGTTGGAACGGCCGTCGCGCGCGGCATCTTCGGCGATCAGGCCGTACAGATGATGGCCGCCGCAATTATGGTCTCGACCTTCGGTTGCCTGAACGGGCTGACGATGGCCGGCGCCCGCGTCTTTTACGCCATGGCCCTGGACAAGCTCTTCTTCAAGGCCGCCGGAACGCTGGACCCCAAGACCAATGCGCCGGTGACGGCATTGTGGATCCAGTGCCTCTGGTCGGGGGCGCTAACCCTCACCGGCAGCTATAACGAATTGCTGGACTATGTTATATTCGCTGTTTTGCTTTTCTACATTCTGACGATCGCCGGGATTTTCGTTCTCCGTAGAACCCGGCCAGAGATGGAGAGACCGTATCGGGCATTCGGCTATCCGGTGCTTCCCGCGCTCTACATCGTTTTGGCCGGCGTCGTTGAATTCCTGTTGTTGCTCTACAAACCGAATTTCACCTGGCCGGGGTTATTGATTGTGCTCTTGGGCATACCGGTCTACTTTGTCTGGAAAAAGAGAGAGGTGTACGCATGAGTCTTTTCGCCACGAAACCGCTGAGCCGGATTCTAGCTGAATCCGAAGACGGCGACCATAAGCTGAAACGAACGCTGACAGCCACCCAACTGACGGCCTTGGGAATCGGCGCCATCATCGGCGCGGGGCTTTTCTCATTGACCGGACCGGCGGCGGCGAACCATGCCGGACCAGCCATCATGCTGTCCTTCGTGGTGGCGGCGATCGGATGCGCCTTCGCGGGACTTTGCTACAGCGAATTCTCGACGATGATTCCCGTGGCGGGATCGGCGTACACCTATTCTTACGCGACGATGGGAGAACTGTTCGCGTGGGTGATCGGATGGGATCTGGTGCTGGAGTACGCCGTGGGCGCCTCAACCGTGGCGACAAGTTGGTCCAGGTATTTCGTGAGTTTGCTCAAAGACTTCGGTATTTACTTCCCGATGGAGTGGGCGGCTGGACCCTTTGAAAGCGTGCAGTTGCCGGATGGATCAATGATCGCTTCGGGGATTATCAACCTGCCGGCGATTTTCATCGTTTGCATGGTATCGCTGCTGTTGATGATCGGAATCCAGGAATCGGCACGGGTCAACGCGGTGATCGTCGTCATAAAAGTGGCCGTGATCATCTTGTTCATCGGCTTCGGCTGGTCTTATGTGAACCCCGCCAATCACATCCCGCTGATTCCGGAAACAGTAACGGGCGAGTTCGGCAATTTTGGATGGACAGGCATCGTACGCGGGGCGGGTATTATCTTCTTCGCCTATATCGGGTTCGACGCCGTTTCAACCGCCGCGCAGGAGGCGGTGAAACCACAGCGCGACATGCCGATCGGCATTATCGGATCGCTGATTGTCTGTACCATTCTTTACATCCTGTTCAGCTATGTGCTCACCGGAATCGTCAATTACAAGGAGCTCGACAATCCGGCAGCGGTGGCCGTGGCGATCGATCGAACGCCGTACATTTTCCTCCGCAAACTGGTTAAGTTCGCCATTATCGCCGGCTACACCTCGGTCATCCTTGTTATGTTGCTCGGACAGAGCCGCGTTTTCTACAGCATGTCGCGCGATGGCTTGTTGCCCAAGCTCTTCTCGGCCATCCATCCGAAATGGCAGACCCCGTGGCGCAGCAACATGCTCTTCATGGTATTTGTCAGCTTGATGTCGGCCTTCCTGCCGCTTTCGAAGCTCGGAGAAGCAACCAGCATCGGAACGCTGTTCGCATTTGTCCTGGTATGCGCCGGAATCCTGGTGATGCGGAAGACGAATCCCAATTTGCCCCGCCCCTTCAAGACGCCGCTCGTTCCGCTGGTACCTATATTGGGCATCGTAGTGAATCTTTATTTGATGTACGGATTGGGCATGGAAAACTGGCTGCGGCTGTTTATCTGGATGGCACTAGGCCTTGCCGTCTACTTCATCTACAGTCGTTCCCATAGCCGGCTCGGGATTGACAACGCCAAGGGCATCGATATCGCCAAGTAAGGCGCGTTTTGCGACATCCTGCGGATCGCGGCAGGGAAGTCCATCCGCGATCCGCAGGGCAATTTCCGCGGGCTTGCGGACGTCGTCGAGCTTCGACTTAGCCCTCAATTTCATCAGGGCGGCAGAGCCGGAATGGCCGAGTCGGGCCCGAAGCGCCATCGCGACGGAAGAGACACGTGTATGTTGATCGCCTGTCGCCCGCTCAATCAGCCGGATAAAATTCCCAGGTAATTCCCGCTGGCCAATGCCTTCCAAAAGGTTCGCGCGGACGCGCCCGTCGGAGTTCCGGAACAGCTCATCCAACACATCTGGACTCTCTATACAGCGACCGAGGATTTTGGCCGCTTTCGATTGAACGAACTTGTCTGGAAACTTCGAGAATTTCAACAAGGTCATCGAAAGTCTTTTAGAATCGCCTAATGCTTCCAGGACTTCAAGTGTCCGCATCGCTTCGTCGACTGGCACCTCTTCAGGCCACAGCCGGCGAGCAAGGAGGCACCGCAATAGTTTCGTATCGAACAATTCGTCGTCTTCCATCGCCAGGCGCGCTAGCGACACTGCCTGCTCGCGGGTAAGCACGGACCGTTGACCGACCGCCCGTAAGATTACCTGACTATCCACCAGGAAATTCCAGCAACTTGGTGTTCCCGCCTTCTCCAATTCCCATTGGCCGCAAACAAAGCTGAAGAACTCCGGCGGATCAGCGAAATTAATGACGTTGCTGAGCTTTTCGATTAGTGACGTCGATGACTCGGAGACGACCGCGATCCAGGAATCCAGTCGATTAACAAGCATCCAGCTAGCCTTATCGACGGCGCGCGGCGAAACGGATGAAAATTTCTTCAAAAAAACTTGATCCGTTACGGTTCTTTCATTAACATACCTTTATCGGTAGAAGAGGTCCGATCCCGGATGTCAAAAAAAGTCTTCATAGGAAACGTTCCCTTTCAGGCGCAAGACGAGGAATTGCAACGGTGGTTCGCCGAGCATTCGATCTTTCCAGTAGGAGTCGCAATCGTGAAACATCGCGTAACCGGAAAGTCTCGCGGCTTCGGATTTGCCGACTTTGACCGGCCGGAAGATGCCGCTGCGGCAGTTGATACGTTAAACGGATTGGACTTGGCTGGACGGCAACTCATGCTGAGTCTAGCGCATAGTGAGGGACCGGCTGTTCACGCGCCGGAGGGTGTGTCAGCGGGCGGAAACTAATTCCACCGGCCAACCGGCGCGGATAAGACTGGCATTGATCCGTCCGTCATGAGAATATAGAGTGTTCTCATTCCCTATCATGGCGGCGATGCTTAACTATTGGATGCTCGCAGGCCGTAGCCTGTTGCTGTTTGGCATGCTACCGATTTTCTCGGGTTCACTTATGGGGCTCCAAGGATGGTTGTGGAATAGGGACGCCGCCGCATTCGCCGAAAACCTCCGGGAAGTCGATGGGCATGTACTACGAATTCTCCCTGTAGGTGGAGAACTACTGGTGGACGTCGAGTATCTCACTGACAGCGGCATGCGTTTTGAGAAACAGCTCCGTATTGACACAAACCAGGAATCGGGGCTTCGTTCGGTGCGCAAGGTCAGCCTCATCTACGACGTGCGATATCCACAGACGGCCGAATTGGGACACGTCGTTAGTGCGCACAACGAAAAACTGATGTATATGGCCATGACGGCGGGAGGAATTTTTACCTTCCTCTGGGGTTTGACTTATTTTGGAATACGGACGCGCGAAGCGCTTCGAACACTTTCGCTGTTCCGGTCGGGGGCCCTTGCCAGGACTGAAGTTCGCGATGTGGCATTGGCGCCGGGCACGCAGACCGGACGGTTTGCGTATGCGTTCCGAGGCCCGGACGGTCGTTGGTACGACGGCAGGTCTCCGGAGATGGGCGCGGCGTTGCTATCCTCCTGGCCGGTCGGAAAACAGATTCTGGTTGCATTTAATCCCGCCAACCCCCGCCAAACGGAAGTCGATATCTTCGGGGTAGTGGACGATAAGCGCCGGGACGCGATTTTGACGGCCTAGCTACAGTACGAACGCGAGCGAGGTCGAGAACTCGTTCGAGCGAATCCAGCCGCCGGGATTGATCAGACCGAATGGCTTGGGATTTCTATACTGCCGAACGTCAAACCGGAGTAGAAAACGCTCGGAGACCCGAATCTTCAGGCCTCCTCCATAATTCACGCCGAACTTCGTGCTGCCTCCACCGCTGGTGGCAGAGGCGCCGGGAGGAACGTAGTTGGCGAAATGGACCCCGCCCGCCGCGAACGGTCGAATGCGCGACCCCTCCCGGGTTGGATAAACCAGATAGTTGTAAAAACCCTGATGAGTCGCCATACCGGTTTTCATTGAGGATGAGCCATCGCCGTTCTGCAGGAGTTGCGTCCGATTGTAGGCGTAGCCAGTTTCGTGCCCGGTGAAGTCGCCGGAATTGAGCGTCATCCGCATCACGATGCGCACCCCGCCGTCCAGACCGAAGTCGTTCGCCAGTGGCGATGTTGCCGATATCTTGCCCAGCCCGGCATTGCTAAGCCGGCTAATCCCACCGCCGGCCGATAGTTCCAGGGCCTGGCTCCAGGAGGAAACGCCCAGAACTAGCAGCAATAGTTTTTTCATCATAGCGGGGGAGTCTTTCCCTGGACGATGACAACGTGGACCTCGCCAGGCCCGTGGACGCCGCGGACAAGGAACTGTTCGATATCGCCGGTCCGGCTCGGACCGGTGATTAGAACCATGGCGCTCGAATCGGCGTCGACGGGACGGGGTGTCATTGAAAGCATCTCATCCAGATTGGTAAGCAACCTGTCCTGCGGAACGACGGCGATATGAACCGGCGGAAGGAGCGAGACCAGCCTGGGCTCCTCGGGAGACGCACGGAGAACGATGGTTCCGGTTTCGGCCAGCAGACAATAGGCGCTGGTTATTCCGACGCCGGCGGTGGCGCAAGCGTTCCGCAAATCCTCGGGGTTGGCGGAAACGCCGGTAACTTCAGCGATACCGCAAGCCCTTAGGTAGGGGTGCCCGGAGGCGACAGCCGTCTTTCCGTCCAGAAGCTTTTCGACCGCCGCCGCAACAAACGTCCAATCGGCAACGACAGTTACCGTCCCCAGGAACCGCAATTCAAAACGCGCCAGCTTTGCCGCCGGCGATTGATGCGAAACGCGAAGCAACGGCTCCGGCGGAGGCAGCGGTTTTTGCCCGAGCTTACGTCCCAGCGCGGCGCGGACCCTTTCCATGATGACGTCACGGGATTCCATGGCTATTTCTTACGCTCTTTCCAAAGTTCCCGAAATGACTTCCGCGGAGCGGCCGGCAAATCGCGCTCGCTACGCCATGCCGCGAGTGGACCGATATTGAAGCCCATTAAAGAGCGGCCAATTCTCGCCGCTAGCGCGTACATGCCCGGACGCCGCATCAGCCATGCCCAAACTTGAAAGGCACTCCGGTCCGCCGGGTTCGCCGTGACTAGTTCTTTGCGTAATTTGAGCAACAGACCGGGAATGTCGATCTTTACCGGACATACTTCCGCGCAAGCGCCGCATAAGGACGAGGCAAAAGGCAGCCACGTGTCTTTCTCCTTCCCTTGAAATGACGGTGTGATCACCTTGCCGATAGGGCCCGAGTAAACCCACGGATAGTTATGTCCGCCTATCTTGCGGTAAACCGGACACGCATTCAGACACGCGCCGCAGCGAATACACTGCAGCGACTCCCGCTGTTCCGGATCGGCCAATAACTTCGTCCGTCCAGCGTCCAGCAAAACCAGATAAAACTCTTCAGGTCCATCGAGTTCGCCCTGGCGGCGGGGACCGGTAACGATGGATGTGTAACTCGTCAACGCCTGGCCCGACGCGCTGCGGCCCAGGAGGTCCAGGAACACGGCCAGATCGCGTGCGCGGGGGATTACCTTTTCAATCCCTGCAATTGCTACATGGACTTTCGGGGCCGAATGCGTCAGCCTCGCATTCCCCTCATTTTCAACGATGACGACCGCTCCCGAATCGGCCAGCAGAAAATTTGCCCCCGTTATTCCGATACCAGCGGAAAGAAACTTTTCCCGCAGCACGCGCCGCGCTGTCATCGCCTGGTTTTCGATCACCGTATCGTGTTCGATGCCCAGCTTTTCGGTAAAGATATCGGCAACGTCGTTCCTCGTCATGTGGATCGCCGGAGCGACGATATGGAAGGGCCGCTGACCCGCGAGTTGCAGAATATATTCGCCCAGATCGGTTTCGACGGCCTCCAGTTCGTGATGCGCGAGACGATCGTTCAAATGGATCTCCTCGCTCGTCATCGACTTCGACTTGACGATCAAGTTGGCCTCCCGCTCTTTGGCCAATTTGACAATGAAGTCCGCCGCCTCCTCGCCAGTGGAGGCCCAAATGACTTTGCCGCCGCTGTCCTCTACGGCGCTTTCCAATTGGAGTAGATAAACGTCGAGGAAACTCAGCGTGTGCCGCTTAATGGCCGCCGCGCGGGTCCGGAGGTCTTCGTATTCGGGAAGTTGATCGGGAGCAACGGCCCGCCGGCGATTCTCCTTGAACCGCCCGGTGTTGTTATAGATGGCCAGTTGCAGATTGGCGTCGGCAAGCGTTTTACGAATGGCGGTTTCGGGAGCGCTCATAGAAATCCTATCCGCGGGAGGCAAGAACTTCGGCTAAGTGAAGCGTCTCGACCTTATGGCCGCCACGGGACAGCGCACCGCGCAATTGCATCAGGCAACTGGAGTCTAGCGACACCACGTGCGACGCACCGGTTTGTAGAATCGAATCGACCTTCGTCCGGGCCATCGCGCCCGAAATCTGCGCGAACTTTACCGAGAAAGTCCCCCCAAATCCGCAGCACTCCTCGGCCGCTTCCATCTCGACGAGTTCGAGATCCTTTACCATTCCCAAAAGCCGGCGGGGCGCGTCCTTAAGCCCGAGTTCACGGAGCGCATGGCAGGAGTCGTGATACGTGATTTTGTGCGGGAACCGCGCGCCGAGGGAATCGAGATTGGGAAGGCTGAGCAGGAATTGCGAAAATTCAAAGACCCTGGGCGTTAACGCGTCCACGCGCGCCAGCGCGACGGGGTCGTGCGCGAAGAGGTCCGCGTAATGATGAGTGATCATCGAGGTACAACTGCCGGAGGGAACGACGATTGTCTCCGCGCCGTCAAAAGTATCGACGAAATGCCGCGCTACCGCGCGGGCTTCCCGCTGGTAACCGCTATTGAACGCCGGCTGCGCACAGCAGGTCTGAGCCTCGCGAAACTCCACCTCCAAGCCGAGACGTTCCAAGACGTCAACCATCGCCATTCCGGCATTCGGGAAGAGTTGGTCAACGATACAAGTGACAAAAATCGCGACACGGCGCGGCATGACTCTCGATTGTATCACCGGGTGAGCCAATGTCTCCCCGCGCGAAGGGATTACAATGAAAGCGTGCGACGCCGTCATCTCCTTTTCCTTCCCGCCATGGGCGTTTGGGCCGCCGAATCAAAATTCAATTCGCTGCGCGGAACGTTGCGCGCCGGCGAACCGCCCACGGTGGAAACGGCCGATGGGCGCCGCGTCGAAGTCGACGGCGACGATCAGGTCCGCGGAGTTCTGCGGGATAAACGCGTGATTGGCGGCGAGGTGGAAGTTCTCGGACAACTGGATCCTAAAGGCGTTTTCCAGGCCGCGCCCATCCATGAGAATCCGCTGTTTATGCACCGGGGCGGCAATCGCCTGTATGTGACATACTGGTGCGACATCTGTGCCATCCGGACGCGCACGCCGGGTATCTGCTGGTGCTGCCGGGAAGACACGGAACTTGACCTTCGGGACCGTAAAGACTAGTGAAACTCACCCTCCTATTCCCTGCCCTACTCGCTATGACTGCCCTTACCGAAGCCGCCCAATATGAGGCGCGCACCAGTTCCGAAGACAGTATCGGAACGCTCACCCTTCGCGACAGCGTGAATGACGTAACGGTATCGATCGTCCCGTCGCTCGGCAACAACGCCTACCGCATGCTGGTAAAGGGCAAAGACGTCTTTTGGTCGCCGTACCAGAAGCTCGCCGGCTTTAAGGCCAAGCCGACGCTGCTCGGAAATCCATTTCTGGCGCCGTGGGCTAACCGGCTCGACCAGCACGCATTCTTCGCCAACGGTAAAAAATATGTATTGAATCCAGAGTTGAAGAACTACCGGTCCGATGGCAATCAACTGCCCATCCATGGACTGGTGAACTTCAGTTCGCACTGGAAGATGATCGGAATCGGCGCAGACGAAAAGAGCGCTTGGGTCACCAGCCGGCTCGAATTCTTCCGGCTTCCGGAATACATGGCGCAGTTCCCATTCGCCCACACCATCGACATGACGTACCGCCTCGCCAACGGCATCCTGGAAGTGGAGACCGAGGTGACCAATCTGTCGTTTGAGAAAATGCCGCTTATCATTGGCTACCACCCTTATTTCCGCGTTCACGACGCGCCGCGCGCGGAGTGGAAAGTTACCCTCCCGGCTAAACTTCACGTCACTCTAAATAGCAAGTTGACGCCGACCGGCGAGACGACCCCCAATACCTACAGCGATCCGCACATACTCGCCGCCACCCAGTTGGATGATGTTTTCACCGGCCTGGTACGGGACGCCTCGGGCCGCGCGGAATTCTCGGTACAAGGCAAGCAGCAGAAAGTCGCCGTCATCTACGGTCCGAAGTTCCCCGTTGCCGTAGTCTACGCCCCCGCCGGTGCAAACCGCGACTTCATCTGTTTCGAGCCGATGACCGGCATAACGAACTCGATGAACTTAGCTCACGAAGGCAAATACAAGGAGTTGCAATCCATTGCCCCGGGCGGCGTCTGGAAAGAAAGCTTCTGGATCAAGGCGACTGGGTTCTAAGAACGCGCAAGAACGAAAACGGGGATCGATCCTTACCGGATCGATCCCCGTATTTACCTTGCGGGGGGTAAAACTATTTGACCGGAGCGGGCTTGGGCTTGGCCGCGGCTGGAGCCGCGGAAGCCGGTGCGGCCGCCGCGCCGGGTGCATTCTTGTCGAACAGTTCCACTATCTGCCGGGTGATATCGACTGAAGTGGAGGCGTAGAGAATGGGACTGGCTTGCGCGCTAACGTCGATAACGACCGCGAAACCGTTGTCGCTGGCGTATTTGTCGATGACGGCCATCACCTTCCCGCCGATGTCCTGGAACAATTTCTGCTGCTCCTGATCGAGTTCGGCTGAGGCATCCTCGCCATCACGCTGCAAAGCTTTCTGCTTGACGTCGATGTCGCGCATCAGCTTGTTCTTCTGTTCTTCACTGGCGGTGTTGGAACTGGCGCGCAGTTGCGCCTGGAGCGCCTGGATCTCTCCCTGGCGTCCTTCAATTTCCTTCCGCTTTGGCATGAACCGGGTTTCCAGTTCTTTCGCCGCCTTTTGTCCGTCTTTCGTGCCGATAATGGCATTTTGCAGATGGATGATGGCGATTTTCGTCGGCGGTGCTTGGGCGGGCAGGGTTAAGGTGGCGCCGGCCAGCAGGGCGGGCAGCCAGAACATCGTTCGATTCACTTTAAGGACTCCTGAGGGCAGTGGAAGTATTGTATTAAGTTTACCGTTACGGACGGGCGGCTCGGAAGGCCCCTAGAACGTGCGGCTAATCGTGAAACGGAACGTCTTCCGTCTCTCAAAGAATGGTGACGCTTGACCCCAGGTAGCTACCGAATTGATAAACGTCGCCTGGTTGGGGAACGAAGACCGGTCAAGCACGACCGGCGGTTGAAGCACTTGCTGCACGATTGTGGGGTTGTAAGCCCAGTAAAAACGGAACGGCGCGTTCACAACCGGCATCATGATCTGCATTTCGAGGCCCGTCGACGTCCGGAGTTTTTCAGTTCCGGGCGCCACCAGAATGCGGTTATCGAATCCGGCCGAGGGATGGCTGAAGTTCAGTGAATCCACTCGATCCTGGTTCATCTTGAGCTGGCTGCGAAGCGACATTTTGTTTAAGCCGGCATCGAAGAATGCGGCCAATGTAACCGGGCCAAAAATCGGAATCCGGTATTCAAAGTTGGCGACGCCCTGGGTGTCGCCTCCCGGAAAGATCAGTTGATAAGTGGGGATACTCTGCGTGACAGCCTGGAACGCCGTGGTTCCATCCGCCTGCAATATTTTCTGGGTACGCGAGGATCCATCGTCGTTTAAAACCGGAACGGTCGCTTCCGAGGCGATATACGCCATCGGGCTAACGCCGAAGATTTCAAAGCCGCGAACGTCATTCTCGCCGCCCATGTAAACCCGGTTAAACGGGGGAGCCGTCTTTCCACCGTACCCGGCCACCAGGCGCCCAAGGACGCGGTAGCCAATCACATGCCCCTTCTTAAAACCAGCCCGGAACATCGTGTGGCTAAGCGTCGGTTCGATCAGGTTGACGTTTCCACCCAGGAAACTGCCAGCGAAGGTCGTCGAGAAGAACAGGCTCTTCCCACGGCTCGGCGTGATCGGGTGATCCACCGTGTTGTATTGGAAGGACGGAACGACCTTGCTGGTGCGGATACCGCTGAGTTGATTCGGTCCGCCAAGACCCTGGAAGTTGACGTATTGGAAGTACTGCGTACTCGATTCGGTCAGTGTCTGGATCTTGGAAACGTCATAGCCGTAGCTCATCGTCCACCGCGCAAATGTCCGGCGATACTGGCCTGAAGCGAACACCGTGAACCCGCGGCCGTTCGAAACATAGTTCAACAGGTTGCTGGAACCCAACTGCTGATAGAGAGGGATGAGATTTCGGCCGCTAAGCAGCGAGACTTCGCGAGCCTGATCGTAATTGAACCGCTGCATGTAGATCGTAAAACCGGTCTGAATGGGGCGGTCAAGTAAATAAGGTTCGGTAAAGCTAAAGGTGACGTCGCGGATACGGTCGCCGATCTGGCTGTTGATTCCGAGCGTCTCGCCAAGGCCCAGGAAGTTGTTCGTCGAATACCCGAAGGCGACGAAACTCCCGGCGATACCGCTGACGCCGCCGGACAACTGCACCGAATTCTTCCCGCGTTCCTTAACTTTCAGCGTGATATCCACCGTGTTGGTTCGGGTGTCGCGTTTGATCTCCGCGGCCTCGCCTTCCTTCAGGGCTTCAAAATAGCCAAGCTGATTCAGGCGAAGGATGCTGAGCTCCCAAAGGCGCGTCGAAAACATATCGCCTTCGTCAACCAGCACTTCCCGTCGAATCACCTTGTCGCGGGTCGTCGTGTTGCCGGAAAAATCCAACCGGCGTACGAAAAACTGCTTGCCTTCATCCACGTTCAGCGTGAAATCGACCTTATCGGTACCTATCACTGGATTGATATCCGGTTCCGGAACCATGTCGATGTAGCCGAACTCGCCATACAGTTTGCGAATCTGCTCCAGGCCCTTGCGCAACTTCGCGGTGGAGAACGTATCTCCGACCTTCATCTGAAACACGTTCTGCAGGATGCTCTCCGGCGTGCGAAAGAGCTTCATTCCAACGGCATTCAAATTTTGGAGCTTGTACAGGCGGCTCTCTTCGATATTGAGAGTGAGATCGGCCTTCTTGCCTGGCTTATTTGGCTTGAAAATCGGAATCGAAAGTCCCGACCCGCCCGTATCGCGAATCGTAACTTTGTGTTCGCCCGCTCGCGTGGTGAAGTAGCCCTTCTCCTGGTAGAAGCTTTGAACCCGTTGTTTGTCCTCTTCCAGTTTGGACGAGTCGTACGTCTTGGCAAAAATGTTCTCGAGGAAGATAGAGCGCGGGATGCCAATCGGGTGCAGATTCTTCATCGCGCGGATTACGGTCCGGTCATTGAAAACCTGGTTGCCCTCGATCGTGATCTTGCCCATCTTTACTTTCGGGCCCTCAGTCACCTTAAAGACCACCTCCATCGTGGAAGGGGGAATCTGCCGCAACTCAGGTTCGACGGTCGCATACTGCCGACCACGTTCCGCCAGGTACTCCTTCAACACGATGGCGGCACGTTGGACCTTATTCGGGTCATATTGCGATTCCACTGTCAATCCCACGCGCCGCTCTTTAAAGCGGTCGAGAATTTCGGAAACAGTGATCGACTTTGCGCCATCGTATTTGATTGAACGGACAATCCGGCGTTCCACCACGACAAATCGGAGAATGTAACCGGTACGGCCCTCTTCCTTCTCCACCGAAATATCGTCAAAGCGGCCCGAATTGTACAACGTCATGAAATCGCGCCGAATGCTCTCTTCGTCAATCCGGTCGCCCTTCCGGGTTTGGATCATGGATCGCAAAGTGTCCTGGGGCACGCGGCGCGCGCCGCGAAACTCCACAAGCTCAATTACATCTTCGACTTTCCCAGTCGGCGTCGGTTCCGTTGCCGGTTTGGGCTCCTCTAACTGCGGCGCGCCGGGCTTGGCCGGTTCCGGCTTCGGAGCCTCCGGCTTAACGGGCTCCGCCGCTTGCGGAACCGTTTCAAACGGATTCGGCGACGCTGGCTTCGCAGGTGTTGGCTTGGGAGGCGTAACCGGTGGTTGCTGGCAATAGAGCGAGCTTGCTCCCAGGCAAGCAAAAACTACTGTCAGAAACGCAAAGGCAGGTCGCGACCCCCAGACATTCATGAACTTCCACAGAGCCCCCGTCGCGAACGCGTCCAAATTACGCGAGTTCAACAGGGGCTGCAGGCTTCCGAGCCCGGCATGCTTCATTAAGCGGTAGATCCTTTCCACTCTGCGACTCTCTTGGTGACGCACCTGGACTGTCCCCGGTTTCCACGCAGGTGAGCAGCCATCCGTGATGCGACACACAAACTAATCAGTTTACCTGATCCGGGGGAACGGGTTCAAACTTCGCAAGTGTTACGTTTCCCAAACGGAGCCCAATTGCCGCGCCCGTTGGGAGTTCCGGCTGAGCGCCGCGCCGAACAAAAAGTAGGCCAGCAACGTCGCCGGCAGGGGCATCATTCGGCTAACAACCGGCGCAACTGTAGGCCAAAACGCATACATCAGCAGAAAATACCACACCCCCGCTGCCGCGAAAGAGCAGAATAGGTGCAGCCAGTAGTTCGATATTTTGGCCGCCACAAGGGACCACAATGCGCCGCCGATACCATGTAAAAAGAAATGGGTGGAAGCGCCGGCCAGGGTCGCGATGCCGAAACCCATCGAAAAAACCCGGTTGTGGTAAACGCTGGCGCCCCACAGATTCAGCATCGCCCACCAATACTGACGCTCCAGAAACGCATCCATCGCGAACCACGCAATCATTACCGCCGCTCCCAAAACCCCGCTCTCCAATCCTGCCAGCAGCCTGGGCACCGCGCCGGGAATCGGGGCGATATAGACGGGCGGAGGCGCGGGTGCAGGCAGTATTACAGGCTCATCGGCAAACGGGGGCGGCTCGGGAGGCAAGTCGTCCTGCGTCACCGGCTCGCCATCGCGGTAAGGAAGTTCCCCGTCCATGAAAATTTCGCTTCAAAAAGGCCTATACTAGCACATTCATGCCCATTCACCATTCTCGCTCAACGCAGCGGCGGGTCGTCGTTACAGGGATCGGCGCAATGAGCCCGAACGGAATCGGCCGGGAAGCATTCTGGGCGAATAGCCTCGCCGGAAAGAGCGGAGTTGGGACAATCTCGCAGTTCGATGCCTCCGGCCACCAGGTCCGAATCGCCGGTGAAGTCACCGGGTTCGATGAATCGCTGTGGGTCGACGCCAAGGAACGGCCGCACGTTGGCCGGGTAACCCCGTTAGCCCGCGCCGCCGCCGCCGAAGCCATGGCCGACGCCGGCATCGACCAGCACGGCATGAACCGCGTCCAACTGCGGGAGATCGGCGTCATCCTCGGCTCAGGCGGTGGCAGCCAGGCGTTCACTGAGGAGCAGTACCGGCTTTTTCATACCGGGCAATTCAAACAATGCAGTGTGTATGTTATACCGACGTCGACCATCGGAACGCTGGCCAGCGAAGTTTCAATGCACTTCGGCCTTCGCGGCTTCTCCCACGTCGTTTCCACCGGGTGCACCTCGTCGACGGACGCCCTCGGCTACGCAATGCGCATGATCCAGTCGGGGATGATCGACTGCGTCGTCGCCGGTGGCGCTGACGCTCCGCTTGCGCCGTTAATACTCCGCGGATTCCAGATGATGCGCATCATGACCCAGCGCTGGAACGACGCGCCAGAACGCGGGTCGCGTCCGTTTTCACGCGACCGCGACGGTTTTGTATTGGCGGAGGGAGCTTGGTTTTTTGTCCTCGAATCGCGCGAACGCGCTCTTGCCCGGGGGGCGCGGATTTACGGAGAACTCGCCGGATACGGTTCCACCTGTGAGGCCTACCACCGGGTGCGACTGGAGGAGTGCGGGGAAGAACCCGCCCGTTCGATTGCGATGGCCCTCGACGAAGCGGGCATCCCGCCGGAGGCCGTTGGCTATCTCCAATATCACGGTACGTCGACCGAACTGAATGATCGTATTGAGACCGCAGCCATCAAACTGGCCTTCGGGGACCACGCCGCCAGACTTCCGGGCAGCGCCTTGAAAAGCATGCTCGGCCACCCGCAAGGAGCCTGCGGCGCCGCCGGTGTCGCCGCTATTCTATTGGCTATGCGCGACGGAATCGTCCATCCGACCATAAACCTGGAAGAGGCGGATCCGCTGTGCGATCTAGATTATATCGCTGGATCAGCACGCAAATTGCAATTTGAATACGCCGTAGCTAACTGCATCGCCTTCGGCAGCAAGAACGCCGCTCTGGCGATCAGGCGACAGGTTTAGACCAAGTCTATTCCGGCTTCGGCGCCGCTCCCGCGTCTGCTTCGGCCTGCAACTCCTCGGCCCGCGCGTTCTCGGCGGCGTAGTAGTAGGAGTGATAGTAGGTGTATTTGCTATAGAGTTCGCCTCGCCGGGCGCCGTTGACAGAGATACCCAGTACGTTGTTCTCACAAAGAGACTGCATCGCTCGGGTTACCGAGTCGATCGTCGTTGTACCAATGCGAACGACCAACACCGTTCCGTGACAAAGCGTCGACAGAAGATTTGCGTCGGCGGCGAACAATAGGGGCGGCGTGTCGAGGATGGTCCAGTTGAACACCGTTGGCAGACAATCGAAGAGGACTTTAACTTCTTCCAGGTTGAGGAGTTCAAGCGGATTCAGCACCGCTTCGCCGGCCGGCAAAATGTAAAGGTTCGTCCCCGCGACCTTCTTTATAACCTCGTGCAACTCCGCCTTGCCCATCAGGTAATCCGTAATTCCAGGACTGCGGTCGACCTGGAACATGGAGTGCACAATCGGGCGCCGGAAATCGAAGTCGGCCAGCAGCGTCAGGTTTCCGGAAAGCTGGGCTTCGGCCAACGCCAAATTCACCGCCGTAAACGACTTGCCTTCCGCTGGAGACGGCGAGGTCACGACGATGTTGTGAATCGGGCTAAGGCTCTGTAGGTGGTTAAGCCGGGTACGAAGCGTCCGAAACTCCTCCGCGGGCGCCTCGCTAGGCCTCGTCGCGTCCAGTAAATGGGCGTCCGCCAGGGGTTGAAACGCCACTTCCTGCACGCGCGCGAGCACTTCATGCATGTTCGGAATAGTTCGGGCGGCAACTCCTGGTGTCCGGTATACCGGCGTTCCAGGAGCCATCGGCGTCAGACCGGCCGCCGCCAAACCTCGCGAACCCTGCCGTTGCTGAGGAGGTGCCGATGGCTGTATCGCCCCTGACAACTCAGCCCGGCGTAATGCTTCGTGAACTTTGCTCATGTATCTAAATCCTTCGGCATACGTATTGTAGGCTAGCTGCTGGCCGTAAAGTGATAAGCGATAGAGCCGCCCATAACAAGCGCGCCCAACACAATTGCGGTTGACCAACCCAGGAGCGTCACTCGTTTCCGGCGTTTCACGACAATGTCGCCTTCCAGCAACGGCACACAGCCGAGTACGGTCAACTGCGTATACGCCCGGACATCCTTCAAATTCTTCAACGTGGTGTCCTTCATCTCACGGATTCCCACCAGCATCAACCCCACTAACAAACCGATCGCGGCCCCGCCGGCGATGATAAATTCGCGCTTTGGCTCGGATGCCGTCACCGGCAGGGAGGCCTGATCGAGCAGATCCAGCGTCTCGCCCTGCTTGTTGCGGATAATTGCGGTACCTCTCGCCGATTCGTCTTGATTCTTCTTCAAAGAATTGTACGTCTGCTTGGCTTGCTCGTAGTCCCGATTTAGGAGCGCGTAGGCCTGGCTCGATAGCGGTGCCGAGGTAATCCGGCCCTGGTAGGCTTTTGCCTGTTGGGATGTCCGGCCTATCTCCGTCGTGAGATCCTGAACCTCGGCGTTCTTCGCCTGGATCATCGACTCCATCTGCTTAATATTGGCGTCAAGAGCCTGCATTTCCTTCGTGACGACCACGCGTCTCGGCACCTTCGACTTTTCGGCGGCCGCCACCTTTTTTGCTTCCTCGTCGCGGCTTTCCTTATCGAGCCGGACCAACTCATCGCGCTGACGGCGCAGTACCGCCAGACTCGACACAATTCGCCTGATTTCCGGATGAGAGTCCGTATACATTTCCTTGTATTGAGTCAGCGCCTGCTCGCCTGCGGTGATTTCCCGGTTCTTCTGCGCCAGTTCTTCATTCTTGGCCTGCGCGCGCAAGGGATCCACCGGGGCCATCGACGCCGTTTCCGTTGCCTTCGACAACTGGTCACGCAAAATCCTCAAGTTCGATTCCATCAGGAGTTTTTCCTGGTTCACCCGGCTGATGGAGGCGTTCGTCTGGCTGATTCGTTGATCCAGTGAATTCATCGCCGCGAAGTTAACGCCCTGATCGTCTGGTAGCGTTCCGACATTCTTGATCTTGAAGTCGGCCAACTTCGATTCAATCTCTTCCAGCGTCTGTTTCGCCTTCACCACTTCCGTCGTCAGGAAGTCGGTGGTCGTTTGACTCTGCGTCATCGTCTCCCGCTCGTTTTCATTGATCAAACGGCTCACGATATCGGCGGTAACTTTTTGTGCCAGAAACCGGTTTTCATATTGAAAGGAGATCGGAAACGCTCCGACGCTCTTCGTCGAATTCTGGAGATTCACCACTCCGATCTTGATATGCTTCGTGCGCATCTGCTCGATGATGTCTTCCATCGGCAGCCGCCGCCGCTCCCGCGGATACAAATCGTGCGTTTGAATAATGTTTGTCAAAGTGCTGCGGCTCAGCACGCCTTGCGCGATCGCGCTGATCCTCTCGGACAGCAACTGATTCAAATTGGTCTGCACATAACGGTCTGGAACCTGCGATGACGTGACGCGGATCAAGGCCGATGACTGGTATGTGTCCGGCCATAGAAACGCCACCACCGTCGCAATCACGATTCCGGCCCAAAACGGTCCAAAAATCCACGTCTTATGCCGCCGCACCATGTCCACGAAATCTTCAAAATCAGGCGCCCGGCGGGAAATTTCAAAATTATCTGTAGCTTGCATCCGAAACTCTGCTCCTTCAACCCAACTGCGTCAACTGAACCGAACTGACCTACCGAACGATAATGTGATCGCCGTTCTCTACCTGAATATTCTGTGTCATGTTTTTGCCTTTGATCACTTCTTCATAGTTGAACTTGATCTGCTTGTCACCGCGCAAAATCACGACTTTTTTCTTGTTCGCGAACTCCTGGAATCCGCCCGCCGCATTGATCGCTTCCAAAACGTTGATCGGCACCACGATCGGAAATATTCCGGTCCGCATCACCTGGCCCACCAGATAGTATTTTTTGCTGCCGACGCGAGCGATCGACACGCTGATCTCGGGTTTGTTGAAAAACTTAGAGTAGAGTTCGACTACTTTCGTCTGTACCTGCTCCGGTGTTTGATCCTGCACCGTGATCTCACCGGCCAACGGGAGCGTGATCCGGCCATCCGGCCGTACCACGAACATGCCAGAGACGTCCTTCTCCCGCCACACCATGATCGAAACGACATCTTCCGGTCCAATGCGGTAAGCTTTCGGATCAACCGGCGCTGCCGGCGTGTCCGCCGCAGGCAGATCCGCCGTCGCGTTCGCAGGCTTCGTCTCCTGAACCTTCGGCTTCTCCTGGCCCCCCGCGGCGACCAAGCCCAACATCATCAAAACGAAGAACTTACCTCTCCAGCTCCGCATCTTGTTGTAGTCTCCATCCGTCATTTCAAATATGCCTGCAAATGCGCCGAAGTCCTGGGACTCCCCAAACTAGTATCGACCATTCATTGTATCTCAGTAGGGCACTTGTGAATTCTGTACGCAATACGCCATAATCATTCGCGACCGCACGGTTATCGAAATATGCCATTTTTCCTCGCCAAGACCGACCCCGACACCTATTCCATCGAAGACTTCATTCGTGACAAAACAACCACTTGGGATGGCGTCACCAACGCCCTCGCCGCGCGAGCCATTTCTACGATGGCGAAAGGCGACAAAGTGTTTCTTTATCATTCCCTCGGCGCGTCCGCGGTCGTCGGTTTGGCAACGGTTGTCTCGGCGCCCCGCCTCGATCCCAAGAACCCAAAATCCTGGATCGTCGACATGAAGTTCGTCGCTCGCCTCGACCCGCCGACCTCGCTGAAAACAATTAAAGAGTCCGGCCTTTTCGAAGAGTTCGCCTTGGTCCGCAATAGCCGCCTCTCCACCATGCCCTGCCCCGGCCCCTTCGTCGACTGGCTCCGCTCGCGTTATCCAAAAACGAAGTTCTAAAGCAATCCCAGTTTGCCGAGGTATCGGCAAACTAGCGACACAGGTAGCCCGACCACGTTGAAATAGCACCCTTCAATCCCGGTTATGTACCGTGACGCCACCCCCTGAATCCCATACCCGCCAGCCTTGTCCATCGGCTCTCCCGTCGCCACATACGCATCGATTTCCGCCGGAGTCATCGGTCCGAAACGGACGGCGGTAACGGCCGCGTCAATGAATAGTTCGCTTCGATAGAACAGGCAAATCCCCGTGATCACCTCATGGGTTCGTCCGGCCAATTTCGTCAACATTTGTACCGCGTCCGCCGCATCCGCCGGCTTCCCTAGAATTTCAGAACCCAACACCACGGTTGTATCGGCCGCCAAAACACAGGCGTCTCCCCCTCGCGGAATTGCCATTGCCTTACCTACAGCCAGCCGTCGAACGTATTGTTGCGGTGCTTCGCCGTCGCGAACGGACTCGTCGATTTCCGCCGCCCGGACCGCAAACGAAACCCCCGCACGCGTCAGCAACTCGCTGCGGCGTGGAGATTGGGAGGCAAGAATAATCATTCATCTACTATGGTAGGTCCTGCTGGAACCCATTTGTTAAACTGGCAGGATGCTCATTGGGGTTACTGGGTTAGTTTTGCTATTTTCACTTTCCGTGTTCGGCCAAGGCACTACATCACGCCTCCTGGGTGTGGTGAGCGACGCCACCGGCTCGTCCGTGGCTAACGCCAACGTCACGCTCACCAACGAAGGCACCGCTGCCGCATTCAATACCAAAACCAGCGACAACGGCGCTTATACCTTCGATTCCATTCAACCCGGTCTGTATACGCTGGGCGTCGAAGCGAATGGCTTCCGGAAGTATTCCGCCAAAGGGAACCGTGTCTCCATCGGCCAGCCGACGACGATCAATTTGTCGCTCCAGCTCGGCACCTTGACAGAAGTGGTAGAGGTGTCCGGTGCAGCGGAAGTCGTTCAAACCGCTACCTCCGGCAATTTCGGCCAACTGCTTGAAGAGAAAACGATTAAAGATCTCCCGATCGTTGGCACGCGCGGTCGCAACCCCCTCCAACTCCTCGAGATTCAGCCCGGCGTCAGTTCCGGCGCCAACACCGGCGGCGGCGTCCATATCCATGGCGCCCGCGATCGTTCCTGGAACTTTACCCTCGACGGCATCGACGTCAATGAATCTTCCGCCGGCGGCTCCAACTTTACCCCGCTCCGGCCGAATCCGGACATGCTTGCCGAATTCCGTGTCCTTACCGGCAACTTCACCGCCGACTCCGGCCGGAACTCCGGCGGCCAGGTCGCCATGGTCACCAAGTCCGGAACCAATGAGTTCCACGGCTCCGGCTTCTGGCTTTATCGCACCCCGCGATTCAACGCCAATGAATGGCAGAACAACCTCAATCTTCTCCCCAAGCGCCAGTTCGTTCAGCAGATCTTCGGGGGATCCCTCGGCGGCGCAATCATTAAGAATAAGACGTTTTTCTTCGCTAACGGCCAGGGTTTGAAGGCGTTGGAAACTGACATCGTCACCCGCACGGTCTACACCGCTGAGGCTCGCCAAGGCCTCTTCCGCTACATGAGCAACGGCGGCCGCAACTTGCCCGCCGGCGTCGCCAATGCCAGTGTCGACTTCGCCGGCAGACCCACCAACGCCGCCGCTGTCAAAAGCTACAACATGTTCACCGGCGACCCCAGCCGGGCCGGCCAGGATAAATCGGTGGCCGCCCTAATCGCCCAGACACCCCTGCCCAACCGCTTCGATTTCGGCGACGGGCTCAATACCGCCGGCTACATCTTCAGCACCCCCGCCCTCGAACGTCAGAACGACATCGTCACCAAAATCGACCACATTTTCGATAACGAAAACACCATCTACTTCCGCTACGCCTTCGGCCAACAGGACAGCAACTGCGACCGCGGCAACGGCGGCCAGCCGCTGTTTCCCGGTGCGACCTGTCTGGTCAACACCGCCCGTACTCCCCGCAACTTAGCGGTAAACTGGCGCACCAATCCGTCGCCGAACATCACCAACGAATTCGTAATCGGCTACAACAGCTTCGGCTTTATCTTCGACCAGCCTTTGGCTTCGCTGACCGAATATTCCCTGACCGGAGCCCCCGTTACCGTCCTTACCGATCGTTCCTTCGGCAACAACCGCACCGTCCGCACCGCGCAACTCGTCGACAACTTCTCCTGGATCAAAGGCGCCCATGCGCTCAAGTTCGGCATCAATGTCCGACTCCAACGACAGGTTGACGACCGTGGCTCGGTAGGGGGTTTGAACGCCAATCCCTCCGTCAATTTCTCCATGGTCATTAATCCCGTTGACCCGGCTGCCTTCGGTCTGCCGGCCGACATTCAGGTTGCTAACGACCGCCCTGCTCTCCAGTCCAACATCAATTTCATGCTCGGTCGCGTCGGTCAGCGCTCGGTCGGCTTCGTGTCGGCGGGAGATAAATTCGTCCCCGGCCGCTTCGCCTTCATTACCGATTACCCGGAATACGACCTCTACATACAGGACTCCTGGAAGGTTAAGAAAAACCTCACCCTGGATTTCGGTCTCCGCTGGGAAGCCAAGCTCGCCGCTACGAACCCTGACGACCGCATCCGCCGGCCCGACACTCCCCTGGTTGCCGGAGCCGCGCCCACAACCACCGCCAAATGGGTTAACGCCAAACTCTACGACAGCGATCTGAACAACTTCGGTCCATCGATCGGATTCGCCTGGGATCCGTTCGGGACCGGCAAAACCTCCATCCGCTCGAATTTCCGCACGGCCTTTGATCGCATCCCCACTTTCCTCTTCGCCTCCGCGATTTTCCCCAACATGCCCGGCGAAACGATTGGTATCTCCGACCAGACCTACGGCCAGGCCGGAGGCCGCTTGGCCGGCTTGCAACCCATCGCGCCGCCTTCGGTCACGCCGTCGTCGCTCTCTCAGCCGCCCGCCTTTAGCAACAACGCCATCACCGTCGTCGACCCGAACTTCCGTTCCGCCGTCACCAATCAGTGGTCGCTTTCGCTACAACGCGAGATCATTAAGAATACGGTGCTTGAAATCTCCTATTTCGGCCGGCGCGGATATGGGCTGATGGATGCCTACGGAGCCCATCAGGCCGATATTTACGGGAATGGATTCGCCCAGGGCTTCAATGAAGTGAAAGCCGGCGGCGAGTCCGCGCTCTTCAACCGCGTGCTTTCCGCTGACTCCCGCATCAACGCCGGCGAGACCGCCTCCCGTATGATTCGCCGCCTGTTCCCCAACGACCTTACCAACAACAACGCCGGCGGCTTGGCCGCGAACTTCGCCTCCCGCCTCCAAAATGGCCGCTCCGTCACCGACCTCTCCGGCGCCGGACCGTTCTTCTTCTGGCCCTTCCCGCAGTTCAGCACCGTCAACACCATCGACTCCAACTCCTTCTCCACCTATAACGGCGTTGAGTTCCTGGTGGAGCGGCGCTTCTCCTCAAACCTCTTCGTCAACGCCAACTACACGTTCTCGAAATCTCTCGACACTCGCAGCTACGACCCGGCGTTTACTGTCGTCAGTGGCGGCTCCAATCAAAGCGCCTCTTCTACTCCGTTCGACATCAACAATCGGCGGCTGAACTACGCCCGCAGCGATTTCGACCGCACGCACGCGCTGAAAACTACGTTCAGTTACGATCTGCCCTTCGGCCGCGGCCAGCGCTTCGGCAGTTCCGCCGGACGAATGGCCCACCATGTCATCGGCGGATGGCGCATGGCCGGCATTTTCACCCTAACCTCCGGACGGCCTTTCACCGTATTTTCCGGTCAAAGCACCGCGTCGAACGTCGTGAATTCGCTTGCCGATTGCACCGGCAGCACCCGAAAAGACGGCGCGGCGCTCACTGATCCGGGTACCGGTTTTGTTTTCTACTTCGATGAAGCGCAGCGCGCGAAGTTCTCGATTCCCGCCGCCGGTTCCATTGGGAACACCGCGCGCAACTTTTTCGAAAGCTCCCGGTTCGTCAACTTTGACGCCTCCTTCGCCAAACACCTGAAGTTGGCCGAGAGGTACAACCTGGAAATCCGCGCCGACATCACCAACCTGACAAACACTCCCACGTTCGGGTTGCCAACCACGTCATTCATTTCAGCCACCTTCGGCCGCATTCGCGACTCCGTGCTCAGCAGCTCGCGCAAAATTCAAATGGGCGCGAGGTTCTATTTCTAATATGGAGCTTCCTTTAGGAACTTACTGCCGGGTTGCCATCGGCGATCCGCTGCACGGGCTATACCACGACGAAGAGTACGGGTTTCCCGTCGAAAGCGACGCCGCGCTTTTCGAACGGCTCGTGCTCGAAATCAATCAGGCGGGCTTGAGCTGGGCCACAATCTTACGCAAACGCGCCGGTTTCAAGGAAGCGTACCGCGGATTCGATATTGATGTCGTAGCCGCGTTCGGCGAGTCGGATGTCGCCCGGCTTCTCGCCGACGCTTCGATTATCCGGAACCGCCTGAAAGTCGCTGCCGCCATCGAGAACGCGCGCCGTCTGCAAGCCATTCGCGACCAGGATGGTTCCTTCCGCGCCTGGCTCGACCGCCATCACCCACTCGAAAAACAGGAATGGGTGAAGCTCTTCAAATCGACATTCCGGTTCACCGGCGGTGAGATCGTCGGAGAGTTTCTTCTCAGCACCGGCTACCTTGCCGGAGCCCATCACGCGAGTTGTCCGGTCGCGCGACGGGTCCTGGCGAAAAAACCGGCTTGGAGCAGGTGACAATTGGGATCAATTACAGAACGTAAGCTATCATGATCAGTTGCTGGGGAGGCCGTACGTCCGCTCGAAGTTATTTTCCGCTTGTGCTGGTAGTTCCGATCTTATTCATCACGACGATAAGTTGCACGCGAACGGAACCCGCGTCCAGCCATGTCAACGGGGCGGCTAACGAAAACCGCACGTTTAACGACGCGGCCCGATTCCTGGCCGGCATGGCGTCTACTCCCGGGAGCGCTTACGCCGAATTGGAGAAGTCGCCCGCCTGGCTGAAATACGCCGGCGAGATGAGCGAAGCCTGGAAGGCTGCCGACAAGAAACGGATGCAACCGGTCCGCGAATTCCAGAAGCGCGAACTCGGCGGAGCGGACGCCAAAAGCAACTTCATCTTCTACCCTTTCAGCGGACCCGATGTCGTCTACATGCAGGGCTTCTATCCCAACGGATCGGTCTACGTCCTCGCCGGCCTGGAACGCCCTGGAACTATTTTGGAACCGGCTGCTTACGTGGCCGCCGATCTCGAAGCTCAACTCGACGGCATCCGCCGCGGTAGCGCTTCGCTCTTCGAACGGAGCTTTTTCGTCACCGGCGAAATGTCCCGGCAGTTGCGTGGCCAGTTAGTCGACGGCGTGCTTCCCGTCATACTCATGTTGCTCGCCCGGACCGGGAACTCCATCGAGAATGTGCGCAACGTCGGAATCGACGACGCCGGCAAGCTAGTGGATCTTCCCCATGCGCAGCCAAAACCCGGCCCTCAACCCGACGGGTTGGAAGTCATCTACCACAAGGATGGCGAGCAAAAGCAGCGTAAATTGTACTACTTTCGCCTCGATTTGGGGCCTGGATTGGACAAAAATCCGGCTTTTTTGACGTTTTTGGAGCCATTTGGGAAGGCCGAAACGCTCATCAAAAGCGCTTCCTTCCTCCTGCATTGGGGTACTTTCACGAAATTGCGCGAATTTATCCTCGCCAATTCCGTCAAAATCGTCCAGGACGATACCGGTGTCCGGTACGACGTGTTTAAAAAGCGCGGTTGGAAGGTCAAGTTGTACGGCAGCTACGGACGCCCGGACCGGCCCTTCGAAAAACAGTACCAAAACGACATGCGAGAGGCGTTTGAGACGCTTGGCCGCGTGAAACCGCTTGGTTTTTCAATGGGTTACGGCACGGGTCGCCGCGCCTCTCACTTAATCGTCGCCGAACACCCCTGATCTTTGGCGGCCAACGTGCTTAAACACAAGCATGTTGGACCGAATCGCCGCCAAACAAGAACACTATCTGGACCTGTTGAGCGCCCGGCAAAAGCTGGTCGCCTCCAACCTCGCCAACGCCGAAACGCCAGGATATGTCACCAAGGACATCGATTTCCAGCGGGAATTCCTGACGCTGGCTAAGGGCCAGGCGGCAACTGTCCAGGAACCGGAAGGGCTGGAATTTCGCAATGACGGCAACAACGTCAGCATGGAGCGAGAGACCCGCTTACTGGCTGAAAACGCCCTTCGTTTTCAACTAGTTAGCATGATGGTGAAGGGCAAGTTCCGGGCCGTCCGTTCGGCCCTCCAGGAAGGGCGCGGGTAATGAGCCTCTTCCATCTACTCTCGGTGAGCGCATCAGGACTGGAAGCCCAGCGCCGCCGCGCGGAAGTTCTCACCGAAAACCTCGCCAACGCCGAAACGACAAGAACTTCACAGGGCGGCCCTTACCGGCGAAAAGATGTCATCTTCGAGAGTGCCAATGCGGGACAACCGTTCCAATCGGTGTTCCACACTGAACTCGGTCCTGGCGTCGAAGGCGTCCGCGTCGCGGAGGTGGTTGAGGATCAACGGGAACCCGACCGGCGCTACGTTCCCGGGCATCCCGACGCGGATGCGCAGTGCTACGTCGCATTCCCGCGAATGAACCCCGCCGAGGACATGGTGGATCTCATGAACACCACGCGAAGCTACCAGTCGAATATTGCCGCGATGTCGGCCGTGAAAGACATGATCCAGCGCTCCCTGGACCTGATGAGGTGATGGCAATGGACTCGATTCGCGGAATCAACCCCATCGCGCCCGTTCCCTCGATCGGCGGATTGGACAAGGCCGAAGCAACATCGGGCGGCAAAGAGTTCGGGGATCTGTTCACTGAAGCGGTCGGGCGCGTTGAGCAGTACCGCGCCAAGGCGGAGGAGTCGGCGAATGCCTTCATGAACGGCGAGCCCGAGGAACTGCACCAGGTGATCCTGGCCGGTCAACGCGCCGAAATCGCGTTTGAAACTTTCTTACAGGTCCGGAACAAAGTGGTCCAGGCCTATCAGGAAGTCATGCGAATGCAGATGTAATTTTCTGACATCTTCATTCACCAATGGCCTATTTGCTACAGCTACGCGAACTCTTCCTGCGCCTCACGATGCGGCAACGCATCCTGATCGGCGGGGTGGCCATCCTGGTCATCGGTGGGCTATTCGGCCTACGGAATTGGCAGACCGAGCGGAATTTCAAAACGCTTTTCCAGGACCTCTCGGCCGAGGACGCAGGCATGGTGCTAGCTCGGTTGAAGGAAGCGGCGACGGAGTTTCGGTTAGAAAACGGCGGGAAAACGATTAAAGTTCCCTCGGAACGGGTCGATGAGCTTCGCATCCAAATGGCATCCGCGGGACTTCCCAAGAGCGGGAGAATTGGTTTCGAACTGTTCGATAAGCCCAACTTCGGCACCAGCGAGTTCGCCGAACAGGTGAACTACCACCGCGCCGTCGAAGGCGAGTTGGAACGATCGGTGATGTCGCTTCAAGAAGTTGAGTCGTCCCGGGTCCATATAACATTCCCAAGACAAAGCCTGTTTCTGGAGAATCGCCAACCGGCCAAGGCAAGTGTACTTCTGAAACTAAAGCCGGGAGCGAATCTATCGGCCCAGAACGTGCATGCGATCGCCCACCTGGCGTCCAGCGCGGTGGACGGGTTGGCGCCGGAAAACGTCGCGGTCCTAGACATGCGTGGGAACCTGTTGAGCCGGCCGCGGAAAACCGGCGACGGCGACAACGAAACTTCTAAGGAGTTAATTGAATATCGGGAGCGGATGGAGAAGGCCCTGCTCGAAAAGATTCGAGCGACGCTTGAACCGCTTGTCGGTCCGGACGGATTCCGTGCCGCGATCTCATTGGAGTGCGACCCGGCCAGCGGTGACCAAAGCGAAGAGACATTTGACCCGACGCGTTCCGTCATGGTGAATTCACAGCGATCCGAGGACGGATCGACGCCGGGCGCGGCGAACGGCGTACCGGGGACGGCGTCCAATTTGCCGCGTCCAACGTCCCGGCCCGGATCAGGCAGTGGCGGCCCGGTTTTCCGGCGTTCGGAAAACACAAATTTTCAAACCAGCCGCGTCATCCGCCACACCAAGTTCCCTCACGGCCAAGTCAAGAGGCTATCGACGTCCATACTTCTGGACCATACGGTCCGGACAGTTGGCGGAAAAACTGTTGTCGAACCGCCGCCGCCGGAACGCCTTCGGGCCATCAAGGAGATTGTTTCGGCGGCAATTGGCTTCCAACAGGAGCGTGGCGATCAGATCATCGTTGAGGCGCTACTTTTCGAGTCCACCCGGAATGTCCCGCCACCTGTCGGACTGGTTGCGGCGGCGCCGGCTCGCCCGCGACTCCTGCTGCCACCGGCTATACCAGCATGGTTGCGTACGCCCATGGAAGGGCATCTTAACTGGCTGGTCGAGCAGAACTGGCTTCCCGCCGTGGTACTGTTGCTGGCGCTGGGAGTTCTGTTTGCGCTCTATCGTATCGCGAGGATGACAGGCCGGCTGGTAGGCGCAATGGCATCCAAACTGCCGTTCGGGAAGAAGAAAAAGGGTCAGCACGTCGATGTGACGCTCGATCCTGCCTTGGAAGGATCGGCGGAGGGGAACCGTCTGGAAGCAGCCGCAACAGGAGCGAATGGCGCGGTCAAGTCACTGGAGGAGCAACTCCGGGAACGGGAGGAGTTGCGGACCAGGCTGACGAACGATGCCCTCCTGGAGTTGGAGATACCGAAGGCTGAAGTACGGCGCGGGGACGTATTGACGCGGCACTTGAGCGATCTGGCGCTAAAGGATCCGGAAGGTGTGGCCAACCTGATTCGCACTTGGACCGAAGGAAGGGGTATCTACTAATGCCAGCAGGGCAGGCTGAAAAGGACGCGGACCAGGAGGAGCCGCTCTCAGGATTGAAGAAGGCGGCGGTGTTGCTGGTCACGATGGGCGAGGCGGCGAGCGCGCTGGTCCTAAAGCATTTCAACGAGGACGAAGTCCACGTCCTGGGACGGGAAGTTGCTCGTCTTCAACAAGTTACGAACGAAACCAGCGAAAGGGTGTTGGAAGAGTTCTACCAGATGTCGGTTGCCCACGACTATGTGTTGAAGGGCGGTGTCGATTACGCGCGGAAGATGCTTGTCAGCGCATTCGGGCCGGACCAGGCGCGCAGCTTGCTTGATCGACTCATGAAGACGATCGGTAGCGATGCCGCAAACTTCGATGCGCTGCAAAAGGCCGATCCACAGCAACTGGCGAAATTCATCCACAGTGAGCACCCGCAAACCATCGCACTCATACTTTCTCACTTGAAAGCGTCGCAGGCAGCGGCGTTGTTGTCCTCGCTCCCGGCGGAAATGCGGCCCGATGTGGCGTTGCGAATGGCGCATCTGGACCAGATCTCACCCGATATCATCGCGCGAATCGCAACGATTATCGGGCAGAAGCTGAAGGCACTTGGAGAACTGAATCGCGAGTCCTACGGCGGCATCCACGCCGTCGCGGAAATGTTCAACCGGCTGGATGCCGGTTCCAGCAAGGAGATCCTTACCAACATCGAAGTGCAGGATCCGAGCCTCGTCGAAACCGTCCGGCACCTCATGTTTGTGTTCGAGGACCTCCTGACCGTGGACGGCAACGCGATCAAGGAGATTTTGTCGCGAGTCGACCGGAAAATGCTGACACTGGCGTTGAAGGGCACGAGCGAGCAATTACGAAACCATTTCATGGGGAACATGTCGACGCGCGGTTCCGAAATGCTGCGTGAGGAGATGGACACGATGGGCCCGGTAAAAATTAAGGACGTGGAGGGCGCTCAACAGCAGATCATCAGCGTGGTGCGGCAATTGGAGGCCGATGGCACCATCAGCATGAAGGGTGGGGGAGGCGGCGAGCAGTACGTGCTCTAGGCCAACGGCATGTCTTCTCGTGTACTCACCGGATCGAAAATCACGCGTGTCGAACCCGTCCACTGGCTGCTGGCGTTCGGCGACCCGGTGAATGCTTCGCTCGGCGGCAATCAAGAGTCTCCATCTGGATCGAAAGAGATAGACGGAGCGATCCAGCGTATTCAGATTCTGGAACGGCGGATCCAGGAACTGGAGGGCGAACTGCCCCGCCGTCACGAAGCCGGCCGGCGCGAGGGCCGCGCCGAAGGCGAACGGGCGGGTGCGGAAGCGGCTAGCGCGGCGCTCCAGCCGGTACTGGAACGCTTCACGGCGACGATCGCCGAACTGGCGTCGTACCGGGCACGGTTCCGGCGCGATTCCGAACCGGAGTTGCTACGATTGGCGCTCGCGGTGGCGAAGAAGATCTTGCGGCGGGAACTGACGGTCGACCCTCATTCGCTGCTCGGAATCCTGAAGGCCGCTCTGGAAACTATAAACCAGGCGGAAGTCCTCTCCGTGCGCACCGCGCCGGAGGAGGCGGATCAATTGACGGGGCGGCTGACGGCGCTGGGTCTGCCGGACAAGGTGGAAGTAGTCCCCGATCGCTCCCTGGAAAGGGGATCGGTCGTGCTTGAGACGAAGCGCGGTCAGATCGACGCGAGCGTGAATACCCAATTGGCCGAAATTGAGAACGGGTTTGCCGACCGGATAGCGACAAACAAACAAAAATGAGACCGAGCAAGCAACTTACTTCCCTTCCCGACCACTTCCTGGCGGGCCCTTATCTCGATGACCTGGACCGAACCAATTCGTGCCGAAGCAGCGGCACGGTGACGGAGGTGGTCGGATTGTTAGTGGAGTCGGAAGGCCCGGCTGCCGGGCTCGGAGACTTTTGCGAGATCACTCTGGGGTCCGGACGGCGCGTCCGGACGCAGGTTATCGGATTCCGCAGCGGGCGCTTGTTATCGATGCCGCTGGAGGAGACCGACGGCTTACAACTGGGCGACCCGATCATCGCGAGGAGCGCCGCGGCGCGCGTACCCGTGGGCCGCGCCCTGTTAGGACGTGTCCTGGATGGCTTCGGAAAACCGATGGACGGCGGTCCAATGATCGACGCCGTGGACGCGTACCCGCTGTACGCGGCCCCACCCGGACCGTTATCGCGACCGTCGATCAAGGAACCGCTCGTAACAGGCATACGCGCCATTGACGGCATGTTGCCCTGTGGGAAGGGACAACGCATTGGCATCTTTGGCGGAAGCGGCGTGGGCAAGAGCACGCTATTAGGCGCAATGTCGAAGCACAACGCGGCCGATGTGAGCGTGCTGGCTCTAATCGGGGAACGGAATCGCGAAGTCCGCGGGTTCCTGGAACACGAACTCGGACCGGAGGGCTTAGCCCGATCGGTGGTAATCTGTGCCACATCGGACCAGCCGGCGCCGCTCCGGCTACGGGCGGCTTTCGTGGCTCTGGCGGTGAGCGAGTTTTTCCGGGACCAGGGCGCCGACGTGATGCTCGTCATGGACTCCGTGACGCGACTGGCCATGGCGCAGCGGGAGATCGGTTTGGCGGCTGGCGAGCCGCCAAGCCAAAAAGGCTACCCGCCATCGGTCTTCAACCTGTTGCCGCGCATTTTTGAACGGGCCGGCAATTTTGAAGGCGGCTCGATCACCGGACTCTTCACCGTATTGGTGGAAGGCGACGATTTTAACGAGCCGATTTGCGACGCCGTTCGTGGCATCCTTGATGGACACATCATCCTGTCGCGCGAGTTGGGCTCGGCGGGGCACTATCCGGCGATCGACATCTTGCAGTCGGTAAGCCGGCTGGCGGGAGCGGTTTCGACACCGTCGCAAAAGGAGGGGTCGCGAAAGGTCCGGGAGGCGATGGCTTCGTACCGGCGTTCAGAGGATCTAATCAACCTGGGCGCGTACGCGGCCGGGTCGAATCCGGTACTCGACGCGGCTATCCGGACCAGGCCGCAGTTGGACGCTTTCTTAAAACAGGACGCCGGACTGCGGGTATCCCGTGACGAAACGTTACACGCGCTGGAGCGTCTGGCGGGGGCCCTGTAGTGCGCAAGTTCCAGTTTTCGTTGGAAGCGGCGCTGGGTTTACGCGAGCGCGGCGTGGAAGCGGCTGAAAACGCGCTCCGCGAGGTACAGGGCGAGTGGAATACAAATCAGAAGCGGCAGCAGGAACTTACCGACGAAGTACGTTCCGCCGAGTTGGCTGTTCGCTCCGGGCCCGTGGATCCGGCAGACTACATGGCATTGGACCGTTACCGCGCCGCGTCCCAAAGACGACGATTACGAATGGCGCAGGAGGCGTCGGCGATCGCCAAACGCCTCACTGAGCGCCAGGCGGCATTGCAGATCGCCGAGCGGGACAGAACACTGCTCGTTAGATTGAAGGAGAAGTCGCTGGTCCGCTGGCGGTTGGAATACGACAAGGAACAGCAGTTGTTGGCCGAGGAGGCTTACTTGAGCCGCTGGAACGCCCGGTGATCACTTACTCGCCGTCGTCGGGAGCTTCGCCAAGAGTGATTGTGACTTTCGCGTTGCGGCCGTTCCGGAATACGGTGAGTTCCAAAACGTCGCCGGCGCGTTTCTTATTCAACGCGGTCGCAATAGCGTCGCGGGTCTCGCAGGGCTTGCCGTCAATCGCCATGATCAGATCACCGCCGACGCCCACTTCATAGTTGCCAATGATGACGAATTCCTTTGGCCCTTTGATCCCGGCGCGCTCGGCAGCGGTGCCGCGCTGCACACTCTGAACGAGCAATCCGCCATCGGCCGGAAGCCGCAGCGCTTCGGCCCACTCACCGGAAACCAGGATGGTCTGGATACCGAAGAACGGCCGCTTGAAGCTCTTCCCTGCCCGGTACTCCGTCAACATCATTTTGGCTTTCCCAACCGGCATCGCAAAGCCGATTCCGATGTTCCCGCCGGGTCCGTAAATGGCGGTATTAATTCCGATGACGTTCCCTTGCGAATCCAGCAGCGGTCCTCCGGAGTTGCCGGGGTTGATGGCGGCGTCGGTTTGCACCATGCCTTCGAGTTCCCGGTTGTTCTCGTCTCGAATTGTCCGGTTCAGGCTACTGATGATGCCTGTCGTAAGCGTGCCGTCAAGGCCGAAGGGGTTACCGATGGCGAGCACTTTTTGCCCCACTTGCAAGCCGTCCGATTCGCCGAGGCGCAAGAAAGGCAATTTCTTGCGCGGCGCGATGCGGAGCAGCCCGAGGTCGTTCGCAGGATCCTTGGCGAGTACTTCCGCGTCGTACTTCGATTGATCGGAGAACGTCACCACAACCTTCTGACTACCGGCCAGCACGTGATTATTCGTAAGAATCAGGCCCTTTTCCCCGTCGATCACAAAGCCCGAGCCAGTCTCGCGGCTGGGGATCAGTTCGGAGAACCAGCCGCGTTTATAAACGGTGCTGGAGATGTTGACCGTCGCCGAGCGGGCCTGCTTGTAGATGTCGATATTGTTCAACTCATCGGAGTTGAGACCCGCGCCGCTCACTTTCGCCTCTTTGAACAGGGGCGAATCCGACAAGCTGCCCGAATCAGGCAGGAATCGGGACTTGGCGATGGTGGTCAGATAAACAAACGCTCCGGCAAAAATGCCGGCCATGATCAGATAACGGAAGCGTTTCATAGGCCTCTTAGACGATTATAGACTTCGACGGTTTGGCGCCGTGAGTCTTCCATTGAATTGGATGTATCTATGACGAAGTCCGCCGCAAATCGTTTCTTGTCGTCGGTCCATTGCCGCGCGAGCCGGGCTTCGGTTTCCTGGCGGGTCCAGCCACTGCGCGCCATTGCGCGTTCGATTTGCAGTTCCCGGCCGCAGACGGTGAGGATGACTTTGTCGAAACGGCCGATGGAGCCGGACTCTATATAGATGGCCGCCTCGCAGATTACGATGGCGTTTGGGTCCGTTTTGGCGATTGCCGCTATCCGCGACTGGCGGAGCCGCTCGACGGCTGGGTGGACGATGGCGTTCAGTTGTTCCAACCGCAGCGGATGCGGAAAAACCAGTGCGCCGAGCCGTCGACGGTTGATGTCCCCGTTGGCATCCAGAATCGCCGGGCCGAAGTGATCGACGACGACTTTGTATGCCTCTCCGGACGGAAGCAAGACCTGATGGCCGAGTTGATCGGCGTCGAGCCGATGGCAACCGAGTTCCTCGAAAATCCGGCCCACGAAACTTTTGCCGGTGGCGAGCCCGCCGGTAAGGGCGACGGCGAGGATCACGCCTGGCGGCGTTCGGCCGCTTCGACGGTATTGACCATGAGCATGGCGATGGTAAGGGGTCCGACGCCCCCCGGAACCGGCGTCCAGGCACTCCCAAGTTCGGCCGCGTCGTAAGGGTGCATATCCCCGACGAGAACGCTGCCCCGTTTGTCGAATGCCGCCGTTTTCTCGCTCGATTCGCCGAAGATTCGGATGACGGCGCCGCGGCTGTCGAGGCGGTTTATGCCGACGTCGATAAGGACGGCCCCGGGCTTCATGTACTCACGGGTGAGCATCGCGGGACGGCCGATGGCGCCGACGAGTATGTCTGCCCGGCGGCACTCGCCCGCCAGATCGGCCGTTCGTGAGTGGCATACGGTGACCGTTGCGTTGGCGTGCAACAGCAGCATTGCCATCGGCTTGCCGACGATATCGCTGCGTCCGACAACGACGGCGTGTTTGCCCGACACCGGAATTTGGGCCCGTTTCAACAGCTCCATGACACCGGAAGGCGTGCATGGCTTGGGGCCGGGTCGGCCGATCGACAAGTTTCCGACATTCGTAGGATGGAACCCGTCGACGTCCTTTTCGGGTGCAATGGCATCGAGCACGCGCTGCGTGTCGATCTGCTTGGGAAGCGGCATTTGCACGAGAATCCCGTCGATTTCGGGGCGGGCGTTGATTTCCTCGACGATTTGCAGAAGTTCCGCGGTCGTAATGGTGGCCGGAGGAGTGATTTTCTCGCTGACCATGCCGAGTTCGGCGCAAGTCCTGACTTTACTTCCGACATAGACTTCGCTGGCCGGGTCATTTCCAACCAGTACGACGACAAGGCCGGGTTTGCGGGCGAGCCCGGCAATCCGGGGCTTGAGTTCCTCAAGTATTTCGTCACGGACGCGCTTGCCGTCCAAAATTTGGGCCATATATCAATTAGATCACCAGGGCGGAGGCCGGTCCAAAATCAAAGCGATGATCCGAAACAGGCAGTCACTTCCACGACCGGAAACAAATTAACAACTGCCCGCCCGCGAAATGCACGATACCGTGATCCAAGACTGCCTCCGCCTATCGACACTCTTCCCGCGACCAGGCTCGAATCGAATTCAAGGCCACCATCGACGAAGCCCGGCAAGCCGTCTGTAATCTCCGCAACATCATCGGCGACGACTCCTCCATTCCCAGGCTCGTCAGCCTCGCCCAGCGCCTCGCTTCTGAAAACGTGATCGCCACCGAAACTGAAACCGCCGGCCAGGCCGTT